>Ga0164296_1001455_pt1 | contig 25081 bp, 27 predicted proteins | sample GEODES057metaG_FD_113533 | JGI IMG/M metagenome (GOLD analysis project Ga0164296, IMG submission 113533) | Dystrophic lake water microbial communities from Trout Bog Lake, Wisconsin, USA - GEODES057 metaG | ecosystem: Environmental > Aquatic > Freshwater > Lake | place: USA: Trout Bog Lake...
GCAAGATGCAGCAGCACCAGATTGAAGCCGCCAAAGAGCAGCAGGCTGCGTTTGCTGACTACGTCAAGACCACTGCTGGCACAGGTGACTCAACGGCAGACCAGCTCCACAAGTTGGCTGACCTCAAGGACCGTGGCGTGATCACCGAGGACGAGTTCAACGCTCAGAAGGCAAAGCTCCTCGGCTAAGCCATTCGATCACACGATCGACTTTTCAAGAAGCCCCGGCCGTTTCGGCCGGGGCTTCTTTACGTCGTGGACGCTAGTTCGGACGACGCGCTTTGAGCGAATAAAGAAGTGGGATCTTCGGCTGACCGGGAGGGAGTCGAAAAATGCCTTTGTGGACCGGGTCGGGCTCAAGAAAGGGCCAGGGTTGATAGCAGAGGTGGTCGTGTTCTGACACCAACTCGAGAACCAAACCTGCATCAAGAACTGCGCGAATTACTTCACCGAGATGATGCGCCCATTCGTGGGTTGCCGTTGCGTGGAGTTCAGCAGTGGGCTCTGCGTAGTCGCCACCTTCCTCAAGTCGAACTCCCTCGGGCTCAAAAAAGTACGAGTAGTTCGTACTCAACGCCACTTTGTCGTCATCGAGGCACAAGACAAGTGGGTGAATCTCGATGAGGTAGAGCACTCCCCCGGGAGCGAGGAGCGACGCCACAACTTCAGCCCATCATCCAAGGTCGGGAAGACAGTTCAATGCCCCTCGCCCGGTGTAAACGACGTCAAAAGCGCCGTGAAGCACGTCTCGAGCGCGATAGACATCGGCCTCGACAAACGTGGCTGCACTTCCCAGCCTCTTGGCAAGTGCCGCGGCACTCTCGATTGCTGACGCCGAGAAATCAAGACCCGTGACCTCAGCGCCGTGGCGCTCCCAGGCCAAGGTGTCCATTCCAAAATGGCACTGCAAATGGACGAGACGCTTTCCTGCCACATTGCCCAGCTCTGCGAGTTCGACAGGATCGAGGATTTCGGCACCAGCGACAAAACCTTCAAGGTCGTAGAGGGCGCTCTTCTCGTGCAGGGGCGTCACCTCGTTCCACCAGTCTCGATTGAGCACCCGATACTCTTCGTACTCTGCCGGAAGCGCATCGCTTTGTGACATTTACTTAGGTTGGCACAGGCGGAATGGTCGATGTGAGAAGATGGCTCTTCCACCTTTTCATCCCCTGACGAATCGCGCCCCCTACAGTGATCTCTGGCAGCCGCCTCACCATCGAAATCGGTACTCGAACTCTCGTTCGCGAGGGGTCGTTCCTCGTTGCCACTGGCGAGAAGGTGGGCATTGTGGGTCGGAATGGCACCGGAAAGTCAACGCTTATTTCCGTGCTGGTCGACGAGCCCGATGAAGAGGTTCGTCATGCGGGAGAAGTAAAGATTCTCGGCGATCTCGGTTACTTGCCACAGGTCCCGAACCCTCAAGGACTCGGACGAGAGCCTCTCGGTTATTCTCACGTCCTCAGCGCCAAGGGCCTTGATGTGCTCGACGAAGAACTCCATGCGGCGCAGCGCGCCATGGGAGAAGACCCGAGCTCCGAAAACATCGAGCGCTACACAGAACTCGAGGAGGAGTACCGCACCAAGGGTGGCTATGAAGCCGAATCAGTGATGGCACGACTTGCCGATGGGCTGGGCTTGCGCCAAGACCTTCTTTTCGAAGACATCGAATCACTCTCTGGTGGACAACGCCGGAGAGTTGACCTCATTCGCCTGCTCTTCCAAGCTCCCGACATCATGATCTTGGACGAACCCACGAACCACTTGGATCTTTCAGCGAAACGGTGGCTGATGGATGAATTGAGTGCCTTTGAGGGGACCATGCTCGTGATCAGCCACGACCTCGACCTCTTGGACAAGTCAATCGACAAAGTGCTCCATCTCCACGATGGTCGCCTCAGCGAATACAAAGGCAATTACACGACTTTCATGACGCGTCTTGGAGAAGACCAGGCGCAACGTGAAAAGGCCTCCGCTCAAGAGGAACGAGAGATTAGGCGACTCAGCCAACTCGCCGATTCAATGCGAGGACAGACGCAGCAGCGTGCAAAGACCGCCAAAGCTCTCGACCGTCGCGTCGAACGAATCAAGGACAACCGGACCGAGGTACACCGACACGAAAAGAAAGTTCGGCTCAAATTACCGACTCCAATTCGCTCGGGCGATATCCCGTTAGACGTCTACGGTCTCTCGGTTTCGTATGGTTCGAACCAGATTTTGAAAAAAATCCGACTCCACGCTGGGCGAGGCGATCGTATTGTGGTGGCTGGGAAGAATGGTGCGGGCAAATCATCTCTTCTTCGTTGTCTCGCAGGAGTTCAGAAGCCAACAGCTGGGACCATCACCTTGGGTTCAAATACATATTTGGGTTACTTCGCCCAAGAACACGAGCAAATCGATCTCGATGCCAGCAGTCTCGCCAACGTCGATGACGGGATCTTGACACAAGAGTCGGAACGTCGCGCCCTCCTTGGCGGATTCGGGCTCTCTGGAGCTGCAATGGAGCAAGAGGCCGGCTCACTTTCAGGTGGCGAGCGAGCAAAACTCGGATTGGCGATGCTTTCAGCTGGCCAATCGAATTTGCTGATTTTGGACGAGCCAACGAACAACCTAGATCCGGCGTCAGTTGAAGCCGTGGGGACAATGTTCTCCAATTGGGAGGGCACCATCGTGGTCGTGAGTCACGAGCCGGCATTTGTCGAAGCACTGAAACCAACGCATTGCCTTCGACTCCCCGAAGAGCGCTTTGATTTCTGGCGTGACGAGGACCTTGATATCGTCGCCATGCGATGACGTCGATCGAACACACCTCTAAGTTGGTGAGGATGAAACGCCTTACGCCTGTCCTGGCCCTGAGCATTGCAGGACTTCTTGCGAGTTCGTGCTCCTCAACCCAAACGTCCGCGCCCGTGATCACCGCAGCCAAAGGAAGTGTGAACTGCACCACCGTGGCGTCTGATCTTGCCAGCATCAAGAATGCACAGAGTCAAATGACCACCGCCAATGATGCAACGTCGACACAGATCGCAAGTTTTGCCGCTCAGATTGACCGCGCCACAATTTCACTCGGGACGCTCACGCAAAATGCACTTCCGAAGGAAACAACCCTGTGGGTGACCACAATGAATCAGTATGCAAAACAGTTGAGCGACGGAGCCAAAGCAGGGCACTCGGTCGATGATCTCTTGATGGACGCGCAGAGCTTCAACAGCGCCGCATACAGAAACGCCGCGCAAGCGATCTCTGCGTATCTCTCGAGCGCTTGCCCTTCGTAAAGAGCAAGGAAGCGATGGTGAAGCCTTTTGTGAGGCTTCTTACGCTTTCTATTCTTCAATAACAATTGCTTGCTCGGGACAGGTCAGCTGTGCCCGACGTGCGTCATCAAGTTGTGCCGGAGTGAAGTCAGTGAGTTTGACAAATCCGTGTCCATCTTCGTCGCGCAGGCCAAACACCTCTGGGGCGGTCATGAAACACAGCGTGTGCCCCTGGCAAACATCTTCATCTACATAGACGCGCATGGAATTCTCCTCTTATTCTGAAACGTTGTCTTGTCGAATTACGCCGTGGCGGCGGCCTCGTCATCGAGGATCTTCTGCCACTTCACGATAGTCTCTTCAAGACCAGGACCCGTTGGCGCTCCTGCGGGAAAAGTAAAAGGCATCGTCTTATTTCCGTTGATCACGCCGATGGTCTCGTAGCGCTCAAGGCCGTCGTAATCAATCTCGTACTCCGGAATCCGCTTGAGGCACTCTTGCATAATCCCCTTGAACTGCATACGCGCAAGATTGGAACCGATGCAGCGATGATTGCCCAGGCCGAAGGCTGCATGCCTGTTCGGGAAACGATCCAAATGAATGGTGTCCGGGTCCTCGAAATACTTTGGGTCGCGGTTCGGGATCGCAAAAGAAATCAAAATGCGGTCGTATTGCTTGAACTCATAACCAGCTACTTCGCAATCCTGTGTTACGGTCCGTGCATCTCCCTGAGCCGGCGTAAAGAAGCGAAGGAACTCTTCGGTCGCTGTGTCCCAAAGCCCGGAATCTCCCCCAGCAAGGCGAGTTCGCTCACTCGGGTTCTCTGCCAACCAGCGCCACGCGTTTGAGGTCAACGCCGTGGTGGTATCAAAACCACCACCAACAACAAGAAAGAGCACAAACATGATGTCGGTGTCTGTGAGCGCTTGGCCGCCAACTTCAGCTTCAATAAGCGCTTGCAACATGCCGGGGCGAGATGACTCACGGGCAGCGGCAATAGCACCCACCAAATTCGCCATCATGTCCATGGACATCTGGTCCACGCGAGGCCGATCCGGGCTTTCTGGAGGCGTGTAGATGCCGGCGTGAGCCGGTTCGCAATACACTTCCCAATCCTTCAGAGGAAGCCCGATCATGGCCAGGGTGAGAATGGCCGGGACGATGTTGACGATTTCCTCAACAAAGTCGGCACGACCATCTGCGATCACGTCGTTGATGCAGGCATTTGTAAATTCCCGAATCAATGGCTCCCACTTGATGACCGCTGCGGGAGAAAGATGTGCATTCAAAATGCGCCGATACTCAAGCTGATTGGGAGGATCCATCTCCAAGAAACCGGACTGCACGAATGGTGACGAGTTCGGAATCTGAATTCCTTGCCACGGCCCCTCAGGGTCAGTCACATCCTTGACGGCCGAAAAGAGGTCTGGGCGCTTATAGAACGCCGACGCTTCATCGAGGGCTGTCACCAACCAGTGGCCCCCGTAGTTTTCGACCCATGTGACGGGGCACTTCGAGCGGATCTCAGCGGCAATCTGCATGCCGTGCTCCGTGTATTCCTTCGAATGCTGGTCGAACTCAACGACGATCTTTTCCCCCACCGTGTCCCCCTTGGTTTGACTGGTGTAACCAGCAACGAATGTAGCACTCGCTTCCTCGCCGAACCCTGCTTCCCACATCTGCGAGCAAGCGTGTGAGAACGATTAGGAACGAGAGCGAGCGAGCCGGTGCACCACCTGACTTTGCGTCAGTACCCCAAGAGGACCTTGTGCATCAAAGAGTTCGGTGGTGGCAAGCCCAATGCCTTTTTCTCCAACCCGACCAGCCGCATCGAGCAGGAACCACGGACCGACAGGGTCGCGATGGAGAGCGAGAGAAATATCCAAATTGATGAGCCCCATGCCGCTGTCGCGCACGACTGACGACGAGAGTGCGGAACCAAAATCAGCAACGGCCAAGAGGAGGGCCAAGGAAGAGGGGGGCTCGCCTGCAATCACAGGGACGGTCAAGCGCAGCCACGCTCGGGCTGGACCTGGCTCAAGAAAACTTCCCTTTTCAAATGAATAATCAATGACATCTCGGTGGTACAAGACGAGGTCATCTTGTACTGGGCCAGAGAACGGTCCTGGCGTACCTGTCGCCTCCCGAGGGCCCTCATCACCTCGAGGCTCAACCTCGACTGGTTCGCTCTTGAGCAGGAGGGCAGTTGCTCTCGCCACGAGACCGGCCTCCGCACTGAGTTCTAGGTCAAGATGGGCAATTCGTCGACTTATCTGGCGACGTTGAACACTCACCCTCAGAGGCATCAGTGGCACAGCCTTGTCGAGATCAATGCCGACGCGGGCAACTTGCTCATCACTATCAGTGGCCGCAGCAATCACTTCGCCAAATAAGGCCGCAGGAGGGCCGCCGTGCATGGCGTCAGGTCGCCACGGTCCAGTCGTCAGTGTGCTCGGGAGATACCACTCTCCCTCTCGAATAAACAGTGCGTCTGGTTGAGAGCCGTCCTTCATCCTTGCGACGCTAGTGCGAAGCAAACAACAGACTTATCGCTTGAACCAACTTTTTTTCTGAGCCCCTGCCTCAGAAGCGCAGTGGCAACGCTCTGAAGGCGGTACGTGGCCAAGCACTTGCTCAACGTGAAGACCGCAGCCCTTCCAAGAAGGCTTGCCGCATTTTTTACAGGTGACTTCTCTACACATACCCCTTAGGGTATCAAAAAGCCCTCCTGGCCACAAGTCAGCTCGCTCGAGTACGGACCTCCTTGCCACGCAGGGGTTGGCCCAAAACTGGCCCGAGGAGGCAGAGGTCGAAAATGCCAGCAAGTAATGGGACAAGTCCCACCACTCCCACAATCCACCACGCGCCGCCGAGGGTCGTACCTAAGGTCAACAACACCAGCCCGACAATGATGCGAGCGCCTCGTCCAAGGTTCGAGGCCACAAGTTTACTGAAAGCCGTATTTGTCTTTCCTTTCTCTCCGTGAGAGGTTGACGCCTCCTGAATCGAACTTATACCCATACGGGTATGCTCTTACCAGCACCTCCACTCCAAAGGACCACCTCAATGAGCACTGCTTCTTCTGCACCTCTCCCCCGCTCTGATTCACCAACAGGACTGCGCGTTGTCGTCATTGGAGGAGTTGCTGGCGGGATGTCGACTGCCACTCGCCTGCGACGGCTCGATGAAGCCGCTCAGATCACCGTGATTGAGCGTTCAGGTCACGTGTCCTACGCCAATTGCGGCCTGCCCTATTTCGTCGGTGGCGTGATTGAAGACGAGAATGATCTCCTCCTTCAAACCCCTGAGCGGCTCTATGACCGATTTCGCCTCGACGTTCGCATCAATGCAGAAGTCGTCGCTATTGATCCACTTGCTCACGAGCTCAGTGTTCGCTCTACGTTGACCGGCGAACTTTCTCAGCTTTCCTATGACAAGTTGGTCCTCAGCCCAGGAGCTGTTCCGCTTCGGCCTCCCATTCCAGGTTTCGAGCGGGTTCGAATTCTTCGAACCGTTGAAGACGCCCACCAACTCTTTGGCGACGTCTCATCGGCACCCGCTTCAGCCGTTGTCATCGGAGGAGGATTCATCGGCCTCGAAACTGCAGAGAACCTCATTCACGCCAAGATTCCCACCGTCGTCGTCGAGGCTGCCGATCAAATCATGACCCCGCTTGATGCAGAAATGGCAGCACTGGTGGCTCGAGAGCTGAAGAGGCACGGCGTTCACATTGAAACGGGCGTTGCCGTTACTGAAATCACGCCTACCGGTGTGGTGCTCGCTGACGGGAGGGAACTTCCTGGCGAGTTGGTCATTGGGTCGATTGGTGTTCGACCTGACACGCGACTCGCAGAAATGGCACAGCTTGCACTCGGGCCGCGAGGAGGCATTGCTGTAGCAAGCACAGGTCAAACCAGCGATCCAGATATTTATGCAGTTGGTGATGCGGTCGAAAAAATCGACGCCATCGGCGGAGAAGCATCACTTATTACCTTGGCCAACGTCGCCAACCGCCAAGGTCGTCGAGTCGCAGATCACATCGCTGGCCTCAGTGTTCGACCCGCCCCTTCTCTAGGAACTGCCATCGTGAAGGTTTTCGAGAAGACCGCTGCGATGACTGGGTGGAACGAGAAGCGCCTGAGGGCGGAGGGTCGGGCCTTTCGGTGCGTCCGTTCGCATCCGATGAGCCACGCTACGTACTACCCGGGCGCAGAGCAGATGTCGATCAAAATGCTTTTCGATCCTGACAGCGGAGAAATTCTCGGTGCGCAAGCGGTCGGTGGCGCCGGAGTAGATAAGCGTATTGACATCATCGCAACTGCCATGACAGGCGGCATTAGCGCACCAGAACTCGCCGATCTCGAATTGGCCTACGCTCCCCCATTCTCCTCGGCTAAGGATCCTGTCAACATGCTGGGCTACATGGCCGAAAACGTGCTTTCGGGCGACTTTGACGTCGTCGAACCAGACGAATTGGACGCACTGCGCGCTGAAGGTTGGACCGTGCTTGATGTTCGCACTCCGGAAGAGTTCGCTTCGGGAACGATTCCAGGAAGCCTCAATGCGCCTCTTGACGAATTAAGACAGCAGCTCGCCTCCCTTGGAGACGGACCCTTTGTTGTCTTCTGCCAAGTTGGACAGAGAGGCCACACCGCCACCGCCCTGCTTCACGACCTGGGAAAAACGGCTCGGAATTTTGATGGCGGCTTTCTCACGTGGCAAGCAGCGCAAGAAGCCGCAGGCCGCGCTTAAGCCAATTTCGTGAACATCTTCTGAACCTCATCGAGGGGATAGCCCGATGCGGCAGCCTCTTCAGGGTGCTCGATACAGTACGTCAATCCACTTGCAATGAGCCGAAAACCAGCCTGCTCAAGCGCCTTTGTGGCTGCGCTGAGTTGCGTAACGATGTCTCGGCATTCACGACCCTCTGCAAGCATCCGCTCAACAGCTTGTACTTGACCCGTGGCCCTGCGAAGGCGCTTCCGAAGATCGTCTACCACTTCTTCAGGTAACTCCATACCTCGTCCTCTCTTCGCAGTAGGTACCCCCTAGGGTACAGGAAGGAGACCGATGAGGCGACGCAAGAGCAATCTGTTGCTTGTTTTCAGCCCTCTCCGTGTGCGGCGATCGACAAGGGCTCCCACGCTCTCCAGGTGGCGAGTCGCTGTTCGTATTCGTTTGTGGCCATGGCCAGTGGTCCATCGCCAAAAAACACTCGAAGCGGTGGATCTTCTGCGTCGACGAGCTGCAGCACCGCAGCACTTGTCGCCCGTGGATCCCCTGGTGCCCTCGTCTGGCCGAAACGTACCTTTCTAGCTTCGACCAAGTTTTCTCGGACCGCGTCGTAGTCAGGAAGCGGTGTCGCATGTTTGGCCGAGGGGCCCGACCAGTCGGTCGCAAATCCAGTTGGCTCGATGATGGTGACTTTGATGTTGAAGGGCGCAACTTCCTGGGCGAGCGCTTGGCTCATTCCTTCAAGGGCCCATTTTGATGCGTGATAGGCGCCAATCATTCCAAACGCACAGATTCCCCCGATGGAAGACACCTGAAGAATGCGACCACCACCCCGGCGACGGAGCACGGGAAGTGCCGCCTGTGTGACCCACATAGCACCAAAGAAATTGGTTTCCATCTGTGTGCGCAGGTCAGCTTCGGTAAGTTCCTCCACAAAGCCGAATTGCCCGTAGCCAGCGTTATTTACAATGACGTCGAGGCCCCCAAAGTGCGCTTCGGCCTTGGCTGCCGCAGCAAATGCTGCGTCTCGATCATTCACATCGAGCGTCAAGGTAAGAACGTTGTCTCCAAACGTCTCCACGAGGTCATCGAGTGCCGAAATGTCTCTTGCTGTGGCGACCACCTTGTCGCCTCTTTCGAGAGCGGCTTGCGCCCACTCCCGACCAAAGCCCTTCGAGGTACCGGTCAGAAACCAGATCTTCGCCGCCATGAGAACCTCCTCTGGATAAAACTCCACACTAAAACAGAATGTCGGCATTCCCGAGACCGCAAGAGCCTCGTGACTTCCAGAGTTTCGCCCACCCATCGGGTCACTCATTTATGAAATATTTTTTCATTTCTGATAGTATGCAAGAAAGCGAGTGATGGGGGTCGAGGTGTGAGCAAACAAAGTCGCAAAGATTTCGAACGCGCGTATTTTGCAAATATCGGCGACTCCGGACGGCGCCATGCAGTTGCCAAGCCGTGGAGCGACGAAAATTGTGGAGGCCTCCTTCAAGAAATTGCTCCGATTTTTTCGCTGTGCCCTCCCCCACCGGCGCGACTTCTCGATATCGGCTGTGGAGCGGGCTGGACGAGCGACCTCTTCGCTCGGAGGGGCTATGACGTCACTGGTGTCGATATTTCTCCAGACGCGATTGAGTTAGCTTCCGGCACCTACGCTCGAAACAATCTTCGGTTTCTCCTTCATGATTTTGATGACGCCCTTGATCCCACTTCCGAACCGTTCGATATTGCGGTGTTCTTCGACTCTCTGCACCACTCAGAAGACGAACGACGACCACTGTCGTTTGCCTACGACGCCCTTCGACAAGGCGGGATCTGCATTGTCTGCGAACCGGGAACCGGGCATGCTCGTGCAGAATCTTCTCGTCATGCCACAGAGACCTTTCACGTGACCGAACGTGACATGCCTCCTCGAGCTGTTCGAGCAGCGGCGCTCTCTGCTGGTTTTCGCTCGGTGACCTGTTATCCGCATCCGCAACGATTTTGCGTACCGCTCTATCGTCAAATCTCGGGGCACCCTTCGCCGAAACAGCGACTCCTGCGACGACCAATGGTCGCAGCACTTCGAGCCTTCTATGCCGCAAGTGCGGAGCGCCGCCGATGGGCGTTGATGGTGCTCGAGAAATAACCATCACGGCGCTCGCGACTCCTCTGGAGCGCCATGTCGCGCATTCAAACAAAGAACGGCTCCCCTGGCCAAAAGCCAAGGGAGCCGATCCGTGGTATTCCATCCGCCCACGTGGTGAGCGTTGTGTCCTTCAGACTCAGCTGCAACCCGACGTGGTGCCACACGAGCTGCAGACGTAGCAAGAGCCGGCTCGCTGCATGACGTCACCACAGCTGTAGCAGTAGGGCGCGTCACGCTGTTCGGGCCGAGTCAGCGTTGACGGCGCGCTCGCCGACGACGTAGGCGCAGGAGTCAGTTCAATCGCCTGCGTCGTTGTCTCGATACCGACGCTTTGCGTGGCCGACTCTTCAACCCCTGGCAAGGTAGGTTGCGTGCGTTCCACCGTGGAGAGCACGCCCAATTCTTCGCGCTCTTCCAGCGTCAAGTAGTCAAGAGCGAGCCGGCGGAACATGTAGTCCACGAGGCTGGTGGCGATGCGCAACTCTGCGTCGTCGGTGATGCCTGCAGGCTCGAAACGCATGTTTGAGTACTTGCGCACGTACGTTGCCAGAGGCACGCCGTGTTGGAGACCCAAACTGATCGAGATCGAGAAGGCATCCATGATGCCGGCCAGCGTTGATCCCTGCTTCGAGACCTTGATGAAGACCTCGCCGGGACGACCATCTTCATACTCGCCGACCGTGACATAGCCTTCGCAGTCAGCGACTCGGAACGAGAAGGTGTTGGAGTGACGACGGCGTGGAAGGCGCTCGCGCACCGCACCTACTACCACCGCTTCGTGCTTCACTGCCGCAAGCTTCGCTTCGAGTTCTGCGATCCGAGCATCAAGCGCAGCCCGATCACCCGATGGAGCGCTCTCTTCTTCCTCGCCCTTCTTGGTCGTTGACAGAGGCTGCGCAACCTTGCAGTTGTCGCGGTAGATAGCCACAGCCTTCACGCCCAAACGCCATGCGTCAATGTGCAGCTGCTCAACGTCTTCGACAGTTGCTTCTTCAGGCATATTGACGGTCTTCGAGATTGCGCCCGAGATAAATGGCTGGACGGCACCCATCATCTTGACGTGACCCAAGTAGTGGATCGTGTTGTCACCCATGGAGCACGCGAAAACTGCCAGGTGCTCGGGCTTGACGTGAGGAGCTCCAAGAATCGACATGTTCTCGTTGATGTACGCAACGATCTCATCGACTTGGTCCGGGCCGTAGCCGAGCTTGTCAAGGGCACGAGGAATCGTCTGGTTGACGATGGACATCGTGCCACCGCCGACGAGCTTCTTCGTCTTGACGAGACCAAGGTCTGGCTCGATACCGGTCGTGTCGCAGTCCATGAGAAGACCGATGGTTCCGGTCGGAGCAAGAACAGACGCCTGTGCGTTGCGCGTGCCGTGGATCTCAGCCAGTTCAACTGCTTCATCCCATGCTTCTTGAGCGGCGCTCAAGAGGTCGGTCGGAACGCGCTCTTCGTCGATTGCCCCCGCAGCTGCTTGGTGCTTGCGAAGGACTCGCAACATGGGCTCTGCATTCTCTGCGTAGCCAGCATGTGGGCCCAAGCGGGAGGCCATTTTGGCGCTCGTCACGTAGGCGTGTCCCGTCATCAACGAGGTAATTGCAGCCGCCCATGCGCGACCCTCATCTGAGTCATAGGGCAGACCCTGCGCCATCAAGAGCGCACCGATGTTGGCGTAGCCAAGCCCCAACTGGCGGAACTTCAGAGAGTTTTCTGCGATGGGCTTGGTTGGGTAGTCAGCGTTGCCGACCAGAATGTCTTGGGCCGTGAACATGATCTCGATCGCAGCCTTGTAGCCCTCAATGTCGAATTCATCGTTGTCGTTGAGGAACTTCATCAAGTTCAAACTGGCAAGGTTGCATGCCGAGTTGTCAACGTGCATGTACTCACTGCAGGGGTTAGAACCATTGATGCGTGACGTATTCGACGAGGTGTGCCAGTCGTTGATCGTCGTGTCGTACTGCATGCCAGGGTCTGCGCACTCCCATGCAGCTTGTGCAAATTGACGGAACAGGTCACGTGCCTTGACAGTCTTGACGACTTCGCCATTGGAGCGAGCAATCAAATTCCAATCGGCGTCGTCAAGGACGGCTTGCATGAATTCATCAGTCACGCGCACTGAGTTGTTTGCGTTCTGGTACTGCACGCTCGTGATGTCCTTGCCGTCAAGGCTCATGTCGAAGCCGGCGTCAGCCAGGGCCCGCGCCTTCTTCTCTTCGTGGGCCTTGCACCAGATGAAGTCCTCGACATCTGGGTGGTCTACATCAAGAATCACCATCTTCGCAGCGCGTCGGGTCTTGCCACCTGACTTGATGGTTCCTGCTGACGAGTCAGCGCCACGCATGAAACTCACCGGACCTGACGCGGTGCCGCCACCCTTGAGGAGTTCTGCGGAGGCACGAATACGGGAAAGGTTGACGCCCGCACCCGAGCCACCCTTAAAGATCACGCCTTCTTCGGTGTACCAGTTGAGAATTGAGTCCATTGAGTCTTCGACCGAAAGAATGAAGCATGCGCTCGCCTGCTGCGGCACGCCCTTGACGCCAATGTTGAACCACACCGGGGAGTTAAATGCGGCCTTCTGGTGAATGATCAGGTGCTTGAGCTCGGCGCGGAAGACCTCAGCCTCCTCGGCATCCACGAAGTAGCCATCCTTGATGCCCCAGTCCGTGATGGTGTCTGCCACGCGATCGGCAACCTGCTTCAAGGAGTGTTCGCGCTCGGGAAGCCCGAGGGTGCCACGGAAGTACTTCTGGGCGAGAATGTTGGTGGCATTGACGCTCCATGTCGAGGGGACCTCGACGCCAAGTTGTTCAAAGGCAACCGCCCCATCGCGGTAGTTGGTGATGCGTGAATCACGAAGTTCCCACACCACTTCGTCGTAAGGGTGAACACCCTCGACCGTGAAGTGGCGCTTGATGCCGATTCCTGTGCGCTGCGGTGCGATTGCCATCTCTGAACTCCCTGGTTTCCTTGGTCGATGCGGTCTTTCGCGAGGATGCTCTCCCCCCTCGCCCCCCCTGGCTTCTCCGCCTCCAACCACAATATGTTGTGGTTGGTGTGATTTCGAACCCAAGATGGAGTATTCATTACAGCACTGTAGTTACGCACCTGTCAACAACCATTGCCTCGCGAAACCGCAGGTCGCAGGCCGTTCACGAAAGTTAGCAAACCACCGAGCCATTTTCTTGGGCGCGCGCTGCCTCTCCTCCTTCCTCGCCGTCAGCACGCCATCTCGGACGCTGACCACACTGTCTCGACTTCGCTAGCGTCGGAGCCCATGGCTCTGCTTCTTGCGATCGATGCGGGAACGACTGGAATTCGAGCACTTGTCATTTCGCATGACGGTGTCGTTCAGGACGTCGCGTATCGACCGCTTCGGCAATCCTTCCCCGAGCCTGGCTGGGTCGAACACGACCCGAATGAAATTTGGGAATTGACCTGCGCCTGTCTCGACGACGTCTCTCGACGCTCGGGACCATTTGCCGCGCTCGGCATCACCAATCAGCGCGAAACCGTAGTGGCATGGGACCGATCGAACGGCGCCATCTTGTCTCCAGCGCTGGTGTGGCAGGACAAGCGCACCGCGGAGTTCTGTGCACAATTACGCCAGAGTCCCCTGGGCGAACGTGTTCGCTCCCGAACAGGCCTTGTCGTCGATCCGTACTTCAGCGCCACAAAAATGAAGTGGCTCTTGGAATCAGGACGCCTCGATGGAGCCGAATCACCCGCCTTTGGGACCGTCGATAGCTGGATTCTGTGGAATCTCACTGGAGCGAGCGAAGGTGGCGTCTTCGCAACAGATCCTTCCAACGCGTCTCGGACCATGCTTGTAGATCTCGAGACTCTTGCCTACGCAGATGAACTCTGCGAGGGCTTCGGCATCCCTAAAAAGTGCCTCCCTCCCCTCCTTCCCTCCTGTGGCTCCTTCGGTGTCGTTCAGGCTGCTGAACTCTCCGCACTGAGAGGCACCCCAATCACAGGCATCTTGGGAGATCAGCAGGCGGCCCTCTTTGGGCAGCGCTGTTTCGACGTGGGCATGGCGAAGGCCACCTACGGCACGGGTGCGTTCGTTCTGGCCAACGCCGGCCCGCAGCCACCTCCGCTCGTCGATGGTCTGCTCTCCACGGTCGCCTGGGATCTCGGCATCCATGGAGGTCCGAGCTATGCCCTCGAAGGGTCCGCTTTTATCGCAGGGGCTGCTCTCGAGTGGCTCAGGGACGAACTCGGCATTATCAAGCACCCGAACGAGCTCGAGCCCTTGGCTCGAGAGGTCGCCTCATCCGATGGACTTTCGTTCATTCCTGCATTCGTGGGCCTTGGAAGTCCTTGGTGGGACGAGAGCGCGAGAGGCGCACTTGTCGGTATCACTCGAGGATCGGGACGGGCACAACTGGCGCGATCGGTGATTGACGCAATGGTCTATGAAGTTCGAGCAATGACTGACGCCATGTCGAGCACTACAGGGACTGGCCTGAGCACCATGCGCGTTGACGGCGGGGCTGCTTCGATGAACCTCCTGCTTGAGTTGCAAGCATCGGCATCGAACCTGCGCGTGGAGCGTCCGACCTCGCTCGAGTCCACGGCACTCGGCGCCGCCCTCCTCGCTGGCCTCGGCGCAGGAGAGATTTCGTCTCTTGATGCGATCCGCTCGACGTGGGAGTGCGAAGCCTCCTTTGAGCCTGATGACGATCGACTCCTTGCTGACGCCGCCTATGCCACGTGGAGTGATGCACTCTCGAGGAGCCGGCAGTGGCTCTCGGCAGGGACGCTGAACTCTTAAGTGGCGAGGGGGCGAATTTCGACCACGTCGACGCCATCGACTTCATGGACCTCGTTTAAGAGAAGGCTAATGAGGTGATCTCCTTCGAGTTCGATAACGAACTCATCAACGGCGTGTTCCCCGCCACGAGACACGATGTCGACTGCCACAATGTCGCCACCCACGGTACCGATGCGGCTCGCTACGGCGCCAAGTGCACCTGGTCGGTCGGGCAGTCGAACCTCAAGGAGGAACTTTTCCATCCCTCCATCGTAGAGACAGTTCGTTTCGCCTTCGTTACTACCGAGTGACGAGACGTCATCCATACTGAATAAGACGCCCGAAGCGACGAGGAGCAACCATGACCAACGAAGCCCACACACGAACCTTGCGGACGCAACTTCGCTTCGGTGAAGCACCGCGGTGGCGAAACGGCCGGCTCTTCTATTCAGACTTCTATCGCCACGCTGTCTTTTCCATGGCTCCCGATGGCTCAGATGAGCGACTCGAAGTCGACGTCCCCAACCAACCTTCTGGACTTGGCTGGCTCCCCGATGGATCTCTGCTCGTCGTCTCGATGACTGATCGTCGCGTCCTTCGGGTCTCGCCACAGGGCGAACTCAGCGTGCATGCAGACATCAGCGCACACTGTGGCTACTGGGCCAACGACATGGTGGTTTCAAGCGAGGGTTTCGCGTATATCGGGAACTTTGGCTTTGACCTTGATGCGTTTCTCGAAGAGCATGGCGCGGAGGCTCTCTATGGAGAGCCCGGCCCTCCCACAACCAATCTCGTGGTTCTTGCTCCCAATGGAGAAATCATTCAAGTGGTCGATGATCTTTGTTTTCCCAATGGGATGGTGCTCAGCGAGGATGGACAAACATTGATTGTCGCCGAAACCATGCGCTGTCGCCTCAGCGCCTTTCGCGTCGGTCCCGACGGCACGCTTTCAAGCCGGCGCACCTTCGCTCAACTCGACGGCATAGCCGCCGACGGCATCTGTGGCGATGTTGAGGGCCATATTTGGGTCGCTGACGCTCGTCGACGCCATGCAGTGCGCGTGGGCGAGGGCGGCGTGATCACTGACGAGGTCGTGACCTCGGGACGTTGCTATGCCTGCGCACTCGGAGGCGATGATGGCAAGACCTTGTATCTCGTCACCGGCGTCACGTCCGCAAAGGGCGAGGCGGCAACGTCGGCCAACGGGTGCATTGAGGCAACGCGCGTTGACGTTGCCGGCTTTGGCTTTGCCTAACCAAGTTTGGGAAGTGCGCGGCGCAGATTGCGGATGGCCTGAGCAATGCGCTGCTCGTTCTCAATCAACGCGAATCGCACGTGGCCGTCGCCGCCTGGTCCAAATCCCATTCCGGGAGAGGTCGCAACGTCTCCTTCCGTGACCAGGTACTTGGAGAATTCCAGACTCGCCATGTCGCGATAGGCCTCAGGGATTGGCGCCCACACAAACATCGTGCCCTGAGGTGGTGCAAACTCCCAGCCGATGCGAGCGAGCCCATCGCACAGTGCATTTCGACGTTGCTCGTAGATGTCGCAAATTTCACGTGGGTAGTCGGGTGCTTCATTCATCGCCACGATTGAAGCGATTTGGATGGGTTGGAAGGTTCCATAATCGAGATAACTCTTCAATTTGGTGAGCGCCGCGACAATTTCCGCATTTCCCACCATGAAGGCAGAGCGCCATCCAGCCATCGAGAAGGATTTGGTCAAGGTGTAGAGCTCAACGGCACATTCTTTGGCCCCTTCGGCCTGCAGAATCGAGGGAGGTTCATAGCCGTCAAAACCAACATCGGCATACGCGAAGTCATGCACCACGATGACCTCTCGCTCGCGCGCAAAATCAACGAGTCGTTGCATGAACGCAAGGTCCACACAGGCTGTCGTCGGGTTGTGGGGGAAGGAGGCAATGATGACGCGAGGCTTGGGCCAGGCTGCTTCCCACTGCTCAACGAGTCCTTCGAAGAAGGCATCGCCTGGACTCAATGCACCCTCTGCCTGCAGCGAGGGGTCAACCATGCGCACTTGGCGAACCTGTGCGCCCGCAAAGAGTGGCGCATAAATGTGAATTGGATATGAGGGCGAGGGGACGATGGCAGTGTCGCCTTGCTCGAGCAAGACCCACATCAAATGGCTCAGGCCTTCCTTGGCGCCAATGGTGGCGACGACTTCAGATTCAGGATCGAGCGACACGCCAAATTTGCGCTGATAGAGATCTGCGGCGGCCTGGCGCAGTTTCGGAATGCCCCGAGATGCCGAGTAGCGGTGATTGCGAGGGTTTTGCGCTGCTTCAGCCAATTTGTCAACCGCAACTTGTGGCGACGGCAGGTCTGGATTTCCGAATCCCATATCGACCACATCGCGACCCTCGCGCCGAGCTGCTGCTTTGAGCTCATTGATGGCAGCAAAGACGTACGGGGGCAGGTCATTGATTCGACGGAATTCCATCACTGAATCGTATCGGCCCTTAAGAGCCCCTCTGTGTTTCTCGCTTCAGACGCTCGAGATCTCGTGTCCCACCAAAGACGGCCCAGGTCACACCGGCTCGTTCGAGGTCGCCACAAAGGTGCGCCAACTCATCGTCATCGCTTGGTGCCAGACCAGCCCAGGTCACCGACGTCGCTGCAGCCTGGCGCTCGACACGATCAAGCGTCGGGGACCAAAGATTGACTGTGACGCCGAGATCGCGTGCGATGTCGAGTGTTGGCTGGGCTCCCCCACCAATCCAGACCTCGATGCCTTCGCTCGAAAGTCGTTCGGCAACAGATCGCAGCGACGCTCTGCGCACTTCGGCGGGCGCAAAGTCGATGCCGTAGGCAAGATTTTCTTCGGCACTCAGTTTGTCGCCCGTTCCGATGGCTGCAATGACCTTGCCAGGTGAAATTGCGTCGAGTGCCCGAAACTGTGAACACAGCACGTCATCGCTCACGAGTCCGATTCGGGCAACGAGAGGTCCGAGGTAGAGAGAAGGATGTTGACTCGCAACTGCAGCGAGCACGGGAAATGGGGCAATGGCCGGCCGAGATTTCTCACCCATGGGCCATAAATGGTCATAGCAAAAGACGCCATCGATACCAACGTCTGCGGCAGCGTCGGCGAGTTCCAACGCTGGTGAGACCAAGAACTCAAAGGTGGGCAGGATGACACCGATCTTCATATGCCGTCCCTTCCAAGAAGTGCGGCGCCAATGGCGCCCGCGTCGGCTCCAAGTTCTGCGACTGCGAGTTCTACCTTGGGACGTCGCTGCGATCCCTCTAACAACTCACCAAGATGTCGAGTGGCACTTGGAAGAAGCGCCAGGGCGGCAGCGCTCATGCCTCCACCGAGCACGACCAGTTCAGGATCAATCACACAAACCACATTGGCGATACCTCGAGCAAGCCACCAGCCTGCCTCATCGACAACTGCTTGCGCCTCAGGGTCTCCTAAGGCAGCGGCAGCGGTGACGTCTTCGCCTCGCACCGCCTTAGGATCTCCCCCGATGGCCTCAGTGACCGAGCGCAGGCGACCACCAACGGCTGCATCGCGGGCCAGACGCGCCAATCCGCTGCCCGAGGCATAGCGCTCCCAGCATCCTTTGGCACCACAGGGACATGGCGGACCATCAACAGCAAGAACCATGTGACCCACTTCGCCAGCGAACCCATTTGCGCCACGCCGGAGAGTGCCATCACTCATCAGTGCGCCGCCTATCCCCGTGCCCAGTGTGATCATCACGACGTCATCAATTCCCTGCGCAGCACCAAGACGGTGTTCGGCAAGGAGTGCACAATTTGCATCATTTTCGATCACGATTTCTCGGTCGTCTCCGAGCAGGCGACACAAGGCAACAGCTGGGTCGAGGCCCGCCGTGGCTGGAAGGTGCGGCGAAAAGGCAACGGTCCCTCCCCTTCCGATCATTCCTGGAAGTCCGATGCCAAGGGGAAGTCGTTCGTCACCTTCGTCGAGTTGCTCAACGATGCGTGTCAGTGCAGCTAAAAGATCCTCGATGCTGTCCTTCGGCGTTGGCAGTTGCAGGCGACTTCGTACGGTGCCGTTGTGAGCAATGACGAGTCCGAGGATCTTGGAGCCGCCAATATCGATACCGATCGCTCCCCCAAGAGGGGCGTCACTCACCGAAGGGACTCCGCCCTCGCTTTGAGTTCACGAAGTGCGGTGCTCTGAATACGGCCCTGTGCTCGCGTCTTGATAAATCCAGGGATGGGAACTCGCAGTCCCGCCTCAAGGTGATAGGTCACCTCTGTGCCTTCTGGTGCAGCTGCAAAGGCATAACTGCCGTCGAGCGACGACGTCAGGTCGCCATCGACTTGTTGCCAGCCCAGCGCCTGTGGCGCATGGGAGTAGTCGTACTCGAGCGTGTACTTGGTGGAGCGACCAAATGCAGCCGCACGGAAGGTCACGCGGAAAGGCCGTCCGAGTCCATCACGCTGATCGACGGACACTGATTTGATGTCGGCGACCCATTCTGGGTATCGCTCGATGTCAGCAGCGACTTCATATACGGCCGAAGGAGGTGCTTCAACAAGGATTCGTTGTGTCGTCTGATCCGTCATCGACCCTCCTTCGTCTCATCTTCTTGACCGACCTTGTGCGGCCACGCTCCTTCGAGCGCACGGCCTAGCCTACGGGCGAGAACGTCGTAATCAAAGGATGCCTCTGCTCGAGCCCGTCCGGCCCGACCCATGGCAGCCGCCCGGGAGGGATCTCGCAGTACTTCATCCAAGGCACCAGCGAGAGCGTCAGCGCTTTTGGGTTCGTGAAGAATGATCCCCGTCTCGCCCTCAAGTACCGCATCTGCCGAGCCTCCCGACGAACCGGCCACTTGGGGCACGCCGGCAGCCGCCGCTTCAAGAAAGACAATGCCAAAGCCTTCTTGCTCAAGGCCACCCCATCGGGATCGACAGGCCATGGCAAAGACATCTGCTGCGCCCACAAGTCCTGCGAGATCATCATCGGGAACTCGGCCGAGCAAGACCACCGGTGCGCCAGTTTTCTTAATCTGGCGCCGCAGTCGCTCCGCCTCACGACCGGTGCCGCCAATTGCCACCGTGAGATCGGGATAGGAGGCTTTCAGGCGACTTGCCGCGTCGACCAACGTGTCCATGCCCTTTCGAGGGACTAATCGAGAAACACTGACGACAAGTGGACCGTTCAGGGGAAGGCCTAACCTGCGACGTACCTCTCGTCTTTGTTCGTCACTCAGGGGAACAAATCGAGCCGTGTCGACGCCAGGTGGAATTTGCAAGACCGGAGGGAAACTCGATCTGGCCACGCGACGAGCTTCAGCTTCTGGATAAGGTCCGGCTGCGATCACGCCGGCTGATGCTTCAAAGAGTCGGCGCATCATGCCAGCGGTGAATGGAAGTCGGCCGGGGATCGCAACTTCTGCTCCGTGGAGGAGCTGGATGGCGGGTCGACTGAGTTTTGACGCCAGCATGCCAAGCGGGAATGCCGGGTCGAGAACAATCAGGTCTGCATTCATTGCCGCCGCGACTTCTTCGATTTTGCGCCGCACCTTTGGCGTAGGGAAGAACAAGGTCCGAGACGGAATGCGATGGACTGTGATTCCACGGCGCGCGACATCTCGGTCAAAGGCAGCCGCATGTGGATCCGACGACGCGGTCAAGACCTCAAAACTGGCAGGGTCGAGTCGGCTCCACAACTCCCAAAGGTAATTTTGAATGCCACCGATCTTGGGTGGAAAATCATTGGTGACGAGGAGATGACGCCTCGTCACGACCACGCCAACCGATCGTTACCGAGCCACTCGTCTGATCTCGACTGGAGCTGACTCGAATCGCAAGGGTGGGACAAGACCTGCATTGCCGAGAAGTCTGACAGCCCGAGCCTCGTCCGCGTCGATAATGAGGGCGTCGCCCGGCTCACGGCCCAAGATGAACGTGACCACACAGTCATCACAAGCCTGAAGGATCCGTCCCGTGCAGCCGTCGCAATCGATGGTGAGCGCTTCGTCCATTGTCGTTGACTCCTTGCATCTTGTCGTCTCGGCCTCGTCAGAGGCTCTGATGCAAGCATGCGCGAAGGGTGTGACAAGACCATCTCACTCATCTCCTTGCGAGAGAAGACGACCAGTCTCACTTTCAGGAGCACCCTCCATCGCTGCGCGTACAGCTCTCGCAATGTTGTCGGCTCCCCACGCGACGCCCTCGGAGGCAACGGTTGAAAAGGAAGGGTCGATCAGTGAGAAAAACGGAGCTCCCGTGACCTGGTACTCACGAAAGGCCTGGTCTGACTGCACGCAAGGAACAGTCCCGACTTTGGTTTGCAACTCCTCAGGATTTTCGGATTCACGAGCCACAATCACGACCTCGTCGGGCGACACGACACCAAGTACTTCAGGCGACGCTGCAGAGCGAAAGAGTTCGTCGCAGCCCAGGCACTGCGTTGAGAGAAACAGCAGCAAGGAGCGGTGCTCGTTCGACGTGAGCGCAATAACGTGGTGCGTTCCCTCGAGGTCATGGCCAACCACGTCAGCAATGCGGACTGGCGATGAACCTTCCCGAGGCGCAATCGGGATAGCCGAAGCGAGGACTTGCCGAGCCTCTTCTTCAGTGAGCCGCTGCGAACTCACCCAGCCTGCTCTCCGGGGGGCGTGTCGGCGGCCTCAAGCGACTCATTGTCAACAACCTCAATGGAACGGCCGTGCCCACACCACCGACAGGTCACGGCATCAACCGATTCCGCAATTGTTTCGACATCTTCGACCTGAAGTTCACCGCCCACCGTGTAGTGATGAAAGGCTCGAATGGTCGACGTCGTCACGACATCGAAGCGGGTCAAGTTGCCGCAGGCAGCACAGCGATAGCGAGGAGTTGTCACGTCGGTCAGGGTAGCCGAGACAAGAGGGGGTGCCTCTCGCTCACGTCGATTCGACTACCCAATGGATAACATCGAGGAATGTGGCGACGTCGAGCAACCTTCGGGTCCTTGGCGTTGTTGTTCTTCATCAGTGCAGTGACCTTGCCGGTGTCGTCAGCCAGTGCACAAGGATCCCCCACTACTGTCACCGACGGCCCTGCGCCATGTAGCGCTGGGAATCCCCCGAACCCCCTTCATGGAATGTGCGCCACCTACAACGGCGCCAACACCTTCTACGGCATCTATGGACCAGGCTTCCCAACAGCGCTTGGTTGGGGGATTTGTGCGTGGTCGCCTGCGACCGGTGGTTGGTACCCTTCGCCGTCCTACGGTTACGTTCTCAGTGATGCCCCACAAGGGATTGATTCGGGCAATCTCGCTGCGTTTGGATTCGCCCTCTCTGAACTCTCGTCCTCGGGTTTCTTCCAGGGCTCTGCGTCGTGGAGCGCCGATGACGCCGCCGTGGCAGCAAAACTCGTCTACGACGAATACGCGTGGCACACCCCGCTGCCTCTGGTCAGTACAGGCATTCAACAAGCCATTGATGCATTGCATCTGTGGACCTACGTCTACGGCGTTACGGGTGGGAGCCCGCAGGTATCTGCCTCCCTGCCGGGTGGGACGAGCGAGTTCACGTCCCACACCACCGTCACCATCTCGGTGCGTTGGCCAGATGGCGCACCACAGTCAAATATTGCACTCACCTTGTCGTTGACAGGCGCCGTCTTTTCTCAAAATCAAGCGCCGACCCTCTCAGTTGTCACCAATACCGCAGGTCAAGCCTCGGTCGACATCTTGGCGACCTCGCAGAGTGCCTCGCTCGTCACCTTGACGTCAGCGATGACGATGGGTCTGCCCGGCCTTTCGTTCTACCGACCCTCTCAAGCCTTTGCGCAAAATGCACAACTCATTTTCTCTCCCTTCGCTGCGCAGGTCCAGACTGCAACGTCGACGTGGAGTTCTCTCGAGCCACCGCCTCCTATGGGACAAATCAGCGTTGAGAAGTCAGGAAACGATGAGCCGTATCTCGGGGTGGTAAACGCCACCTTCGAGATTCTCTCCGGGTCCACTGTCCTCGACACCCTCGTGACGGGAGATCAAGGGATGACTGAATCGAGTGTGCCCTTGCCCGTTGGCACCTACACCCTGCACGAGGCCGTTGCGCCGCCCGGCTATCAGCCCGTCGCTGATCGATCTGTGTCTGTCACGGCAGACCAGACCACCGTGGTTTCACTCACGGGAGGCTCGGGTGATCTCGTTGAGCCCGCCACGCTCTCGCTCGAGAAAGTCGACGACCTCAGCGGCGCACCACTCGCTGGCGCCGTGCTCGCCGTCGCCTGGGATGCGCAAGGGACGGGAAACTACGTGCGTCTTGGCACGTGCACGACAGACACGTCTGGACTCTGTGTCCCACCAGGGAACGATGGCTCTTCCCTTTTGCCGGGCTACTACCAAGTCAGTGAGTTGTCGGCTCCCCAGGGCTATCTCGTCAATCCAGAAACAGCCGTCGACAACATTGAGCTCGCCCCTGGTCAGACCGCAACGGTGCGATTTGCTGATGATCGTGCACTCACCTCGCTCTCGGTGGAGAAGACAAATGTGGCAGAACCCGGCCAAGGAGTCCCCGACGCCACCTATGACCTCTACGTTCAGGGAACCCCGCCTCTCTCCGCTCCCGCTTCTGCGCCACTTGCAACGCAGCTTCACAGCAACCTGACCTGGTACGCCTCTGGCGTCACGGACGCTGGCGGCCATCTCACGTTTACGATTCCCGTCGGCTTCTCATGGTGCGTCCAAGAACGAAGTGCCCCACCCGACTACATCGTCGATCCCGCTCTGCGTTGCACGGGCGTCATCACTGCTGCATCTCCCGATCCAGTTCGAACCGTTGCAGTCAGCGAACAGGTGGCGACGGTCACCTTGTCTGCGTTCAAATTCAATGCAGCTCGCCCAGGCCTCGGCATTCCCGACGCCACCTATTCGCTCTATGTCGAGGGAGCCTTCCCTCCGGGGTTTCTCCCTCCCTCTCCCCCTTCCGGCCTCGTCGTGCCCGCTGGGCTCAGCTTGTGGTCGGTCGCCACGACCAATGCTGCAGGACAGCTCACCTTTACCCTCCCCTCGGGGCATCAGTGGTGCTTGCAAGAACTTGTCGTTCCTGCGAACTACCTCCTCGACACCGGCTTACATTGCACGGGTGTCTTGAGTGTCTCTGGTCAACCGAGTGACGATGTTGCACTGCCTGAACTTGCTGCCACTGGAAACAACGGTGTCACCCTGCTCGCGTGGGGCACCTTCCTCCTCGTTGCCGGCCTTGTCGTGTTACGCAGAAGCGCGAAAAAGCGTCCACGTCAGCCGGAGTGGCATGATCAGTGATGTGTCTGGCGTCCGCACCACGAGGAGTGTTCTATGAGTCCCGGCTCAAGCAGTTTTGACCGGCTCGCTCAGCGCATCGCCGAACAGATCGTCAACAGAGTCGTGGAAGCCCTTGATGTCGACGCCCTTGTCGAGAAAGTGGACGTCAAGAAGCTCATGGAGCGCATCGACGTCAACGACATCGTCGCTCGTGTCGATGCCAACGAACTTCTCGATCACGTCGACGTTGACAAAGTGGTCAGTCGCGTTGACGTTGACCACCTTCTCTCTGAAATAGACGTCAATGCACTCGTTGCACGCATTGACGTACAAAGCATTGTTGACCGCATCGACCCCGAGGTGCTCCTAGAGAAGATTGACGTCAATGCACTCGTTGCACGAGTTGACATCGCAGCGCTCATCAATCGTGTCGATATCGACGCCATCATTGAGCAAACGGAAATCGGTTCAATCATCGCCAGATCGACAACAGGAGCCTTGACCCAAGGACTCGATCTCGTTCGGAGCCAGGGCGTCGGGCTCGATGAATTTCTCACTCGGCGCGTGAACTGGGTGTTGCGACGCAAAGGACCCTTCCCTGCCGGACCGCCGCTGCTCGTCGGAAGTGCTGGTGCGCTCGGACCAGGTTCTGAAGGCACATCATGAGCGGGCCTCGCTCTTCACTTTCAAAGCAGGGCCACTACGCAGGTGCCATCAGCCGGCTCCTCGCATTTGCCGCCGATATCGGTATTGCCTGGGTCCTGGCCCTGATTGGCTTTTGGTTGATCAGCGCAGCCGGTGCGTTGATTACCGGGCGACTCGCCCACCTCTCCAAGGTCCACCTCATTGGCTTGGTTTTGCTGTGTTGCTGGTACCCGATTTATTTCGCGTATCAATGGTCACTTTCGGGCAAAACACTCGGCATGGCAATTTTTGGACTGCGAGTGGTCAGCGC
>Ga0164296_1001456_pt1 | contig 25070 bp, 16 predicted proteins | sample GEODES057metaG_FD_113533 | JGI IMG/M metagenome (GOLD analysis project Ga0164296, IMG submission 113533) | Dystrophic lake water microbial communities from Trout Bog Lake, Wisconsin, USA - GEODES057 metaG | ecosystem: Environmental > Aquatic > Freshwater > Lake | place: USA: Trout Bog Lake...
GGTGTGGATCGGCGCGCGCCGGGCCGCCGGGCCGGCCGCCAAGGCGCTGCTGGTCGCCGCCACCCTGCTCGCCATGCCCGTGCTGTCGTTCAATGACCAGATCCTCGCGGTCCTCGCGGTGGCGTTCCTGGCATCGGAAACCGCGATCCGGCCCTGGCGGCGCGGCGAGACCGCGCTGCTGGCGCTGGTCTTTCCCGCCGCGATCATCGCTCCGGTGGTCGCCGACCTCACCCATGTCCCGCTCGGCCTGATGATCGATGTTGCGATCCTCGGGCTTTGCGCGCGACGCTGCTTCATGACGATGACAGGCGATCGAACGAGAGCGACAGCGTGAACACCCCCCAGGACCTCACCGAACCCGAAGCCCGTGCCGAGCTCGCCGCCCTCGCGGCCGCAATCGCACGGCACGATGTGTTGTATCATCAACAGGATGCGCCCGAGATCTCGGATGCCGACTACGACGCGCTGCGCCGGCGGCATGCGGCCCTGCTCGCCGCCTTCCCCGCCCTCGCCGCCGAGGACGCCGCCAGCCGCGTCGGCGCCGCGCCGGCCTCCGGCTTCGCCAAGGTCCGCCACGGCGTGCCGATGCTCTCGCTCGACAATGCCTTCGACGACGCCGATTTCACCGAGTTCTGCGACCGCATCCGCCGCTTCCTCGGCATCGAGGGCGCGCTGGCCTTCGTCGCCGAACCCAAGATCGACGGCCTGTCGATTTCGCTGACCTACGAGGGGGGAATATTCGTCCGCGGCGCCACCCGCGGCGACGGCACCGAGGGCGAGGACGTCACCGCCAATCTGCGCACCCTGAAGTCCTTGCCGACCTCCCTGCCCGCCCCCTGCCCGGCCCGCATCGAAATCCGCGGCGAGGTGTTCATGAGCAAGGCCGACTTCCTGGCCATGAACGCCGCCCAGGAGGCCGCCGGCGACAAGGTGTTCGCCAACCCGCGCAACGCCGCCGCCGGCAGCCTGCGCCAGCTCGACGCCGGCATCACCGCCGGCCGCCCGCTCTCGCTCTTCGCCTATGCCATGGGCGAGGCCAGCACCCCCGTCGCCGAGACCCATTCCGGCTATCTCGACCAGCTCCGCGCCTGGGGCTTCACCGTCAATCCGCTCTCCCGCCTGCTGCGCGACGAGGCCGAGGCCGCCGCCTTCCAGGCCGAGATCGGCGCCGCCCGCGCCGGCCTCGCCTACGATATCGACGGCGTCGTCTACAAGCTCGACGACCTCGCCCTGCAGCGCCGCCTCGGCTTCGTCGGCCGCGCGCCGCGCTGGGCCATCGCCTGGAAATTCCCCGCCGAGCAGGCCACCACCCTCCTCGAGGGCATCGACATCCAGCTCGGCCGCACCGGCGCCCTCACCCCCGTCGCCCGCCTCACCCCCGTCAATGTCGGCGGCGTGCTGGTGCGCAACGCGACGCTGCACAACGAGGACGAGATCGCGCGGAAGGACATCCGCATCGGCGACACCGTGGTGATCCAGCGCGCCGGCGACGTCATCCCCCAGGTGGTCGCCGTCATCGCCGACAAACGCCCGGCCGACGCGCAGCCCTATCGCTTCCCCGACACCTGCCCGGTCTGCGGCAGCGCCGCCCTGCGCGCCCCCGGCGAGGTGGTCAAGCGCTGCACCGGCGGGCTCACCTGCGCCGCCCAGGTCGAGGAACGGCTGATCCATTTCGTCTCGCGCGGCGCCTTCGACATCGAGGGGCTCGGCGAGAAGACCATCCGCGAGTTCCACGCCGAGGGCCTGGTGCGCGGCCCCGCGGACATCTTCCGCCTGCCCGCGCATGAGGCGGCGATCGCCACCCGCGAGGGGTGGGGCGAGCTCTCCGCGCGCAACCTCTCGGCCGCCATCGCCGCCCGGCGCACGATCCCGCTGGCCCGGTTCATCTTCGCGCTGGGCATCCGCCGCATCGGCGAGGCCAACGCCAAGCTGCTCGCCCGCCACTACGGCAGCTTCGCCGCCTGGCGCGCCCAGATGGCGGACGCCGTCATGGTCGGCTCGGAGGCCCGCAGCGCGCTCGGCAGCATCCTTGGCATCGGCCCCGCCATCGCCGAGGAACTCGCCGAGTTCTTCGCCGAGCCGCGCAACGTCGCCACCGTCGACGAGCTCGCCGGCCTGCTCGCCATCGAGGACGCCGAACAGGCCGGCGGCGGCGAGCTGTCCGGCAAGATCGTCGTCTTCACCGGCACGCTGGAAACCATGACCCGCCCGGAGGCCAAGGCGATGGCCGAGCGCCTCGGCGCCCGCGTCACCGACAGCGTTTCCAAGAAGACCGATCTCGTCGTGGTCGGCGCCGACGCCGGTTCCAAGGCCCGCAAGGCCGCCGAGCTTGGCGTCCGCACGGTCAGCGAAGCGGAATGGCGGGCGATCGCCGAAGGGGCATCGCGTTAACCATTTCGCTGCGCTAGTCTGTTCTCATACAAGACGAACCGCCACGCGCGGAGCCAAACACTGAGACCGGGACAAGCAGGGCTGCGTCAATGAAGCGACCGACCCAACCACGTGCGGCCAAGGGCGACCCCGACATCCGGGTGCTCATCGTCGAGGATACCGCGACCATCGCGGCCACCATGCAGGCGGCGCTGCAGCAGGCGGGCATGACAACCGAGCTGGCCGCCTCCGGGGCCGAGGCCATTGCGCGCAAGGCCGAGTTCGCGCCGGCGATCGCGCTGATCGATCTCGGCCTGCCCGACATGGACGGGCTCGACCTGGTGGAGGACTTTTCCGCCGCCGGCGATTGCGGCGTCATCGTGGTGACCGCCGACGGCGCCGAAGCCACCCGCGTGCGCGGCCTCGACACCGGGGCCGACGACTACATCATCAAGCCGCTGGCCCTGCCCGAGCTGGTCGCCCGCGTCCGCGCTCTCCATCGCCGGCTGCAACGCCCGGGGAGCGCGGCGCCGGCGCAGATCTCGATCGACGCCGCCGCCCACACCCTGCTCGGCGCCGATGGCAGGCGCACCGCCCTGAGCGACGCCGAATACGTCGCGCTCACCACCCTGCTGGAGGCGGCCGGCACCAGCGTCTCCCGCGAATGGCTGGCCCGCGCCGCCCTGCGCCGCGTGCTGCATGCCGACGACCGCAGCGTCGACCAGCTGGTGCTGAAACTGCGCCGCAAGCTGAGCGACCACGGCGCCTCGCGCCGCACCATCCTCTCGGTCCGCGGCCAGGGCTACGTGATCGCCGACCCGACCGTATTCGGCTTCGGCAGCGAAACCTGAGCCGCGCCGCCCGGCGCCAGCTCGGCAATCCCCGCATCCATGGCATCGAGCAGCGCCGGCAGGCTCGAGGCCGCCGCCAGCGTCTCGCCGCCCTCGGTCGCCAGCATCCAGCCCGACGGCTCATGGCTGAGGCGCAGGGCCGCCCACGGCCCTTCCTCGGCCAGCAGCGAAATCACCGGATGCTCCGGCGCTCCGGACAGCGCCGCCCAGGTGACATGACGGGTCCGGCACCAGCGTACCAAGACCGTGCGGTCGGCTTGATCGAGCATGCTCGCCCTCGCCGGGTCCGTCCTTGCCCGCACAACGCGGCGACGGCCCGATTCGAGGGTTAATATGACAGGTTGCCGCGCCCCCATGGTTAAGGGAGCGTTAAGGATCGGAAAATTGATCTCTCTGACGACCTAAAGATCACCACACAAATGTCTGAAATTGTTATGGAGTGTTCGGCACGCTGACCGTTCCCTCACCAAACGGTGTTGCCCCCGCGGCCGACCGCCGCGCCACGCGCGGCGATCGGTCGCCAAGGGGCCCCTGGCATAGGGCGGTGGAGGGGCGTACCGCCATGACGCGCATGCGTTCGTGATATGTTCACATCGCGCTTGACACGGTTTCGAAACAGGTTCACATAGTACGTACTCACTTTATTCCGTACAACGGGCCCGAGCTGCTCCGGTGCGCCATGACACACCGCTTAGGCGGTGTGCATGGCGCATCCGAGAGCGGCAGACGCGGATGTCCTAATGGCGCGCGCATGGCGCAGTGGCGCGCCATTGCGCCAATGGCGCGGCCAACGCCCAATGGCGCAGGTTAATGCGTTGATATCACACATATCACAGTCCAACAGCCGGCATCCCCAGCGCCATTCCGCGCCATTGCTGCGCCATTCCCGCGCCATTCAACGCGCCATTCCCCAGCGCGCAATGGCGCGCCGAATGGCGCACGCATTGGCGCAAATGGCGCACCGGCCCGATAGCGGACGATCAGGCCGCCGGCCGGCCAGTCCAGCGCGCCCGGTTGGCGTACCGCCTGGCGTTGATCACGAGCGCACTGAGATCCCCGGGACGGGCGAGATTGGCCCCACCGCCGGTGAACACGCTCTGCGCGATATAGGCCCCCAGCGCGCGGTAAGCCTCGAACTGGGATTCGCTGAACCACTGGTCGGCCGTCGACTCATGCGGGAATTCGCGGTTGGCGGTGGCGTAGCTGATGACGTCGGCCGGTTCGTCGCCGTGAAAGCCGGGCTTGATGTAGATCAGCGTGCCCTCGGCGGGCGGCTGCGCGGCGCCTGCCACCGGCGGATACCTGATGGCGAAGATCGCGGCATCCGGACCGGGCGCGGGCTTGTCGGCCCGCGGCTGCGGCAGCGGCGTCCGACGCTCGATCTCGACGCCGAAATCGATGCGGACCTTGCGAATGGCGTTGCCGAGATTCTCGTAGGCGGCTCCGCCATCGGCATCGGCGTCGCTGACGACGATGACGCGGCAGCGGCGGCGGACCATTTCGTACAGCCCAAGGTTTTCGAAATGCCCGCCATCGGAGAGATAGATGTCGCTGGCATCGTCAGTGGTGTGGCCGAACAGCTCCTTCAGCAGGGTGACGAGCGCGAATCTCGGCCCCTGCCGGCTGAAGGCGGCATTGCGGGGATTGCCGAGCCACCAGCCGAGCCGGATGTTGAAGAGCATGAGCAGGAAGCCCAGCAGCGGCGAGGACTGGTAGCCCATGTTGGGGCTGACCGCGGCGCCCGAGATCGCCATGGCGGTGCCGAGGGTGACACCGCTGGCATACGTCTCGCTGGGCCGGTAGCCGAGGCGCGCGCTGCCGCTGTGCAGCGGCGAGAAGGTGAAGGGCTCCGCCTTGCGCTCCTGCCAGGCCGTGTTCTCGGTGGCGACGACGTTCAGCGTGGCGTTGACGATATGCAGCGGGGCGACCGGAGCCAGGTCGCATAGTCGCGGATTGTCGCGCGTGTCGAGGCCGGTGAAGGGATCAGGCGCGCGCGTTCCGTCCTTGGCATTGGCCCGCGCCGAGCCGAGGAAGGCACGGACCAGGCGGTTGCGATAGAACGCGTGGAGCGAGAAGCGATTGACGTCGAGCAAGACCGACATGACGACGCTGACCAGCAGGAGCGCCACCGCGCAGGCGATGTCGATCTGCAGCCTGGTCCAGTCGACAACGCCCGGGTCGAAGGCGGACGGAGCAAAGACCCCGAACACGGTCGATAAATGCTCGATGTTCGCGCTGACGACCTCATCAAGCTGACTGAGCCCGATCGCGAGGCCGACCGCGAACACGGCGCCGGCGATCTCGGCGACCCCCATCAGCCCGACGCGCTTCACCACCCCGCCGACCGCGGGGCCGGTTTTCGAGCCCGCCGACACCACCAGGGCGAAGAGGCCAGGAATCCCGCCCGCCGCCAGCGCGCCGGCAAGCGCATGCCAGCCGGTCGCGATCAGGTCGTCCAGCAGTTGCGGGCCGAACAGGGCGATGGCGGCGAACAGGGTCCATCCCAGCCCCGCCGCGCCGAACCAGCCGGCGGCGCGGCCGAGCCATTCGCGCTCCTTGTCGCCGTCGCTCGCCTTGCCATACAGCGTGTTGCGCGCGATCACGAACACCAGGTCGCCGGCGAAGAGCGCCAGCATCATCCAGGCGCTGCCGAGCACGGCGAGCCAGACCCGCGCGTCACGATACCAGGCACTCCACCGCGGCGTCTCCGCCGCTGCGCCACAGGACGGCTGGCAGGCGGCCACGCAGAGCGCCGGGCACGGCGCGGCGGCCACCGGCGCCGGACAGAGTGCGACGATGCAGGCGCCGTGGCAGGGCGCGCAGACCACCGGCGCCGCCACCGGCGTCTCGCCGCCCCCCTTCGGCACGCGGTCAACCAGATGGACCCCGCCACTCAGCACCAGGCCCACGAACGCGCCCGCCAGGACGGATGCCAGCAGGTCGCCCAGCACGCCGCGCCAGCTTTCCCCATGCCGCATCCAGAGCCGGACGCTCGCCGCGATGGACGCCAGCAGAAAGCAGGCGAGACCCGCGCCAGCGGTCGCGCCAGGGTCGAAGCCGAACGGCCGCTGTGCCGGTGCCATCGCCGCGATGGCCGTGAAACACATCGCGGCGACGACAACGGGAAGGAGCGTGAAGAAAACGAACCGCGCATCCGTCGTCCACCGCCCCTTCCCCAGCCGCCGGCAGTAGGACGTGTATCCAAGCGCGAGGGTCAGCATGATGGGGCCGGCCCAGGCGAAGGCATCGCCCCATGCCCCGTGCGTGTCCATGACCGCCAGCACGCCGAAGCAGATCCAGGGGATGAAGATCACGGCCATGAAGAACGGCGCGAAGATCAGCCAGTTCAGCAGGATGTTGCGCATGAACAGGCCGGCGGCGGCCCAGGTATCGGCCGAAAGCGCACCGAGGCGCGGCGTCAGATAATTGCTGTCGGCGCGGATATCGCTGATTTCCTTCGCCTCCACGTCGGTCGTCCCCGGCAGGCGGCCGAGGGCGGCGAAGACCGACGCATCCGCCTCCATGAAAGTCGCCGCGGATGGCGGTTTCGCCCGCAACCGCCAGGCCGACAGCCAGCTCCCGATATAGCCGCCGCCCGAGACGGTGGAGAGATAGTCGAACTTGCCGAGCACGCCGTAGCTGGCCAGCGTCTGCAGGACACCCAGCGCGAAGGTCGCGCTGCGGATGCCGCCGCCGGACAGGCAGAGCGCCGAGAGCGGTGCGTCAGTGCCGCCGGGCGGTGTGGGCTTCGGGCGGAGATGGCTCAGCTCGTCGCGATAGACCGCGGCGAAATCCATCCGGTCGGACGCGCCCTTTTGCATCGCACCGCTCCCCTCTCGATCCGCGCACGCAATAGCATCGCCCAACGCCCGTCAATCACGGCCGCCGTGACTCACAACAAAGTGAGTGCCGCCCTCAGAGCGGCGCGCAGGCCCCCTCAAGCCAGGCCCGATCCCCCTCCGGCATATGCGGCACCACCTCGGCGGCCACCCGGGCGTGATAGGCGTCGAGCCACTCGACCTCGGCCCGGCTCAGCAGCCAGGGCGCGATCAGCCGGCGGTCGAACGGCGCCAGGGTCAGCGTCTCGAAGCGCAGAAATGGCTTCTTCGCCGCCGGGAACTCGGCGGGCTGCACCATCAGCAGGTTCTCGATGCGGATGCCGTAGGCGCCCGGCAGGTAGAAGCCCGGCTCGTTCGACAGGATCATCCCCGCCGCCAGCGGGATCGGCCGCGCCGCGCGCGACAGGCTCACCGGCCCCTCATGCACCGACAGATACGAGCCCACGCCATGCCCGGTGCCATGGTCATAGTCGAGCCCGGCCTGCCACAGCGCCGAACGGGCAAAACTGTCGAGATGGTTGCCGCAGACGCCGGCGGGAAACACCAGCGTGGCGATGGCGATGTGCCCCTTCAGCACCCGCGTGAACCGCTCGCGCAGCTCATCGGAGGGCGCGTCGGGCCCGGTCCACACCGTGCGGGTGATGTCCGTGGTGCCATCGAGATACTGCGCCCCGCTGTCGATCAGATAGACCTCGTTGGCGTTCAGCGCCCGGTTGGTCTCGGGGGTCACGCGGTAGTGGATGATCGCCCCGTTCTCGCCCGCCCCGGAAATCGCCGGGAAACTCTCGCCCTTGAAATCCCGCACCTCGGCCCGCAACGCCAGCAGCCGGTCGGCCGCCGACATCTCGCTCTCCCGCCCCGCCGCCGTCTCCAGCCAGCGCAGGAACCGGCAGACGGCCACCGCGTCGCGCTGATGCGCGTCGCGGCTGCCCTGCTGCTCCACCGGGTTCTTGCACGCCTTGGGCAGCATGCACGGGTCCATCGCCGCCACCACCTCGGCCCCCGCCGCCCGCAGCGTCTGCGCGAACCAGGCCGGCGAGCCCGCCGCATCCACCCGCACGCGCTTGCCCTTGAGCCGCGCCAGCGCCCCCGGCAGCGCCGCGCGGTCCTGCACCGAGACGGCGTTGCCGAGCCACTCCCGCGTCGCCGGCGGGATCTTCTGCGGCGCCATGAACAGCTCGCAGCCGCCATCGGCATGCACGACCGCGAAGCCCAGCGCGATCGGGTTGAACGACACGTCGCTGCCGCGGATGTTGAGCAGCCAGGCGATCGAGGCGGGATCGGTGATCACCGCGGCGTCCTGCTTCGCGCCGCGCAGAATCCCCGCGATCTCCTCGCGCTTCTCCTCCGCACTGCGCCCGGCGCGCGCCAGCGCATGCGGCGTCGCGGCGTCGAGCGGCGCCGGCGGCCGGTCCGTCCACACCGTATCCAGCGGATTGGGATCGGTCGGCACCATCGTCAGCCCGGCGTCGGTGAAGCGCGCCAGCCCCTCTTCGCCGATCAGCAGCGGGTCATAGCCGATGCGCTTGCCCGCCGCGTGCTCGGCGAGCCAGGCCGGCGGCGGCTCGTCGATGATGTGCCGCCGCTCCCACAGCGCCGGATCGGTCTGGGCGGCGAGCTGCAGCACGTAGCGGCCATCGGAAAACACCGCCGCGCGCTCGGCCAGCACGGCCGCGAGCCCGGCGCTGCCGGTGAAGCCGGTCAGCCAGGTCAGCCGCTCCGCGCTCGGCGGCACATACTCGCCGAGATGCTCGTCGGCCCGGGGCACGATGAAGCCGTCGAGCCCGAGGCGGGCGAGTTCGGCGCGGAGGTCGGCGAGGCGTTGGGCATGCATCGGGTCAGGCTCCGCGGGTTGTTTCAATGCAGGTTAACGTTTTCGTCATGTCTCATGCTGAATGCATGCGTTGGACGCATATCTGGCGGGGGAACTTGGCAGATAAAATTCGGGGGTCCAGCCACTATGTTGCACTGCATCAAAGCCGCGCGGTGAAGTGCAGGAAGGCACGACGCCCGCCACGGCTCATTTACCAAGGACTGATCGCTATGTCTGCCCATGTCGCCAAAGACGAGATCGCTATGATGATCCCGAACCGCCTGTCCCACTATTTCACCGATGACCCCGAATACCTGGTCGTTGCTGAGCCGCAGTCGGCCAGCATCTTCGCCAAGTCCGCCGCGGTCTTCAAGTGGCTCATCGACCTGCCCCGCCGCCGCATGGTGATGGACGAATTGTCCTCGCTGTCCGACCACGAGCTGGCCGATATCGGCCTCAGCCGCTCCGAGCTGACCCGCGTGTTCGAGCCCAGCTTCGCCGCCCAGCGCAACGCCGGCGCCGACGCGATGGCCACGCTGCGCCCGGTCACGGTCTGAGCGCGTCCCCACGCGCGACTGACACCTATTTCCGCAGCACGAGGGTGGCCCAGGCCCCCTCGCGCAGCGAGAAATCCAGCCGCAGCCCCTGCCGCCGATAGGCGGCCAGCACCCAGTTGATCTGGGTCGCCAGCAGGCCGGCGAGAATCAACGTCCCCCCCGGCGCCAGGTTCAGCGCCATCCGCCGCGCCATCTGGCACAGCGGACGCGCCAGGATATTGGCGAAAATCAAGTCGTACGGCCCCGGTGCCCGCACCGCCGGCGCCAGCCAGCCATCCGCCCGGATCGCCCGGATCAGCCCGGACAGCCCGTTGCGCGCCGCGTTCTCCCGCGTCACCCGCACCGACCAGGGGTCGATGTCGGTCGCCAGCACGCGCCGATGCAGCACCTTCGCCGCCCCCATCGCCAGCACGCCCGAACCTGTCCCGAGATCGAGGATCCGCCGCGGCCGCCGATAGGCCACCCGCTCGAAGGCCCGCAGGCACCCCCGCGTCGAGCCATGCTCGCCGGAGCCGAAGGCGATGCCGGCATCGAGCGTGATCACCACCCGCCCCGGCGTCGGCCGATCGGTCAGATGGGTCCCGCGAATGGCGAAGCGGCCGCCCACCAACTGCTCCGGAAACGCCGCATAGGTCCGCGCCAGCCAGCCATCGGCCGGCGTGTCCTGCCGGATCAGCTCCGCCTTGAACCCGGTCACCAGCGCCGCCACCGCCAGCGCCCCCTCCAGCGCGGCCTCCTCGGCCCCCTGGTCCTTCACCCCCTCGACATGCCAGAGCCGCTTCTCCTCATCGAGAAAGAAGCCGATCGTGCCGCAGGCCGTGCGCAAAGCGGCCTCATAGGCCTCCAGCGCATCCTCGGGCACGATGACGGAAACGGTCTCGAGCGCGGTCGCGTGGCGTCGGGGGGTCATGCTTTCTCCACGAAACGGTCGAGCACGCGCTTGGCCCCCGCTTTTTCGAAATCGATGTCGAGCTTGTCGTCCTCGGCCGCGGTCACCCGCCCATAGCCGAACTTCTGATGGAACACCCGCGCGCCCACCGCGATCTGATCCGGCCGCGGCAGCCGCGCCGGCTGCTCCCAGGCCTCGATGGTCCGCGGCCGCCGCGCATGCAGGGGAAAGGCGCCGGAAAACACCGGCGGCGCCCGCATCCTCTGGTCGCGCTCCAGCGCCGCCGAGCCCGACTGCGTCACGAACTCGGCCGGGATCTCCTCGATGAACCGGCTGGGAATGCTCGACTGCCAGTTGGCATAGATCCGCCGGTTCGCGGCATGGCTGACAATCGCCCGCTTGCGCGCCCGGGTGAGGCCGACATAGGCCAGCCGCCGCTCCTCCTCGAGCCCCTTGTTGCCGCTCTCGTCGAGCGTGCGCTGGCTCGGAAACACCCCCTCCTCCCAGCCAGGGAGAAAGACCGTGTCGAACTCCAGCCCCTTCGCCGCATGCAAGGTCATCAGGCTGACCCGGTCGCCCTCGGAGTTCTGCTCGTTCTCCATCACCAGCGAGACATGGTCGAGAAACCCCGCCAGCGTCTCGAACTCCGCCAGCGCGCGGACGAATTCCTTGAGGTTCTCCAGCCGCCCCGGCGCCTCGATCGACTTGTCGTTCTGCCACATCGCCATGTAGCCGCTCTCGTCGAGCATCGTCGCCATGGTCACCACATGCCCGTCGCTCTCCAGCATCGCCCGCCAGCGGGCGAAACCGGCGAACAGCTCCTTCATCGCCTCCCGCGGCTTGCCACGCAGCGCCCCCTCCTCGGCGAGCGCCAAAGTCGCCATCGCCAGCGGAATGGCGGACGCCCGCGCCCGCTCATGCATCGACCGCAACGCCTGCTCGCCGATTCCCCGCCGCGGCAGGTTGACGATCCGCTCGAAGGCGAGGTCGTCGGCTGGCGTATGCAGGATGCGCGCATAGGCCACCGCGTCGCGGATTTCCTGCCGCTCATAGAACCGCAGCCCGCCGATGACGCGATAGGGAATCCCCAGCGTGATCAGCCGCTCCTCGATCCCGCGCGTCTGCGAATTGGCCCGCACCAGCACCGCCATCTCCGCCAGGCTGTTGCCGTCCCGCCGCAGCCGCTCGACGCGATCGCCGATCATGCGGGCCTCCTCGTCGGAATCCCACAGCCCGATGATCTCAACATTGTCCCCCGAGGCATCCTCCCGACCGGGCCGGAGGGTCTTACCCAAACGCCCCTCATTATGCGCGATCAGCCCGGCAGCAGCCGCGAGGATTGGCGCGGTCGACCGATAATTCCGCTCCAGCCGCACAATCGTCGCGTTTTCAAAATCCTTCTCGAAGCGCAGGATGTTCTCCACCTCCGCGCCCCGCCACGAATAGATCGACTGGTCGTCATCGCCGACGCAGCAGATGTTCTTGTGCCCCTGCGCCAGCAGCCGCAGCCAGAGATACTGGACGAGATTGGTGTCCTGATACTCATCAACGAGGATGTAGCGGAACATCCGGTGATACTGCGCCAGCACATCGGGATGCCCGCGCAGGATCTCGGTGACATGCAGCAGCAGGTCACCGAAGTCGCAGGCATTCAGCGTCACCAGCCGCGCCTGGTAGGCCGCATAGAGCGCCCTGGCGCGCCCATTGGCAAAATCGCTGTCCTCCGCCGCCGTCACCCGCTCCGGCGTCAGGCCGCGGTCCTTCCAGCGCTGGATGATCGCCATCAGCGCCTGCGGCAGCCATCGCTTGGCGTCGACCTTCTCCGCCTCCATCACCTGCTTGAGCAGGCGCAGCTGGTCGTCGGTATCGAGAATATTGAAGCTCGCGGTCAGCCCGATCAGCGTCGCGTGCCGCCGCAGCATCCGCGCCGCCAGCGCATGGAACGTCCCGAGCCACAGCCCCTCCGCCGGCCGGTCGAGCATGGCCGTCACCCGCTCGCGCATCTCGCGCGCCGCCTTGTTGGTGAACGTCACCGCCAGCACCTGGTTGGGAAACGCCCGGCCGGACAGCAGGATATGCGCAAACCGCGTGGTCAGCACCCGCGTCTTGCCGGTGCCGGCCCCGGCAAGGACGAGCAGCGGCCCGTCGATCGTCTCGACGGCGGCGCGCTGCTCGGGGTTCAGGCGAGTGAGGTAGTCGGCCATAAGCTGATCGGTCTCCGGCGAATCCGCCGCAGTGTAGCCGGGATTGCGCCGCCGTGCAGGCTGGCGTCGTATCGCGGTCCAGGCGACGAAGGGGTGACCGGTCATGGGTGAAGATCTGCTGCTGCGCAACGTCCGCCCGATGGGCCGGGCCGCGGTGGACGTCCTCATCCAGGCCGGCCGCATCGCCGCCCAAGGCCCCACGCTCACCGCGCCGCCAGGCATCGCGACCGAGGACGGACGCGGCATGCTCCTCCTGCCCGGCCTCGTCGAGGCGCACACCCATCTCGACAAGTCGCTCTGGGGCATGCCCTACCAGCCCAACATCGCCGGCCCCCGCCTGATCGACAAGATCGACAACGAGCGCGCCCTCAAGCGCGCATGGGACATCGACCCCGCCCGCCAATCCGCCAGGCAGGTCGTGCAGTCCATCCGCATGGGCTCCACCCATATCCGCAGCCATGTCGATGTCGACACCGATCACGGCCTCTGGGGCATCGAGGGCGTCATGGCTACCCGCGAGGCCTACCGCGACGCCATCACCATGGACATCGTCGCCTTCCCGCAATCCGGCATTATCAGACGCCCCGGCACCGCCGAGCTGATGGACGCCGCCCTGGCCCTCGGCGCCGAGCATGTCGGCGGCATCGACCCCTGCGCCATCGACCGCGACCCCAAGGGCCATCTCGACGTCGTCTTCGGCCTCTCGCAGAAACATGGCCGCCCCGTCGACATCCATCTCCATGAGCCCGGCGAAATGGGCGCCTTCTCGATGGACCTCATCATCGAGCGCACCCGCGCGCTGGGCATGGCCGGGAAAGTCACCATCAGCCACGCCTTCTGCCTCGGCTCCCCCGACCGCGACCTCGTCGATCCCCTGCTGGCCGAGCTCGCCGCGCTGGACATCGCCATCATGACCACCGGCCCGGCCGCCCGCCCCGCCCCGCCCGTCCGCCGCCTCGTCGAAATGGGCATCCGCATCTGCGCCGGCTCCGACGGCATCCGCGACACCTGGGGCCCCTACGGGAATGCCGACATGCTGGAGCGCGCCATGTTCATCGGCCTACGCAACAACTTCCGCCGCGACGAGGAAGTCGAGATCGCCTTCGCCGTCTGCACCACCGGCGGCGCCGCCGTCATGCGCCTCGACGGCTACGGCACCGACATCGGCTGCGTCGCCGACCTCCTCGTGCTCCCCGGCGCCACCATCACCGACGCCGTCGTCACCCGCCCCGCCCGCGCTTTCGTCATCAAGCACGGCCGCGTCGTCTCCCGCGACGGCCAGGCGCTGGTAAGCGCCCCGTGAGCCGGCGGACACGCCTCACCGCCCGCTGGGTCGTCGGCCACCGCGACGGCCACCACGTCCTGTTCGAAAACGGCGAGATCGTCTTCTCCGGCAACACGATCGACTTCGTCGGCCACGCCTTCCCCGGCGAGGTCGCCGAAACCCGCGACTACGGCAACGCCCTCATCGGCCCCGGCTTCATCGACCTCGACGCCCTCTCCGACCTCGACACCACCATCCTCGGCTACGACAACCAGCCCGCCGCCCGCAAAGGCCGCATCTGGCCGCGCAGCTACATCGACGCCGGCCCGGTCGAGATGTACTCGCCCGACGAGCTCCGCTTCCAGAAGCGCTACGCCTTCGCCAACCTGCTGCGCAACGGCATCACCACCGCCCTGCCGATCGCCTCCCTCTTCTATCGCGCCTGGGGCGAGACCGTCGACGAATTCGCCGCCGCCGCCGAGGAAGCCGCCGCCCTCGGCCTCCGCGTCTATCTCGGCCCCGCCTACCGCACCGGCAACATGGTCGTCGAACCCGACGGCACGATCTCCACCCTGTTCGACGAGCCCCGCGGCCTCGCCGGCCTCGACGACGCCATCCGCTTCTGCCGCGACCACGAAAACACTGGCGGTGGCCTGGTGCGCACCATGCTCGCCCCCGACCGCATCGAGACCTCGACTGAGGAACTGCTCCGCCGCACCGCCGCCGCCGGCCGCGACCTCGGCGTCCCCGTCCGCCTGCATTGTTGCCAATCCAAGATAGAATACGACCTCGTCCTCCGCCTGCGCGGCATGAGCCCGCCGGAATGGCTGGCCCATATGGGCTTCATGACCGAACGCACCCTCCTCCCCCACGGCACGGTCGTCTCCGGCAGCCGCCAGGTCACCCGCCCCGGCAACGACCTCGGCCTCATCCGCGACGCCGGATCGACCATCGTCCACTGCCCCCTCGTCTCCGGCCGCCACGGCGGCGCCATCGACCATTTCGGCCGCTACCGCGCCATGGGCCTGCGCCTCGGCATGGGCACCGACACCGCGCCGCCGGACATGGTGATGAACATGCAGGCCGGCATGATGCTCGCCCGCGTCATAGCCGGCGACGTCCAGGCCTGCCGCTCCGAAGACTACTACGACGCCGCCACCACCGGCGGCGCCGACGCCCTGGGGCGGCCCGACCTCGGCCGCCTCGCCCCCGGCTGCCGCGCCGACATCACCGTCTTCGACTTCGCCCGCCCCCACACCGGGCAGGTCATCGACCCCATCCAGACGATGATGCTGAGCGGCCATGGCCGCGATTTCTCCACCGTCATCGTCGACGGCCGCTTCGTCATGGAAAACCGCGCCCTCCCCGGCATCGACGAAGCCGCCGACAACGCCCGCGCCCAGGCCCAGTTCGACCGCGTCATGGCGCAATACCCCCGCCGCACCCTCGGCCACCCCCCGATGGAGGAGATCTTTTCGTCCGCCTACCCGGTCATGCGCGCCCCCGGCTGAGCCTTGCGGGCCGCATCCCACCACGGCACAGTCCGGGCGGGATCGACAGGAGGCTGGCATGGCGAAGAAGGCCCTGAGCAAAACCGCGGCGCTCGAAAAAGCCCGCGCGCTGATGGAAAAATTCCAGTTCATCGACGGCCACAACGACCTCCCCTGGGTCATCCGCCAGCGCACCGGCGCCAAAGGCGACGTCGCCGGCTATGATCTTCGCAAGATCCACAACGACGGCGACACCGACATCCCCCGCCTCCGACAGGGCCGCGTCGGCGGCCAGGTCTTCGCCGCCTTCATCCCCTCCGACATCCCGCACCCCGCCCGCGCCACCCTCGAACAGATCGACATCATCCGCCGCATCAACGAAACCTACCCCGACACCTTCCACCCCGTCCTCAAATCCAGCGACTTCGCCCGCGCCCGGCGCCTCGGCAAGATCGCCTCCATCCTCTCCGTCGAAGGCGGCGTCGGCCTTGAGAACACGCTCGCCCCGCTCCGCCTCTGGCACGGCCTCGGCATGCGCCTGATGACCCTCTGCCACAACGGCACGCTCGACTGGTGCGACAGCGCCACCGACGCAGCCCGCCACGGCGGCCTCACCGCCTTCGGCCGCGCCGTCGTGCGCGAGCTGAACCGCCTCGGCGTCATCATCGACTGCGCCCACGTCGCCCCCAGCGTCATGCACCACGTGCTCGACACCAGCACCGCCCCCATCGTCTTCTCCCACTCCAACGCCCGCGCCCTCTGCAACCACCCCCGCAACGTCCCCGACGACGTACTCGACCGCGTACCCGCCAATGGCGGCCTGGTCATGGCCACCTTCATCCCCGACTTCCTCAACCCCGACGTCCACGCCTGGATGGAACCGGTCCGCAAGGCGCTCGCCAACGACTTCGGCACCAGCCGCATGGCCGCCATCAAGGCCCGCGAACAAACCCACGGCCCCTGCCCCAAGGCCACGCTCGACCACGTCGTCACCCACCTCGAATACCTCGCCGGCCGCGTCGGCGTGGAAAACCTCGGCATTGGCTCCGACTTCTTCGGCGTCCCCACCATGCCCGTCGGCCTCGAGAACGTCTCCCGCTTCCCCCACCTCATCGCCGAACTCATCCGCCGCGGCTGGTCCGACAAGGCCGTCATCGGCATCATGGGCGGCAACTTCCAGCGCGTCTTCAAGGCCGTCGAGACACACGGCGCCGAACTCCGCACCACCACCCAACCAGCCCTCGGAACCATCCAGGACATCGACGGACCCGCCGCGCCCTACTGACCCCGCCCCAGCCTGTTGTTATTTGATACGAATGACCGCGTGCGGCGCATGCGGTCCGGCAGTATCATCCCGTCCCCACGGCTCAGGAGACAACGGATGAAGCGGCGGATATTTCTGGCAACCGGCGCAACCGCCCTGGCCGCCCCCGCGCTCGCCCAACCCGCCGCGGCCCGCGTCCTGAAAGTCGTCCCCCAGGCCAACCTCACCTCCATCGACCCGATCTGGACCACCGCCAACATCACCCGCAACCACGGCCACATGGTCTACGACACCCTCTACGGCGTCGACGCCACCCTCACCCCCCAGCCCCAGATGGCCGCCGGCCACCTCATCGACAACGACGGCAAGCGCGTCACCATCACGCTGCGCGACTCCCTCGCCTTCCACAACGGCGAGCCCGTCCTCGCCCGCGACGCCGCCGCCAGCATCAAGCGCGGGATGGCCCGCACCGCCTACGGCCAGAAACTCCAGGACGCCCTCGACGATGTCAGCGCCCCGTCGGACACCCAGATCGAATTCCGCCTGAAGAAACCCTTCCCCCTCCTCTTCCACGGCCTCGGCCAGGTCAGCTCCGCCTGCTTCATCATGCCCGGGCACATCGCCCGCACCGACCCCTACAAACAGATCGACGACGCCACCGGCTCCGGCCCCTTCTCCTTCAAGAAATCCGAATACAACAGCGGCAGCCTCGTGGTTTACGAACGCAACCCGCGCTACACCCCCCGCCCCACCGGCACCCCCAGCCTCATCGCCGGCCCCAAACACGCCCACTTCGACCGCGTCGAATGGCAGATCATCACCGACGCCGCCACCGCCGCAGCAGCCCTGCAACGCGGCGAAATCGACTGGTTCGAACAGCCGCCTCCCGAACTCCAGGACCTCCTCAAGCGCAACGCCAACATCTCCATCGAACTGATCGACGAACTCCCCTTCTGCGGCCTCCTCCGCCTCAACCACCTCCACCCCCCCTTCAACGACAAACGCACCCGGCAAGCCCTCCTCGCCGCCATCGTCCAGTCCGACTACATGAGCGCCATCGTCGGCCCCGACCCCGCAGGCTTCCGCACCGACGTCGGCATCTTCACCCCCGGCACCCCCATGGCCAACACCGCCGGCCTAGAAGCCCTCACCTCGCCCCGCAGCACCGACCGCGCCAAATCCCTCCTCCGCGACGCCGGCTATACCAACCAGCCCATGCGCCTCATCGGCCCCACCGACATCCTCGCCCCCGCCGCCCTCACCCAAGTCGCCGCCGACATGTTCCGCAAAATCGGCATGAACATGGACTTCGCCCTCTCCGACTGGGGCACCGTCATCCAACGCCGCACCTCCCGCGAACCCCTCGACAAAGGCGGCTGGTCCGCCCTCTGCACCGCCTCCTCCAGCTTCGATCACGCCGACCCCGCCGTACACGCCTTCATCCGCGGCAACGGCAACGCCGCCTGGCCCGGCTGGCCCTCCATCCCCAAACTCGAACACCTCCGCGACGCCTGGTTCGAAGCCCCCACCCTCGCCACCCAACAAGCCCTCGCCGCCGAAATCCAACGCACCGCCCTCGACGAAGTCGCCTACATCCCCCTCGGCGCCTACTACTCCCGCACCGCCCTGCGCAAAAACCTCACCGGCCGAGTGCCAGGCATCATGCTGCTCTGGAACCTGCGCCGGACCTGAAAAGGAAGAGAAGGCTCCGCCGGCCAAGGGCCGAGAGGCCCTTGGAACCCATCACTGCTCGCGGCTGGATCATCTTCCTTCAGTCGCAATCCCACGATTCCGACGCGGAGACCGGCGAAGCCCCAAAACAACAGCGCCCCGCACGAACCATCGTGCGAGGCGCTATGCTTATTGCCTGCGGCGCAAAGAAAGCAGTTATCAACTGAAGAAAGACCATCGAGCCGCGTTAAGTTGATGGGTTCTCAGGGCCTGTGGCCCTGAGCCGGCGGAGCCTTTCTTGCCTTCCCTTACCCCAGCTTCACATTCCCACTCTGCGCCGGGATCCCCGTCACCGCGTGGCAGACGCGTGCGAATTCCGCAACGCCCGCCTGGATCGTTTCCTTCGACGGCAGCGCGAAGCACAGCCGCAGGAACGGCTTCGCCGCTGCGCCGTTCACCGCCCACTCGGGTCCGGGGTTGAACACCAGCCCCGCTTCGGCCGCGGGCTTGATGAGTGTGGTGACGTCGACGTTGTCGGGCAGTTTCATCCACAGGAAGATGCCGCCTTTCGGCCGCGTCATTTGCATCGAGGTCCCGAACGATTTTTCCACCGCTTCGAACATGGTGTCGAGTTTGTCTTCCAGCACTTTCGACAGCTTGGAGATATGCTCGTCGAAGTGCCGCGCGAAGTATTCCGCGATCACCATCTGGTCGAGCGCCCCGGTCCCGCCGTCGGTCTTGCAGGCGACGATCCGGCTGAGCACCGACCAGTCCGCCACGCAGTATCCCACCCGCAATGCCGGCGCCAGCGACTTCGAAAACGACCCGATATGAATCACCTGGCTCGGCGCCAGCCCGTAGAACGCCGCGGGCGCGCCGCCCTGCCACAGCAGGTCCGCGTAGCACTCGTCCTCGAAGATCGGGAACCCGAACTCCTTGGCGAGTTTCAGGATGGCGAGCCGCCGGTCGAGCGGCAGGATGCTGCCGGTCGGGTTCTGGATCGTCGGAATGGTGTAGAGGAATTTCGGCGTGATCCCTTTCGCCTTCAGGTCCGCCAGGATCCCCGCCAGCGCGTCGACCTTCATCCCCTCATCGTCGAGCGGCACCGGCACGATGGTGGCGCCCAGCTTGCGGAACCGGTTGATCGCGCCCGCGTAGCAGAACTCCTCCAGCAGCACCGTATCCCCGGGCTGCAGCAACACCTGGCTGATCAGGTCGATCCCCTGGCCGGAGCCGGTGGTGATCAGCACGTCCTCGGCCGTCGTCTTGATCCCCCGATGCCGCGTCAGCTTGTCCGCGACGAAGCTGCGCAGTCCGGGGAAACCCATCGGCCCCAGCCCAAGGTTATACATCGCCAGCTTGTCGCCCTCGCGCCGGATCACCGCATCCGCGGCGGCAGCCAGCTCGGCCGAGGGGATATGAGTGGGGTCGTTATGTCCGCCGATGAAATTGAATTTCGGATGCCCCGCGAAGCGCGCCGCCGGCGCCGGCTGCCCCGGCGCGAACAGATGCGGATAGGCGAATGCGGTGTCGTTCATGGTCGTTCTCTCCCGAAAATCCGCGAGAGTATGCGCCGGCCACCCCGGGCGGCAAGGTCGCCAAGCGAATCCCGCGTGATTACCGCCGGATAACGCAATGATATTTTGACCCCGCCTTCCCCCCGCCGTTACCGTCAGGCGTCAAAAGTGCGGAGGCGGAGGGATGGCAACGCTGGTGGAACGTGGCATCGGGCCGGATGACGCATCGGGGGAGCCGCGTCGCCCCGCTCACGGCGACAATTGGCTCGATCCCGTTCGCGGCATCGCGATCGGCATGGCCATCGGCCTCCTCGCCTGGACCCTGATCGGCCTCGCCATCTGGCTCTTCGTCGACTGATACCAAGGATCGCTGATCGCGACCCATGGTATCATTCCTGGTTTCACGCGCTGGCGCCCACCAGCCCGGCGCGCATACCAGAGGTCGGGCATCGCCCAAAGCAAAGGCCCCGGGAGCGAACCCCCGGGGCCTCTTTCAGTCCGCAGCGCTCGCCGCGATCAGTGCGCGACGTGCGCCAGGATCGCCAGCAGCAGCAGCGCCACGATGTTGGCGATCTTGATCATCGGGTTCACGGCGGGGCCCGCCGTGTCCTTGTAGGGGTCACCCACGGTGTCGCCGGTCACGGCCGCCTTATGCGCGTCCGAACCCTTGCCGCCATGGTTGCCTTCCTCGATATACTTCTTCGCGTTGTCCCACGCGCCGCCGCCCGAGGTCATCGAGATGGCGACGAACAGGCCGGTCACGATCGTGCCGAGCAGCATCGCGCCCAGCGCCGAGAACGCCGCGCCCTGCCCGCCAACCGCCGAGATCACGAAATACAGCACGATCGGCGCGCCAACCGGCAGCAGCGACGGGAGAAGCATCTCCTTGATCGCCGCCTTGGTCAGCATGTCCACCGCGCGGCCGTATTCCGGCTTGGCGGTGCCTTCCATGATGCCCGGGATCTCCTTGAACTGGCGGCGCACTTCAACCACCACCGAGCCAGCCGCACGCCCCACCGCCGTCATGCCCATCGCACCGAACAGGTACGGCAGCAGGCCGCCGATGAACAGGCCGATCACCACATACGGATTCTGCAGGGTGAAATCGACGACGACCTTCGGGAAGTAATGCTTCAGGTCCTCGGTATAGGCCGCGAACAGCACCAGCGACGCCAGACCGGCCGACCCGATCGCATAGCCCTTGGTCACCGCCTTCGTCGTGTTGCCGACCGCGTCCAGCGCGTCCGTTACCTTGCGAACGTCAGGCGGCAGGCCCGACATCTCGGCAATGCCGCCCGCGTTGTCCGTCACCGGACCATACGCGTCGAGCGCCACGATCATGCCCGCCAGCGACAGCATCGTCGTCGCCGCGATCGCGATGCCATACAGCCCCGCCACCAGGAACGACATCACGATGCCGACCGAGATCACGATCACCGGCAGCGCGGTGGCTTCCATCGAAATCGCCAGGCCCTGGATCACGTTCGTGCCATGCCCTGTCGTCGAGGACTGCGCGATGCTCCGCACCGGACGATACTCGGTCGAGGTGTAGTATTCTGTGATCCACACCAGCAGACCCGTCACCGCGAGACCGACCAGGGCGCACTCGAACAGCCCCATGCCCGTCACCGACGCGCCGGTCGTCATCTTGAACGTGCCGCCGAACCCGATCGACATGTTGATCACGATGGCAATCGCCACCACCGACAACACGCCCGTCACCAGCAGGCCCTTGTAGAGCGCGCCCATGATGTTGTTCGACGAGCCAAGCTTCACGAAGTAGGAGCCGATCACAGAGGTCAGCACGCCCACCGCCGCGATCGACAGCGGCAGCAGCATCATGCTGTCCGCATCCGCGCCCACGCCGAAAAAGATGTTGCCCAGCAGCATCGTCGCCACGATCGTGACCGCATAGGTCTCGAACAGGTCAGCCGCCATGCCGGCGCAGTCGCCCACGTTATCGCCCACGTTGTCGGCGATCACGGCGGGGTTGCGGGGGTCGTCCTCAGGGATATTCGCCTCGACCTTACCCACCAGGTCCGCGCCCACGTCGGCGCCCTTGGTGAAGATGCCGCCGCCAAGCCGCGCGAAGATCGAGATCAGCGACGCGCCGAACGACAGCGCCACCATCGCCTCCATCACCGGCCGCATGTCGGCATTCGCCGCCAACCCGCTGCGCAGAATGAAGTAGTACGCCGCCACGCCGAGCAGGCCGAGACCCACCACCAGCAGCCCGGTGATCGCACCCGCCTTGAAGGCGATGTCCAGACCAGCCGCCAGACCCTTCGACGACGCCTGCGCCGTGCGCACATTCGCCCGCACCGACACGTTCATGCCGACATACCCGGCCGCACCCGACAACACCGCACCGATCGCAAACCCGATCGCCACGTTCTTGCCCAGGAACCAGCCCAGCAGAACCAGGATCACAATGCCGACACCACCAATCGTGGTATACTGCCGGTTCAGGTAAGCGCGCGCGCCCTCCTGAATGGCCGCCGAAATTTCCTGCATCCGGGAAGACCCGGCATCGGCCGCCAACACCTGGCGGGTCGTAATCAAGCCATAGATCACTGCGACAATGCCGCAAGCGATGATGGCCAACTGGGCGGAACTCATACGCGCGCCTCCTCAAGGTCTTTGTCGTTAGACGGATGTCGTGAATCGCGATCCGGCATGAACTCGCCGTAATCTGCGGCGCGTATGGCAGAGTTGCCACCTTCAGGCAACTGTACCAAGCGTTTGGCAGCCAAACCCGAGCCAAGAAAGCAAGCGCCTCCGGCGGGCAAGGGCGATGCCCTTGCATCCCGTTACCCCTCTCGGCTGAAGAACCGACCTTCAGCCGCAATCCCGCGATCGCGCCGCTGGAGACCGGCGAAGCCCAAAACCCCCGAGCGACCGCACACACCTCCGTGCAGTCGCACCGCTCGATTGCCTGCGGCGCCAAGAAAGACGTTATCAACTGGCGGTCCGCGCCACAGCCGCGCGACTCACTTGGGTTGCAAGGGCCTCTCGGCCCTTGCCCGCCGGAGGCCCTTCCCTTGCCTTCCCGATCCCCTGAAATGCCCGAACAACGGTTGCCAGCCGCCCGCGTCTCATGAATGCTGACGGTGGTTGCGCCTGTAGCTCAGTTGGTTAGAGCGGGCCGCTCATAACGGCTTGGTCGCGGGTTCAAGTCCTGCCGGGCGCACCAATATGTCCAAGCGAGAACCTCTCGACACAAACGCCGCGTCGGTGCATCGAAGCGCCGCACAAACTGGAGAACGCCCCATGCCCGCCTATCGCTCCCGCACGACGACCCACGGCCGCAACATGGCCGGCGCCCGTGGCCTGTGGCGCGCGACGGGCATGAAGGACGGCGACTTCGGCAAGCCCATCATCGCCATCGCCAACTCCTTCACCCAGTTCGTCCCCGGCCATGTCCATCTCAAGGACCTCGGCCAGATGGTCGCCCGCGAGATCGAGGCCGCCGGCGGTGTCGCCAAGGAATTCAACACCATAGCGGTCGACGACGGCATCGCCATGGGCCATGACGGCATGCTCTACAGCCTGCCCTCGCGCGAGCTGATCGCGGATGCGGTGGAATACATGGTCAATGCCCACTGCGCCGACGCCCTGGTCTGCATCTCCAACTGCGACAAGATCACCCCGGGCATGCTGATGGCCGCCATGCGCCTCAACATCCCCACCGTCTTCGTCTCCGGCGGCCCGATGGAGGCCGGCAAGGTCGTGCATCGCGGCAAGAAGATCGCCGTCGACCTGATCGACGCCATGATCGCCGCGGGGAACCCCGAGATCACCGACGCCGAGGTCCAGGTCATCGAGCGCTCCGCCTGCCCCACCTGCGGCTCCTGCTCCGGCATGTTCACCGCCAACTCGATGAACTGCCTCACCGAGGCCCTCGGCCTGGCCCTCCCCGGCAACGGCACCGTCCTGGCCACCCACGCCGACCGCAAGGGCCTCTTCCTCGAAGCCGGCCGCACCATCGTCGACCTCGCCCGCCGTCATTATGAGCAGGACGACTTCTCCGTCCTCCCCCGCTCCATCGCCACCTTCAAGGCCTTCGAAAACGCGATGACGCTCGACATCGCCATGGGCGGCTCCACCAACACAGTCCTGCACCTTCTCGCCGCCGCCCAGGAAGGCGAGGTGCCCTTCACCATGGACGACATCGACCGCCTCTCGCGCCGCGTCCCCTGCGTCTGCAAGGTCGCCCCCTCCGTCGCCGACGTCCACGTCGAGGACGTCCACCGCGCCGGCGGCATCCTCGCCATCATGGCCGAACTCGCCCGCGGCGGCCTCATCCACCGCGACTGCGGCTCCGTCCACGCCACCTCCCTCGGCGCCGCCATCGACCGCTGGGACCTCATGGGTACCCCCACCGAGGGCGTCAAAACCTTCTTCCGCGCCGCCCCCGGCGGCGTCCCCACCACCGAAGCCTTCAGCCAGGCCTCGCGCTACGAAGAGCTCGACACCGATCGTGCCACCGGCGTCATCCGTGACATCGCCCACGCCTTCTCCAAGGACGGCGGCCTCGCCGTCCTCACCGGCAACATCGCCCGCGACGGCGCCATCGTGAAAACCGCGGGGGTCGACGCCTCGATCCTCAAGTTCACCGGCCCGGTCAAGCGCTTCGAAAGCCAGGACGCCGCGGTCGAAGGCATCCTCGCCGGCAAGATCACCAAGGGCGACATCGTCCTCATCGTCTACGAAGGCCCCAAGGGCGGCCCCGGCATGCAGGAAATGCTCTACCCCACGAGCTACCTGAAATCGAAAGGCCTCGGCAAATACTGCGCCCTGGTCACCGACGGCCGCTTCTCCGGCGGCACCGCCGGCCTCTCCATCGGCCACTGCTCGCCGGAAGCCGCCGAAGGCGGCGACATCGGCCTGGTCCAGGAAGGCGATCAGATCGAAATCGACATCCCCAACCGCTCCATCAACGTGCTGGTGAGCCCCGAAGAACTCGCCCGCCGCCGCGCCGCCATGGAAGCCTCCCCCACCGCCTGGCAACCCACCACCCGCAACCGCAAGGTCTCCACCGCCCTGCAAGCCTACGCCGCCCTGACCACGTCGGCCGCCCGCGGCGCCGTCCGCGACGTCACCCAGGTCCAGCGCCGCAAGTAACCCCCCGACCACCCCTCGCGATCACGGCCCCAAAAACGGCCGTCATCGCGAGGAGCACGGCGACGAAGCGATCCAGAGAAACAGAAGCAAGAGCCTCCGCCGGCCAAGGGCCTGGAGGCCCTTGTAAGTCCTGTGCCGTCGCTGGCATTGGCCAATGGCAGTGACGGCAGCGGTGACCTTGCACGGCCCTCGAGCGTGAGCTTGTTTCCAAGATGGA
>Ga0164296_1001459_pt1 | contig 25049 bp, 27 predicted proteins | sample GEODES057metaG_FD_113533 | JGI IMG/M metagenome (GOLD analysis project Ga0164296, IMG submission 113533) | Dystrophic lake water microbial communities from Trout Bog Lake, Wisconsin, USA - GEODES057 metaG | ecosystem: Environmental > Aquatic > Freshwater > Lake | place: USA: Trout Bog Lake...
CCACCACGGCAAGCTAGCATTGCAAATGACAGATAGCCTATGTGGTACCAATGCGTACAATTGGCAAGAAGCAGAGGAGATGGCTATAAAAGCATTGCAAATGCGAATACGTTTGTGGGATGGAGCCTACTACAAAATCATTGAAAAAAGAGGCTAGTTGCTGCAATACCATTCGCCTAAAATACGCTTTCTAAAAAGTAAAAACTGGCAGATGAAAGGAACTGATAAATCGAATCAAAACCCAACTAGCTCATGAATGTCGGGGTCTAGTTCATGAATCCTTTCATGGACAGGACGTTACTAAAATTTGAAAAGATACGGGTTGATTAATATTTGAGAATAAGTAACGGCAAGCACATGAAGGGATTCATGCGCCAACTAGTCCGCGTCAACTTGGCTGCTAATGCGTTGTGTGTGATGCGTGGCTTTGCTAAGATAATCTTTGAAGTATCTTACTTCATTTAAAAAGAATTAAATTGCAGACAAACTAATGGCTATATTTACATAAAATAGCTCACTAAAAAATAAATGATGCCTACAGCAATTATTCATTATCAAAATCCGGATGCTTTAAGGATATTGCAGCAAATAGGCTCTTCTATGGGCTTCACAATAGATATGCCCAACACGTTGGAAACATGGCCAAAGGAAACAAATGTGAAAATAGAATTTATTAATGGCATTCCCTATCAGGCTGCCAACCCCAAGGCAGATATTACCAAGATTGTGGGAATATTTGATGGAAACAATTATACAAAGCAATCTTTAAGGGAAAAATCGTGGAGAAAAAGATAATTGCTGATACTGATGTACTAATCGACCTACTCTCCACCAACAATGTTCGGCATACAAATACCAAACGCATTCTTTTGCCTTTGATTGCTGATGCAAATGTTTTTATAAGTTGCATTACTTCTATGGAATTGCTTGTAGGTGCAACTAACAAGGTGGCACTTAGAAAGATAAAGATGAACCTTTCTGTTTTTCAAATAATTTATCTGGATATTATTGTTTCAAAACTATCAATAGACCTTTTGCAACAATATAACTTGAGCCATGGTTTGCAAATACAGGATTGTTTTATTGCTGCCACAGCTTTGGCTACTTCACTACCTTTGTTTACCTACAACACAAAGGATTTTGCCTTTATAGATGGCATTGTATTGTATGAAAAAGCAACATTAAACTAGTTAGCGTACTGTTGCTGTATGACTACTTCGGGCGAATCCCAGCTAGTCAAACGTCAACTTCGCTGCTAACGCGTTGTGTGTGATGCGTGGCTTTGCTAAAATAGCTACCATTATATAGGTAACATTTTTATAACAGCTATTTGATTGTAGCAAATACACACGTGAGGACACAGCAGCAAAGATGTTAGCAAATAATGGGTCAGTACCTACTCCGAAAGTATATAGCTAGTCAAGTTCTTCGCTTTTGCTGTTCGATCATCTTCAAGTGCAGCGGGGTTTGATATAGCTATAGTAGCTGAATAGTGGAGAGTAGGTAACTGGAGGCAGATGAATGGGGGTTTGCACGGTAGCCAATGCGAATATAACTAAAAAAATAGCCTTATATTTGGGCACATGGAAAGGGCTAAATATTATTCTCAGGCTGATGTAACAAAGAAGTTTAAGGTATCTGTTAAAAAGTACAAAGAATTGATAGTACAGCATCAGCTTATAATCTACAAGCCAAAAAAAGCTCCTGAAACAAACAAAATACAATCTTTGTACATCCAAAAAACTGAAGTTGATGCTTTGGGTTTGCCACTTAGGAAAAAAACCAGCATGACAAGAAAGGAGTACAAGAGAGAGTACAATAAGAAATACTATAAAAAAAATATTGAAAAAATAAAAACTAAAACAAAGGAATACAAGGAACTTCATAAAGATAGATTCATTGAATACAACAAAGAATACAATAGAAAAAGTTATGAAAAAAATAAGGCTAAGAAATTAGTACAAATGAAAGAATACCGCGAACGAAATAGGGAAAAGCTTAACGCAGATCAACGAGAACGCAATTATCAAAAAAAGTTGAAAAATAATTCATAACTCATCAGCTAGTATGCGTTCTTTGTGGCTTGTAGCCTCATAAGTTTATTTTGTTGCTACGAAGCAACGAGGTATGGCTTTGGAACTGCAAGTTTGGTGTAGCAAGGAGAGTATAACCATTAATAATTACTCAGTCCCTCCGCCCATCCATATATTCCTTATGGTTTTTGTCGCTTTCAAGTAGGCCATCTTTTAGCCGCACCACCCGATGAGCATAGGCGGCAATGTCTTCTTCGTGCGTAACCAACACCACCGTATTGCCGGCTTCTTGTATCTTCCCAAATATTTCCATCACTTCTATGGAGGTTTTGCTATCTAGGTTACCCGTTGGTTCATCAGCCAACAACAAGGAAGGGTTGTTTACCAATGCCCGTGCAATAGCCACACGTTGTATTTGTCCACCGCTCAATTCATTGCTTTTGTGATGGCTTCTGTCGGCTAGTCCCACTTTTCGCAAAGCTTCCATTGCCCGTTCTATCCTGTCTTTTTTATTGACACCAGCATAAATCAATGGGAGGGCAACATTTTCTACGGCAGAAAGTCGGGGCAATAAATTGAACTGTTGGAAAACAAAGCCTATTTCGGTGTTTCGCACTTCGGCAAGGTCATCGTCGGGCATCTTGCTTACGTCTTTATTATTGAGGATATACTTGCCCCCCGTTGGCGAATCGAGGCAGCCCAGAATATTCATCATGGTGCTTTTGCCGCTTCCACTCGGGCCCATCAGTGCCACATATTCATTCCGTTCTATGGAAAGCGATATACCTTTTAAAACAGGCACTGTCTGCTTTCCCATGAAATATGCTTTCTCTAAATCTTCTAAACGAATGATAGGGGACATAATTTTTTAGTTATTAGATAGTAGATAATAGATAGTAGATAGTAGATAGTAGATGAAAAAAGGCAGATACTATCTAATATCTACTATCTAATAGCTTCTTTATTACTGTTGGTACTTTGAAAAACTGATTGTCTTTGATGGGGGAATTAAGCAATGCCTCTTCCCTCGAAACGCTTCCTTTTACCTCATCTTCCCTAAGGGCATTCACGGCATCGCCCATGTGCAAAACGGGTTCTACGCCAGTGGTATCCACCTCGTTCAGCTTGTCCACAAAGGATATCATATTCTGCAAATCGGCGGTGTAGCCCTGCATTTCTTCCTCGGTAAAATACAATCTCGATAGGTGTGCCAATTTTTCTACTAGTGCTGTTGTTACTTCCATAAGAAACAAAAATAAACGAACATATTGAAGAAAGGATATTATTTCCTGCATTTATCCGATAAAAGAAAGAATTATAAGCTTGGATGAGGAATTAATGAAATTATATTTATAAATTTGGTTGTTGGTGCGACAATACTTTTTGTGTTTTTTCGTTCTAATACTTTAATCACTTCACGATTACACTATGGTAAACAACACACTCGGCCCACTTAAAGTACTGATTGCGGAAGACAATGAGATAAATAAACTTATTGCTAAGACGATGCTGAACCGTTGGGGTTTTACGACAACCATTGCAAAGGATGGCGAAGAAGCTGTGAGGGAAGTGACTGAAAATGATTTTGATTTTATCCTGATGGATATACACATGCCCAATAAAGATGGTATTACCGCTACAAAAGATATTAGGCAAATGCCCAACCCGGCAAAAAACTCCCTGCCCATCATTGCACTGACTGCAAACACGCAAATTGGCGTAAACAACAGATACATAGACCTTGGGATGGATGGCTTTTTGAGCAAACCTTTTAAAGAAGAAGAACTCTATAACTTGATTGAACTTGTACTTGAAAAAAGAAAAACACTATTATGAGTACTCCCGAAGAACGCTTGTATGACCTCTCGCTCATAGAAGAAATGGCACAAGGCGACAAAGACTTTATGAAAGAAGTTGCCGAAACCTTTGTGACATCAGTACCACCTGTGGTGAATTTGCTGGTTGATTATTGCAAAAAACAAGATTGGAAAGCAATGGCAGACGAAGCCCACAACCTAAAAAGCAACATTGATACCCTGCAAATTGCTAGCATTAGAAACGAAATAAGAACAATAGAAATAAATGGGAAACAAGGAATTGATTTGGACGTTACCTGCCATATAGTTGACAAAGTTGCAGCAGTACTGAATAAAGTAATAGAGCAGATAAAGGAGGAATACGGGATTTAATCAATTTATAATTGATAATTTAAAATTGACAATTCTAACATATCCATTGTCAATCATCAATCAACCATTATCAATTTGCTTATGTATCTTGGCTACCATCTGGTTGCCATAAACTTTACCACGTAATTCTTTTACCCACCTGATGCCATAGATGCTGTTGGTTAAAAACAATTCATCTGCTTCAAAAAGGTTTTCTACCGTCAAGGTTGTTTCTTCCACTTCAATGCCCATTGTTGGTAGCTTTTGAAGTAAATTTCTACGCATAATTCCGTTGATACCGCCTTCTGCCAAGGTTGGTGTTTTTACCATCCCGTCTTTTACAATGAACACATTGGCAATAGTTGCATCGGCAACACGGTTGTATGGGTTCAGTAATATAGCATCATTCAATTGTTGCTGCTTTACCCACAACGCCGCCATTGCATAGCCCAGATAGTTATTGCTTTTGATGGATGAATATCGGTCACAACTCTTTCTGGCATCTTCAAAAATGTCTATAATCAATCCATTTTCATTGAGTTTATTATTGGCAGGATTAAGTTCCCAAGTCTGAATGATGTAGTTGGGAAGCAAGTTTTGAGGGTCGTACAAACCACCATCCCCACGATAGATTGTAAGCCTGACCCTAGCCAGTTTTTCGTGATGGTTTTTCCGGGCAAGAGTCAATATCTGGGTTTGTAAGAAATCGGGAGTTATATAAGAAGGGACATCAAACTGTAATGTGGCAAGGGAAGAAAACAACCTTTCGAAATGATAATCTGAAAAAAGGAGCTTGTTGCCAACAACTTTCATTGTTTCGAAGCAACCATCACCATACCGAAAAGAACGATTGTTTATGGAAATAGCCGCATTGCCTTCCCTGATAATTTGCCCATTTTGATTAATATAAATATTTGTCAGCATGCGGCAAATGTAATGTAGTGACGAGTGTGATTATTCCTCAGATAGAATATCCTCAGAAACTTCAGCAGGTGCTGCATGAGCGACTGCTGGTTTTGCCTTTATTATCCTTTTGGCATATTTCTTCTCGTAGAACATAGCAAGTGCCACGATAGCTATTGCTTGTAATATCAAAGCAAAAGCAGATCCTTCGAAGCCAAATGCGCCACCAGTGATTTCATTTGGTCCATGAATGTATATTTCAAAAAGACCAGTATCCACAGAAAGAAGACCGCTTACATGATAGCCCATAATGGCACCTTGGAAGAAGTTCCAGGCAAAGTGGAAGAAGATAGCGTACCACAAGTTTTTAGTATAGATGTAATTTACCCCTAGTAAAATACCTGCAACGAATATGTTCAACTCGGCCATTAATGTTATATCTGGGTTTGCCAAGTGCATCAACGTAAACAAAAATGCTGAAATAAATAGTGCCAACCACCTATTCATGCTTTCCATCAGATTACTTAAAACATAACCACGAACTATCACTTCTTCCACAAAAGCCACTAGAATAAAAAGTAGCGTTTGTACAGATAAGTTCAAAATATTAAAATTCATCCCTGTGATAACAAGGTTGCCGCCAGTTGATAAAAGAATCGTTCCCAACCCAATTATACCAACTGCTACACCAACCCCCACAAGAGCATCTGCTCCAAAACCTTTCCACTGGAAGCCCAAAGAATAAATAGAAAGTTCGTCAATCTTTTTCCTGAAAATCCAAAGTGTAATTAAAATCCCAATCTGGTTGATGATGTAGAATAGAAAAATATCCAACAAGGATTCATTGGAAGTATGTGAACCGCCCAAAAAACCTTTGTAAATCAACCATTCAATTGGCGATGCTATTGCGCCACTGATAAAAATACCTACAAAGAAGAATACTAAGGCCCTTATCCAGCCGTAGTTTATGTGTAATTTATTGCTCATCGGGTTTATAATTATAATATTGCGGCAAAATAGCACTTATGTTTGAATCATACAAGTTTACTGTCACAGAAAAATTTTTAAGGTACGTTCAAATAGATACCCAAAGTAACCCGGATAGCCCTACACACCCTTCCACAGACAAACAAAAAACGCTCTCTAACCTACTTGCAAATGAACTAAAAACTATGGGAATTACTGATGCCCACAGCGATGAATACGGTTATGTTTATGCTACAATTCCATCAAATGTAAATAAAAATGTTCCAACTGTTTGCTTTTGCAGTCACGTGGACACTGCCCCGGATTGTAGTGGTACAAACGTAAAACCTATTGTACATAACGGTTACAACGGTAGTGATATTGTGTTACCAGACGATTCTACCCAAGTATTATCCATAAATAAATATCCTTATCTGAAAAATCATATCGGACACGACATCATCACTGCAAGTGGAAACACACTTCTTGGAGCGGATGACAAGGCCGGAGTTGCTGTAATAATGGATTTGGCTAATTACCTAATAACCCATCCAGAAATAAAACATGGAACAATAAAAATATTATTTACCCCCGATGAAGAAATAGGTGCAGGAACTGCAAAACTTGATTTAAAAAAACTTGGTGCTGATGTTGCTTACACGTTGGATGGAGGAGAAGCTGGCACGTTGGAAGATGAAACTTTTAGTGCCGATGGGGTAACAATTACCGTTAATGGCGTTATTGCCCATCCTGGTTATGGTAAAAACAAATTGGTGAATGCCATAAAGATTGTTGGAGAAATTGCTGCGGCCCTGCCTGCAAATGAATGGAGTCCGGAGACAACAGAAAAGCGGGAAGGCTTTGTACATCCAGTACAGATAGAAGGTATTGCGGAAAAGGCAAGTATTTCTTTTATCATCAGGGATTTTGAAACAGCTAAACTTGTCGAATATGAGTCAAGGTTAAAGGCTATTGCGGAGAAAGTATTGGCTAATCATCCAAAAGCTACCATGACTTTTGAAGTGAAGGAACAATACCGCAACATGAAGGAAGTGCTTCAACATCATCCACATATTACTGCTTATGCCGAGGAAGCATATAAAAGAGCAGGATTGTCAGTTGTAAAAGAACCAATACGTGGCGGAACAGATGGCAGCCGCCTTAGTTTTATGGGATTGCCTTGCCCCAATTTATTCACTGGAATGCAAGCAATACACAGCAAGCACGAATGGATTTGCGTGAAAGATATGGAGAAGGCAGTAGAAACATTGGTACATTTGGTGCAGGTTTGGGAAGAAAGGAGTTAATTGATAATTGATAATTGAAAAATGATAAATAGAGAAGCATATAAATTACTAATAGAAGAATTAAAAACTACCAATACAACCTTGGTTGCGGTTAGTAAAACTAAGCCAGCAGAAGACATTCAAACCTTGTACGAACTTGGTCAAAGGGTTTTTGGCGAGAACTATGTTCAGGAATTAGTGGATAAACAAGCTGCGTTGCCCAAAGACATTCATTGGCATTTTATTGGTCATTTGCAGAGCAACAAGGTAAAATTCATTGCGCCTTTTGTGTACCTGATTCATGGGGTGGATAGTTATAAATTATTGCAGGAAATAAATAAACAGGCCGCTAAGAACGATAGGGTAATTGATTGCTTATTGCAGATTCATATTGCACAGGAAGAAACTAAGTTTGGCTTTGATGAGGCAGAATTGGAACAATTGTTTTCTTCTGATATAACTAGCCTTAGTAATATTTGCATTAAAGGGATGATGGGGATGGCAAGTTTTTCGGATGATAAAGAAAAAGTAAGGGGTGAGTTTAAAAGGCTAAAGTCCTTATTTAATCAGTACGCTCAATTATCATTTGCCAATTGTCAACTTTCAATTGTGAGTATGGGAATGAGTGGCGATTACAAATTAGCTATTGAAGAAGGTAGTACAATGGTTCGCATTGGAAGCATGTTGTTTGGAAGTAGATAATTTACAAGCCCCTAACCACTCATTTCTCCTGAATTGTAAATCATTATCACCAATTCCTTTTCCTTCGTGAAGGGAGACCTTTCCTTCGTGAAGGGAACACCTGCCTTCGTGAAGGGAGAACCTGCCTTCACGAAGGAAAAGTACTTTTTGGGGATAAAATCTATAATAATGGCGTGTAATTATGGGGACAGATTGGCTGTACCCATTGTAAATTGAATGAATCAGTCCATAAATTAAACATAATTAATTCAAACGGCTTCTACTAAACCTTTAAAAGGAAGAAGCATGAAACAAATAAAATGGCACATACACCCGATCAATTTGATGTTTCAGAAGAAGAATACGACACGCGAGTAAATCAGATTTATAATGAATTGACAACTGCCCCGATTCCGGCAATAGGCATTCCTGCAGGAACGATGACTGCATATCAGGCGTTGTTATCGCCATTTAATGCTAGCGTTGATTGCTAAAAACAAAGCGAACTGCACCAAAACGCAGCATTCGGATTATCTAACCAAACGTGCAAGCCTTACGGATTTTGTGCGTCCTTTTGTGAAAATGTGGTTGTATGACAACGATGATTGCCCCGATGCCATCATTACCGCCACTGGTTTAAGGTTGCATGCTACTACCCGCACCAGTCATGCAGGTGCGCCTTCGGAGATTCCGGTACAAGCACTTAAACCACAAGATGGGCATACGATTGAAGTATTTATACGTACTGCCACGGGCAATATTGGCAAACCAGTTGGTGTACATTGTACAAGGGTGCGTTATTTTATTGGAGCTACGCCACCCGCCGACCCTGCGGATTATCCAAAGTTTCAGGACTATACAAAGTATCCGATGGAGCTGGTTTTACCTGCCATAAACGCTGGTCAGGAAATATCCATTGCCTCATGCTATGTAAGCGAAGTAGGCTCGTTAGAAGGGAAGTATTGCAAGGCGGTAAGTACGAATGTACCTTAAGCAAAGTCGTAAGTCGTAAGCAAAAGCCCTTGAAGCGAAAGTTTCAAGGGCTTTTTTGCTTCCTGCCTTACCACTTACGACTTATGCTTACTACTTCTGCCAGATAGCTTATTTTCGCCGACTAATTTAAAATAGAGCGTGGCAGATATCATACAATTATTACCCGACAACATCGCTAACCAAATAGCAGCCGGCGAGGTAATACAACGACCTGCAAGTGCGGTGAAGGAACTATTAGAAAATGCAGTGGATGCGGGTGCAACAAACATTCAACTGATAGTGGCTGATGCAGGGAAAGCCCTTGTGCAAGTGATTGACAACGGCAAAGGGATGAGCGAAACGGATGCACGGATGAGCTTTGAAAGGCACGCCACCAGTAAGATACGAAGCATCGACGACCTGTTCAGCATCACTACAATGGGCTTTCGTGGAGAGGCATTGGCTAGCATTGCTGCCGTAGCGCAAGTAGAACTGAAAACCAAAAGGGCAGATGACGAATTGGGTACTTACATAGCCGTTGAGAATAGCGTGGTAACAAAACAAGAACCCTGCGCTTGCAATACGGGTACGAGCATCAGCATGAAGAACCTATTTTTTAATGTGCCTGCCCGTAGGAATTTCTTGAAGACAAACGCAGTCGAAACAAGGCATATTATTGATGAATTTATTAGGGTGGCAATGGCTTACCCACAACTTTTCTTCTCCCTTACCATCAATGGGATGGAACAATTCCATCTGGAAACGGGTAGCATCAAGCAACGAATCATTCAAGTGTTGGGCAATAATTACAACACGAAATTGGTGAGCGTGAAGGAAGAAATGGACTATATGAACGTGTATGGCTTTGTGGGCAAACCCGAAACGGCGAAGAAAACACGTGGCGACCAATACTTTTTTGTGAACAATCGTTTCATTAAAAGTGCTTATCTAAATCATGCCGTCAGCAGTGCGTTTAGCGACATGATTCCCAAGGATAGCTTTGCGAGTTATGTATTGTTTATAGATTTAGACCCATCACAAATAGACATCAACGTTCACCCAACCAAGCAAGAAATAAAGTTTGAAGACGAACGAATAGTGTATGCTTTTGTGCAAGCCGCCGTTAAACATGCGTTGGCACAATTCAGTATTGCGCCTTCACTAGATTTTACTTTGAACCCAGAAATACAAGGGCTTGATGCAGTAAGCAAACCTTTTACCAATCGTCAGCAGGAAGAAACTTCTTCATCCAATCTATTTAAAACCTTCACTCAAAAGGGACAAGCACATTTTGTAGAACCTACCAACAAAAGTGAACTAAAAGATTGGAAGAGTTTCTTTAACCCAAGTGAACTACAAAGGGATGAAGCATTAGGAAACACTATACCGTTGCCAATAGCTGGTACACAAATTCCATTGGATGAAGAGTCCCCATTTATTGTAACCCCTTCTCCCCTACCCGCTCAGTCCGAAACAAAATGTATCCAACTGCACAACACCTACATTCTTGCCACAGCACAAAGCGGGTTCATATTGGTTCATCAGCAGTTGGCACATGAAAGGGTTTTGTACGAGAAATACAGTGCAGCATCACATGGCACACAGATGATAACACAACAAAGCCTCTTCCCCGTTACACTTGAACTTTCTGCCCCCGATGCTGCTTTATTGCAGGATTTATTGCCTTCGATACAAGTGATTGGCTACTCAATAGAACCCTTTGGCAATAATACTTTCATTATTCAAGGTGTACCCGCCGACATATTAAAAGGCAACGAAAAGAACAGCATAGAACTATTGTTGGAGCAATTCAAGCACTTTAATAGCGATTTAAAGTTTAGTAACAGGGAAAAGTTGGTGAGGTGTATGGCTAGACAACAGGCAATTAAGTCAGGACAACCGCTTTCAGAACAAGAGATGGTTGCATTGATTGAGTCATTGTTTGCTTGTAATACCCCAAACGTCACCCCCACGGGTAGCCCCACTTATGTAGCTTATAAAGAGGAGCAGTTAGATAGGATGTTTCAGAGGTTAGTTTAAAGATATTCAGTTTCCTTGAAACTTAATAGTCCAATTGGACAACTAATACTATCTTCGCTCGTGGAAAATAAACGAGAACTCTTTTTCTTCAAAGACTATTTCAAGGATTTTTATAAGGAACAACCTTGGAAGGTTCAAAAGAAAATACTTTGGACATTGAAATTAGTTGAGACACTAAACCAAATCCCAGAAATTTATTTCAAACATTTGGAAGGAACAGAGGGGCTGTATGAAATAAGGGTTGCAGTAGGAAGCAATATTTTTCGGATATTTTGTTTCTTCGATAAAAACAACTTAGTGGTTATTGGTAATGGATTTCAAAAGAAAACACAAAAAACGCCGACTCAACAATTGGAACGAGCAATAAAAATTAAACAGGAATATTATGAGCAAGATGAATCTTACTAGCCTTAATAACTTCATTGACAAGGAAGTTGGTGCAAAAGGGACAACGAAAAGAGACGAGTTCGAGAAGGAGTATGAGGCCTTTAAACTTGGCGTAATCATTCAGCAAGCGAGGCAAGCAAAGGGACTAACACAAGAACAAGTAGCAGAACTTGCAGGGACTGACAAATCTTATATATCAAAACTTGAAAAAGACTTGAAGGACGTACGATTTTCCACTCTACAAAGAATTATCAAGGATGGACTTGGTGCCGAACTACAGATTTCAATAAAGTTCTAATTCTTACACTCCCACACTTGCCCCCAACCAAGCCATAACACCAATGCCAGTTTCAATGGCTCTTTCGTCTATATCAAACTTTGGGGTGTGAACATTGTGTATGATTCCTTTGGCTTCATTGCGTACACCGAGGCGGTAAAAACAACCCGGTATTACCTGTGTGTAGTAGCCAAAATCTTCTGCCCCCATCCTAATTTCGGTCTCTTTTACGTTTTCTTTACCCATATAGATATTTGCTTGGTGCCAAGCTGTCTCTGTAAAAGTAGGATCATTATCAACGGTGGGATAGCCAACATCTATCTTTAAATCTATCTCCGCTCCCATCGATTCCACTAAGCCAATTGCCTGTTTGGTAATCAGTTCGTGCGCTTTAAAACGCCATGCTTCGTCCATTGCCCTGAAAGTACCCATTAGTTTTACTTCGCTGGGTATCACGTTGGTGGTATGCCCTCCTTGGATACTGCATATACTCAACACAGAAGGAGATAATGGATTGCAGTTCCTACTAATAATTTGTTGCAAACTCACAATCAATTGTGAGGCTATCAATATTGTATCTGCCGTTAAATGTGGAGCAGCAGCATGTCCCCCTTTGCTACGGATGGTAATATAAATTTCATCGGCACTCGCCATTACCCTTCCTTTTCTAAAACTTAGTTTACCCACATCCAAACCAGGATGAACGTGCAAGGCTATGATACCTTGCGGACGAGGATTTTCCAACACGCCTTCTTGAATCATATAACTAGCCCCTCCGGGATTGCGTTCTTCGCCAGGTTGAAAGATTAGTTTCACCGTGCCTTCGAAGCTATGTTTTAGTTCATTCAATATTTTGGCTGCACCTAAGATGACGGTTGTATGTACATCATGACCACAAGCGTGCATTACACCTCGATTAAGAGATGCATAGGGTACATCATTTTCTTCTTCAATCGGTAAAGCATCCATATCTCCACGCAAAGCAACGATACGACTATCAGGATTGTTTCCTTTTATAAGTGCTACTATCCCCGTAGTTGCCTTTACTTCGAATGGTATGCCGAATGCCGTCAACTTTGCCTGTATAAACCAACTTGTATTGAATTCTTTGTAACTCAATTCTGGATTAGCATGCAAGTGCCTCCTAATTTCAACAAATTCAGGTGCATAATTGGCAGCTAATTCTTTTATTCTTTCTAGTAGCATCATTTCTCTTTCAGTTATCAGTGAACAGTTATCAGTAAACAGTTATCAGTGAACAGTATTTAGAAATTTATGACTATAACCTTATCTTTCCTAACTGCTAACTGATTACTGTTCACTGCGGTTGTATTTCATCAGGGTTCATCGTGTATTCAATGGCATCTTCCACCACATACACCCCCTTTGGATAATATTTACCAAGTTGTTGGCGAAACTTCTCGGCATCATCTTTATTTATAAAGTTACCAATACGCACTTTAAAATACGGCGAATGATAAGTAAGATAAGCCTTTTGGTCACTGAATCGCGACAGCACTTCACTCTTCACTTTGGTGGCCTCATCCCTGTTTGTGGTGCTGATTACTTGTATCCGATAGCCTTTGTACAGCCCCGAACTAGTTACCATGCTCGTGCGCTTGTTTATCTCCGCTTGCTTTTGCGTAAGTACATCAAGGCGTGGGTCTTTCCTGACGATGATTGTATCATTTGCCAACAAATAGTTGGTTGCAAACAGAAACGCGATAAATATTATAATAAGTTTCATTCCTAAATAGTTTATTGTGCAAAGCTATCAGTTATCAGTGAACAGTAACCAGTTATCAGTACATAATCACAGAACTCTTAAATAATTGCTGTTCACTGATAACTGTTTACTGATAACTGTTCATTTCCTCGGCATATATATAATAATAAACGCCCCTGCCAATGCTACCAATGCGCCGATTATGTCGTATTTATCTGGTTTGAAGTTATCAACTTTCCAAGCCCATACCAATGCCATTATGATGAATATGCCACCGTAAGCTGCACATACCCTACCAAAACCGGCTGTCTGCAAGGTAGCTACCACCCCATAAAGAGCCAATATTACGCCACCCAATATCCCATACCACCAAGGCTTGTTTTCTTTTAGCCATAGCCATACTAGGTATCCGCCTCCTATTTCGCATAACCCTGCGATAAAAAATACTATTAATGATTTGATAATTGCCATAGCTAACAAATATAACTAAAGAGAGGGTTTTGAAGTAAGGAATATATAGTTTGAACTATTGTTTCTGCTTCAAAAAGTACATCGGGGCAGGATTGAGGTTTTGTTATTTGTTTATATAAACAAGATACCCGTTGTAATAAGTCGTTTGAAAGTTATTTATTGCTGGTTTTATCAACTGTCCATTTTGTTTTAGTGAATCAATTTCATTGAAACATGTTGGACACAAATCCCCACCTGCGTAACAAACTTCACTGTTATTGAGTTGGGTAATATTGGATATTGAAATCGTCCTATTTATCGAAGGAATATAAATCTGCCAATCATAGCCCGGAACAATATATTGAAATTGGTTTCCTGAAGTTAGCCCAGGGTGTATAACGGTTGTATCATTCGAAGTGAGATAACCCGGAAAAGTAGGATTATTGGTAACAAATTTGGTAACGACAATTGTGTCAATAAGTTTAGTAAAAGTGTTATCCTGCTCAAATTTCCTTACGATAAAAGTGTCAATATCCAAATTTGAGAAGCCTATAAAGGCTGGTGATATAAATGAATTTGTACAGTCTCTCCTGCAACTATTCAAAATGATGATAGCTATTAGGGATATGGTAATTGGTTTAATCATTGTTAAGTTTATTTAAAGTCTTTCGTCTAATAAAAAATCTTTTTGAACCACCTATAAACAAACTTAATCAAGTTATTTCCTCTTTTAGAGTATTATATCAATAATTTCTTGTTAATAGATATTAATAAGAACCCTTCTGATACATGTTTGTTGGTACAAGTTACGTTACTTACAGCTTCCGACGCGTGTTTATTGACGCAAGATACGTAACTTATAGCTTCCGACGAGCGTTTATTGGGTACAAGTTACGTAACTTATGTCTTCCGACAAGCGTTTATTCGCACAAGATACGTAACTTGAAGCTTCCGACACGTGTTTGTTGGCGTAAGTTACGTAACTTGTACCAACAAACACGCATCTGGAGGTATATATTGCTAGTCCATAACAATTTTTAAAGTAAACTATGTCTAAGATTGATGTATTTACAACAGATTGGAGATTGATACTACTTTTCACCTGCTGATAAATCCTTATTGTGCCGAGTGAAGATGCTCGAATAGTGCGTAAGGGGGTGAAGTGGAAATCCTTTTTGCTGCCCTGAGCAAAAGATTGGAACGAAACACCCGACCCGCCTCGGGGCATGCCACAATATTAGATAGTAGATAGTAGTTATTAGCGTGAAGAAGAAAGTCTTTAGAATGAAATTTTCAAGAGTTTTGCTTTAACTAATATCTAATAACTACTATCTACTAACTCATAACTTTCTTTGCCTACTTTTACATCTCAATTAAACTATTTAGAAATGTTGCAAGCGGCTACCATTGAGTTTTTGAAGGAACTAAAATTGAATAACCATAAAGATTGGTTTGAGGCGAATAGGAAAAGATATGAGAATGCAAAGGGGGATTATCTGCATCTGGTGGGGGAAGTATTGGCGAAAGTGAGTAAAAACGATAGTTCCATTATTGGGCTGCAACCGAAAGATTGTGTTTTTAGGATTAACAGGGATGTGCGGTTCAGTAAGGATAAGAGTCCGTACAAAACCAATATGGGTGCGGGTTTCAGCAAGGGCGGCAAGAAAATGATAGTGGCAGGATACTACTTTCATTGCGAACCGGGTAGTAGTTTTGTGGGTGGTGGCATGTGGATGCCGGAAGCTGATACGCTGAAAAAGATTAGGCAGGAAATAGATTATTGCTTTGAGGAATTTGATGGGATAATAAAGAGTGAAGCGTTCTTAAAGCAATTTGGCGGATTGGAAAACACACCCGAAATAACACTGTCACGCCCACCAAAAGGATACGAGGAAACCAACCCCGCCATCAACTACCTGAAACTAAAAAGCTTTATAGCATCTAGCCCCATCAGCGACGAGGACTTAACCAGCAAGGAACTAGTGCCCAAAATAGTTGCCGCCTTTGCCTCATTGCAGCCGTTGATATATTTTATTAATAAAGCGCTAGAGTAGTTGTTAGTTATGAGTTAAGAGTTAAGGTATTACACGTAACTCGTAACTCATAACTCATAACTAAAATTAACAATTGGATTGTAAGGCAATACAGATGTCTGCGTATTAAAGGGGGTATCAACTTATTAATCTAAAAATTGTTAATCTTGAATTATGAAAAGAGTAATATTAATGGGGATGTTGGCACTGACGGTGGTGGCATCCAAAGCACAAAAACAAACAAAAATGAGTACAAGTAAAATTGAGGTTGCCTACTTTGGCGAGGGTTGCTTTTGGTGTACCGAAGCGTTTTTTCAACGGTTGGAAGGAGTAATAAGTGTTCGTAGTGGATATGGCGGTGGTCATGTGGTGAACCCTACGTATGAACAAGTTTGCGACAAACACACGGGTCATGCAGAGATGACGAAGATAGAATATGACCCATCTAAGATAACTTATGATGAGTTGCTAGAAGTGTTTTGGAAGACGCACGACCCTACAACTTTGAACCGTCAGGGGGCAGATGCGGGGCCACAATACAGGAGCGTAATCTTCTATAACACCTTAGAACAAAAGGAAAAAGCAGAGCATTATAAAGCCGAATTGGATAAGATCCATGCTTTTGACAAGCCGATAGTTACAGCCATTGAGCCTTTTACTAACTATTACCCTGCAGAAAACTACCATCAGAATTATTACAATGAAAACCCTAATCAAGGGTACTGCAATTTTGTAATAAGACCTAAAGTAGAGAAGTTTGAAAAGGTATTCAAGCATAAGTTGAAGAAAGAATATCAGGGGGAGTTATGAGTTATTAGATATTAGTTAGTAGATAGTAGTTGTTTGAGGCTTTCGGTGTTTAGTGCATTGGAAGCCTCTTTTCTTTCTATACCTTTATCATACTTAATATCTCATATTTCATAACTACTTTGCGCCCGAATTAAACGACAATATATGAACTTGGATACTGTAATATTTGACATTGATGGACTGCTGGTTGATAGCGAACCCTTGTGGAACGAAGCTGCGGAAGAAGTATTTAAGCAATACGGAATTGTACTTACTGAGCAGCAATACCTAAGTACCACAGGTTTGCGTACCAAAGAATTTGTGGATCAGTGGTTTGGGTTCTTTGGTGTAACAAAGGATAGGTCTGGTGAAGCAGAGCAAAGAATCATTGCCACAGTACTAAAAAAAATAGAATCAAGAGGTGTTGTAATGCCTGGGGTGCAGCACATTATCAACTTCTTTTGTGAGAAAGGTTTTAAGATAGGGCTTGCTACTTCTTCGCCGCAAGAATTGATAGACCTAGTTGTAAAAATGCTTGGAATAGCTTCTTACATAAACGCAACAGCTTCCGCCCAAGAACTTCCTTATGGCAAACCGCACCCTCAGGTTTATTTGGATTGCGCAGCAAAACTTAACTCTTCTCCTACTTCTTGCCTTTGCTTTGAAGATTCTTTCAATGGATTAATTGCCGCAAAAGCCGCAAGGATGAAATGTGTGGTGGTGCCACATCACAATCAACTTAAAGAGGAAAGATGGGGAGCAGCAGACTTGAAGCTATCCTCGCTACAAAACTTTGGGGAGTTGCATTTCAATTCTTTATAGTTGGGTATTTGATTAATTAGCGAGTTGTTTTAGCCACTAAAACAAATGTTTTGATGACTAAAACAAATGTTTTGATGGCTGAAACATATGTTTTGGTGACCGAAACATATGTTTTGATGACTGAAACAAATGTTTTGATGGCTGAAACAAATGTTTTGATGACTGAAACAAATGTTTTAGTGACTGAAACAAATGTTTTAGTGACTGAAACAAATGTTTTGATGACTGAAACAAATGTTTTAGTGACTGAAACAAGTGTTTTGGTGATTGAAACAAGTGGTAACACGCTTCCTATGACAAAATCTACCTGCTTATTAAACTAAAAAGAGCCTGATATTGAAAAATATCAGGCTCTTGCATTTTACGTGGGTGGGGCTTAATTTATTTTGATACTGATATGTTTTACCACTTCATTGTCTTTATCTGTACTGTGGTTTTGTGCAACAAAAGCCATGTCATAAGTTTTTCCTGAAACAAAAGTTGAATCTATAGGAAGAGTATAAGTAGCAAATACTCCATTTGAACCTCCATAATGAAGCCCTTTTGCCGACAATGCCCTTGCAGCATCTTTTATTTCTGCACTAGGAAAATCGTGACGGACTAAATTCAAATTTACAGGGGAAGAAATAACCCATCCATTGTAACTAGGGACATTCTTTGCGCTACTAGGGCTAGGATTAAAAATTAGGGGGTAACTAGTTGTTATTACAACATAATTTGTGTTTGCTGGCTTATTAAAAACATTGATTCCATTCGTTGCATTCAGACCATAATCACCAACATTCCAAGCACCGTAGAAAGTAGTGGCATTGCTGATAATCTGACTTTGAAAATAACTAAGATTAGCTGAATAATTCATATTCACTTCTGCCCATCCAGCGTAAGCGAAATTAGCAATTGTGTCTGTCCCAATATTTGCCCCAGTGGTAAATGGAGGGGCAAACAGGGGTGTAAATGTGCTATCAGGTAATGTGTTACTCAATGTGAATCCTTGTATTTCCCACCCACGTTGTGCAGTTGTTGATCTTTGCTGTCCTAACACCTGAAAGGCAATATAGACAGAGTCGGCAGTATTGAACTTAGAAATATCTATTGCCCCAGAACGAACAAAGCCAGTTGTGGTGACTTTGGGCCAATTGGCAAGGCTGGTAATATCTGTCCAGTTTGCATTTGCAATACCTGTGGAGTCGTAACTCTTTAGGTTGGTACATACCTTTAGTAAAATGGTATCACCATTGTTTTTAGCACTTGCCTGTGTTAATTCAGTTTGAAATTGCAAGATATTGATACCAGCACCACTGTTTCTATTTCTATAATTGACATTAAACCCTGGTTTGCCAGAATAGAACTCAATAACATCGGCATCTTGATTAATCGAAAACACAATAGTATCTCCAATATTATAGCTCTGTTTATCGGGAGTAACATTAAAGCCATTTAATGAGGGAATGGCATCTTGCTTTTTACAGCCCATAAGACTATAGAAGGAAAGTGCTACAAGAAGGGTAACTAATTTTATCTTTTTCATATAAGAATCTGTTTGAAATATTTGTTGTTTTTGACGTGACTACCAACCGGGGTTTTGATAGAGTGCCTGTTCCAATGCAAGCTCACCGGCAGGTATAGGAAATAAGCTATACTTCTGAGGATTTGATAAGAAATTAGTAATGGATGCTTTTGAGGCCGAAAGTATTGTTGAGGAAGGAGGTAATGTTGTATTGTATATCCCTAACTGCGTAACAAGATTATTTAGTGTGTTTGCCCAATTGGAAAGTCCCCAACGTTTCAAATCATTTCTTCTTACTCCTTCAAAGCAAAGTTCTCTGGACCTTTCGGCTTTAATACTATCAATAGTTATAGATGGGGCATCGTAAGGAGAAGGGGAATTTGGAGAATATCCGTAGGCTCTCCTTTTTACCTGATTGTAGTATCCCAGACCAGTAGCAGTTCCTCCATTTACAACCAAGTCTGCCTCGGCAGCCATCAGCAACACGTCAGCGTAACGAATAATGGGAAAATTGCAAGAAGTGTAACTAGTATTTTGAGGTGAGTTGTATTCAAAATAATCTCTCCGCCACTTGGCAATGCTCTTGCTATAAACCGAGAAATAATTACTACCGGGAGTCTTTACTGAAATGGAAACTGAACCATCTGCATTTACAGTTATTGTTGCCGCAAAACCAGTACCTGCAGACCCAGATGGATAGGTTAGCGTAACAGAAGGAGCAGGGTTTTTTGCGTATCCAGACCCACCATTTGTCATTGAAATATGAGCAATTCCACCAGTAATAGGATTTATAGAATCAACTACAGCAGTTGCACCCGACCCATAGTAAGTGGTATCATATTTATAGGTTTTTGTACCGTTGGGATTGGTTGTGGAATCTATTGCAGTTTTTGTGTAACCAGCATTTATTTTTAAAGTAAACCCATTGATATGATTGAATCCTGTGGAATCTAAAAAATAGTTTGAGATAACCCAATCCCTTCTTAAATCGCCTTGCCCATATAGCGAATACAGCGTTGGAAATGGTTTGTATGAAGCAGTGCTGTAATTTGTGGTAGATGTACATAAAACCCCCTCTAATACGCCTAGCTTCTGGTTGGCAGTATAGCCCAAAGAAGCATAACTTCCTACACCATTAGAGAGAAATGCTGCATCCCAAATATCTTCTTGGGTGTTGTTGTCAGTGCCACGATTGTTCATCATATTATTGATAAAAACCCTTGCATAAGCTGGCGTACTTTGAAATTGAGGATGGGATGAGCTATAAAGAGAATGAACACCTGAATTTATTAATTTTTGTGACCAATAGAGTGCTTTTTGGTAATAAGGCATACCCCCATTTACTGGATAACCTGCCGCTGAAAGACATACCCTAGCCAATATACCTTCTACTGCAGACTTTGTAACTACTGTTGTGGTTAGTGCGACAGGCATACTTTGAACAAGAGAATCTGCGGCGGTCATGTCATTGATTATAGAATCGTAGATAGCCTTACTAGGTGTAGCGGGGATATTGAAATTGGTGATGGTTGAAGTAAGTTGTGTTTTGTAAGGGACATCGCCAAAGTTGCTAACCAACAAATAAAAATAATAGGCACGTAGAAAAAGTGTTTGACCTTTTATGTTGGCCCTAGTTGCAGCATCCATTGCAGGCTGATTGACTACACTCAACAAAACGTTGGCACTTTCAATGCCCCCATAAAGGCTTTTCCAAAATGAATTATAATTGGCTGTTTGACTTGAGGATTGAAAAGATTCAATATAATACTGTGATGAAGTAGATGAATAATCACTGGATGAGTACGACTCATCATTACCAGCATCAAAATACCCCCAAAGTCCCCAACCATATAAATCTGCTGACTCTAAAGGATTATAAACGCCAGCAAGTTGGTTATTTAATAATTGTGCATTAGTCTGGCTGGTGCTTGAAAAGGTTTTTGGGGAAAGGCTAATATCAATCTTGTTGCATGAGGCAACCATCATACAGACTATGGGGAATGATATTAATAAGAATTTACTTAGCTTTTTCATATAATGAGTTTACTATTTAATAATGATTAGAAAGTAACATTTGCACCTATTGTAATGGTTCTAGCTCTTGGATAACCAGTGTAATCATATCCTTGAGATAGAATCCGTGAGCCAGAACTTGGTTGGATATACAGGTAACCTGTTCCCGCCTGTCCATTATCGGAAGATCCGGATCCAGGAGGTACATTAGCTGGGTTGGCAATCCTATTTGTAGATACTTCTGGATCTTGCCCAGTATATTTTGTAAATGTTAGCAGGTTTTGAGCAGCAATAAAAAATCTGACAGAAGTAAGTGAAATTCTTGTTAACGCCTTAGGTGATAAACTGTAACCAAGTTGAACGGTTTTTAATCGTAGATAAGAGCCATCTTCAACCAACCAAGAGGAAACCCTAGCTTCGCCACCGGGATCCACACCGCCAGTTCTTGTATTAGGCCTAGGCATATCATTAGTAGGATTTTGTGGTGTCCAATGGTTTGCTTCTTCTGCAAATTGGTTCGAATTAGCATAAAAATTATCTTCAAAAACAAACTTGTTTGCATTTAGGATTTGCTGACCGACACTCCATTGAAAAAGAACACTAAGGCTGAAATTTTTATAAAGAAAGTTATTGGTAAAGCCACCTGTATGTTTTGGTAAAGGATTACCTATCATAGTCCTGTCATTATCATCAACAACACCATCTTTGTTTATATCTACAAATTTAGGATCTCCTGGTTGTACAGGCGTTGTAGAGCTAGCAGGGGTATAGCTAGGAACTCCGGGCTTCAAAACATAAGTACCATTTGCCAATTCTTTAAAATCAGAATATTGATACACACCGCCCCACTTGTAACCATAAAACTGAGAAATAGGATGCCCAACTTGAGATATCCAAGCTGTGGAACCAGCCAATGCACTACTAGTAAGCCCCCATTGTTCGGTGATGTTATCCCTATTGTTATAAAATTCCAATATTTTATTGACATTGAAAGCTATATTAAATGAGGACGTCCAAGTGAATTTTGCGTTTTGGATATTCGTTGTAGTTATGGCAAACTCAAATCCACGATTCCTTATTACGCCTGCATTTTGATATTGTACCCCACCACTTGCAGTACCTGCAAAACCAGCAATTTCAGACAAAGGGACTGGAAGTAGCGCATCGTTTGTGCGCTTATTGTAATAATCCATATCTACCAAAATACGATCCTTGAAAAAACTAAGTGTTGTGCCTAAATCCAACTGATAAGTTGTTTCCCATGTAATGTTTGCATTTCCTGGAAAAAATGGAATAGCACCCATTGTATAAGCATTCCTTGTTGGATATGCAAAAGATGAACTCACCGCAAGTTGATAAATACTTGCATAATCATTTACTCTATTATTACCTACAGCACCATAACTTGCCCTAAACTTACTATCCCCAAGAAAAGCAGTATATTTTTTTAGGAAGTTTTCTTGTGTAAACCTCCATGCAAAAGCTCCTGAAGGGAAAAAGCCCCATTGCTTTCCTGACGCAAACTTTGAAGAACCATCGTCCCTACCTGTTACTGTAAAAATATATTTCTCCATTAGAGAATAATTAACCCTACCTAAAAACGAAATCAATTGGTTTGCACTAATTCCGTAACTAGAGGCCGACGGGAGTGAACCTAACCCAAGACTACCCGCACCTAAATATTCTAAGCCTGGTAGGATATCTATGTAAGTAGTGCTTGTGGCAACTGATTGTCCGTATTGATAAGTAGCTCCTCCTACAGCATCTAGGATATGGTTCTGGTCATATTTTTTTCTATAAGAAAGTAATGCTTCGGTTAAATAGATATTATTATTGGTATTGCTAATTAAGCCATTAATTTGTTTTGAATTATAATAATTGTTACTAGTGTTTTTTGCCAAAGTGCCCTCGGTAGTTAGAGAGTTAAAAAAGTTGACGGTATTAAAAGTTGTGTTTGTTATTCCACCTGTAACCCTTAAACGCAAAGCATCGGTAAATGAGTACTCGTTATAAATATTTAATGCTAGGGTTTTAGTTTTTCTGTTTAAGTATACGTTTTGAGCCTCCTGCAATGGATTTACCAAGTTATTAGGGGTTGTACTAGAGTTGTTGATGGCCGAACTGTCATACTCACCCGTATTTAGACCAGGTCCAGTCAGCGGATTTACAGGCGGGTATTCCCACATGTTTTCTACGACTCCTCCTGTAGCTGCTCCTGATGGAATTGTACCGAAACTAGTTGTATTGGCATAGTTTAGGCTTGCCCCAAACCTATCATTGTCATTTGCACGAAAGTCAAATGATCCTTTCGCATCGTAGTGTTTAATCCCCGTATTTATAATCAGCCCTTTTTGGTTGGTGTAAGAACCAGAGAAAGCATACCTCAATGCAGTGTTCCCTCCGATTAAGCTAATGTTGTGCATTTGTAATACACCTTGTTGCATCACCAACTTTTGCCAATCAAAACTCTTTGCACTGTCTTTGTAATAATTTAAATCAACACCTTGGTTGGGGTCATAATTACCCCCAATTAGGTTAGATTCCCCAGTTGGGTTTATATAGCGATTGTTACCAGCTATTGTTTTAGTAGTAGAGGTACTTTCCATACTATCTAAATCAAGTTGCAGTTTTACAAATTGGTATGGACTAAGCAATTTAAGAACTTTGGTCGGATTCTCTATTCCTAAAGAACCAGCATAGCTTATTCTTAATGGTTCGCTTTTTCCTTTTTTGGTGGTAATCATTATTACCCCGTTTGCGCCTCTTGCACCATACATTGCGATAGAAGATGCATCTTTAAGTACTTCTATGCTTTCAATATCATTAGTATTGATAGAGTTTAAATCCATATTTTCTACTGGGAATCCATCAATCACATACAAAGGAGAAACATCTTGACCTGCCGAACTTCCCCTAATTACAATTTGTGATCCACCGCCCGGTTGTCCATCATTTGAGGATACAACTACCCCAGCAATCCTACCCGCTAATGCTTGGTCAAAGGATGAAACTGGGGCTTTACGTAAATCTTCCATGTTTACTTTACCAACAACACCCGTAAGTTCCTTTCTTTTTATATTCCCATAACCTATCACAATTACTTCATTCATGTTGGATGGAGCTTCCACCAACAAGACAGGGATATTTAGTTTTGTGCCAACACGGATGTATTGAGTAGTGTAATTGATATAGCTTATGACCAAAGTATCTGTTGGGGCTGCATTTATGGAGAACCGTCCTTTTTCGTCAGATTGGGTGGCAGTGGTCCTGTTTTTAATTTTAACAGTGGCACGAGCCAAGGGGGCTTTGTCGCTACCGGTAACTGTACCAGTAATTTTATTGATTTGTCTTTGGGATTCATCTTGCTCCTGCGAAAATGACTTTGTTGATATCATCAACAAATAAAAAAATGCCAAAATAAAAGGGACTCTCTTTACAAATTTCACAAAGCAGCACGCACAAGTCTTATTATTCATTGGTAAGCATTTGTATATCTAAAAATAATCTGCGAAATTAATGTTTAAACATGGTCAGTATAAATCGAATGTTGCAAACATCCGATTTATTGTTGCAATACTTGAACCTTCCAATCCATTTAAACTGAAACCACTTATTTACAATCTGTATTGAATGGAAACCTTTACTGTTCCAGCATTAATCATTCCCAACGTTGTTGCAGCAGCTTTTGTAAGGTCTATGATCCGACCACTAACGAATGGTCCACGATCGTTTACGCGAACAATCACAGACTTGCCGTTGTCTAAGTTAGTTACCTTGACCATTGTTCCGAAAGGGAGTTTTTTATGTGCAGCAGTATATCTGGAATTATTAAAGACCTCACCACTGGCAGTTTGCTTGCCATTGAATTTATCCGAATAATAAGAGGCATATCCTTCTTCGGTTCTTAGCTTTCCATTGCCACTTAGCGAACTCTCTGGTATTGTTTTTCTATGACAGGAATAAAGAAAAGTGATTGAAAAAATAAATAATAACCAC
>Ga0164296_1001460_pt1 | contig 25048 bp, 19 predicted proteins | sample GEODES057metaG_FD_113533 | JGI IMG/M metagenome (GOLD analysis project Ga0164296, IMG submission 113533) | Dystrophic lake water microbial communities from Trout Bog Lake, Wisconsin, USA - GEODES057 metaG | ecosystem: Environmental > Aquatic > Freshwater > Lake | place: USA: Trout Bog Lake...
CTACACCCTCACACCCTCAGGCACCAACTGCCAGGTGTGCGGCTCCGCCTGTCTGGCCGGCTCGTACTTTTCCCCGGGCACCTGCAACACCACGCTCGACTACGCCTGCGCCCCCTGCCCGGCCGGCACCTACACCGCCGCCCCCGCCTCCGCCTGCACCTCCTGCCAGCCGGGCTACTACTCCAACGCCTCCGCCACCGCCTGCGCCGCCTGCGTGAACTGCCCCAACGGCACCTTCCCGGCAGGGTGCGGCAGCGGCCCGGGGACGTGCACGGCGTGCAGGAATTAGCCGCGCAAATGAAAAAGGGTGGGGCAGTATAAAAGATGGGGGGCAGATGGTGTTGAATGGACAAACATAAGGGGTTAGGTCATGTTATGGACGTTGCTACAGACGAACATATGACTGTAAAAACTACTAAAAGACGCGTTTGGAAAATCTCAAATTCTCCAGGTGCTTACATAGACTTATATTTGGTAAAACCTGAAACCTGGAAAAGCAACAGTGTTTATCTTGACTGTCAATCTCTAGGAAAGGAGACAACAAACAATGATCTACTTTTTATTGGGTATAATAATGAGGATTATGTGGCCAAAATTTTTCCTTTTACAATCATTTCATCTTATCCAGATGGGATTCGTGGTGGAATTACTCCAGCTCATTTACATGTGATACAATATTACAGAGCCAAAAGATTCGGAGTCAATATTTTCTTACCTTTTCTTGCGTTTGGCCAGTTGACAATTGAAAACAAGACTACCAACGTTTTAAGTAGTAAGAATAATTTGGACTTTATGCAGGCCAGAAATACCAACGAAATTATTGTTTTTGACTTAAAATCGAGTATTTTGACTCTCAATTCTTATCTGAAATCAATATCAGCAAATGCATCTCCTGATTTGAAACCTTGGTCAACAGCATTTGCGTATATGTATGTTCAGCACAGTAAAGGTTTCAAAATAGGCCACAGTTCTGCCAAAAATATTGTGATAGGTAATGAGAAAAAAATTCAGTGGATTGATGCCACTGGCTTTGACACATTTTACAATGTTGAAACGCAAAGGAAAAATCCTCAAGACACTTTAGTGACTAATTTTAAAAGACTGTTAGATATCAACAGACTTCTAATAGACAATAGTTATGTTGAGCATATAGCTAATACATTGATAAATGATGAAATTTATTACACAATTTACAAATTTACACAACAAAACTTCCCTGTACTTGAGAATGTGATTTTTTTTTCCAAGAAGTTTGTTGCACTTAAAGATGCTACATCGACTGAAGATTCAACAACTTTATATACAAGTAAAACTAGTGAGACATCAACAGATGCTGACATGCAGAAACACATAAGAATTATATATGCAACTCCCGAGATAAGAGATAGAACTGATGTTCCAGAAATTGAAAACTTTATAGCTAATATTAAGAGAATCGACGTATCAAAAGCGACAAGATATCTGATGTCTAATTTAGATAAATACATGACCTCATTACGAAGCCATTTTCTAGAGCATCGACTACAAAATATGAGTATGGATAATTTTGAAGACTGGACATTTGCTGGTCAACATCTTGAAATGCTTTTCAGTAATAAACAGTTGATAGGACCCCTCTTTATCAACACAGCAGACAAAAAACTATATTATAAAAATTATGAGAACAGAATAACACCAATTCCTTCTGAATATGACTTTTGTTTGGAGACAACTTCTCACTACGTGACTGATGGACAAGGATATTTGATATCATTCATATACATACCAGAAGATAAAAAATTGGCTTTTATTTATGGAAACCGTGAAATGTTTGTTGACACTGATAAACTGAACAGTATGAAGGAGTTCAAATTGTCTCCTAAAAACGAAGCACGACATCATGTGGTCAATATAGATGACCAATCACAAACATCAATGCAAGGATCCTCACAAATTCTTCCTCCCTCCCTCCCTATTCCAAGTCCTAGAAACCAAGTGCAACCACCAATTATCTTATCTCCAACTTCAGCTGAAATTATTCCACGTCTAGTCCAAAAAAATGTATTTCATCAAATAACAATAGGCAATAATAAATTGTTGGCATGTGAATTCAACATCCATAATCAAAAAATGCCGTGTCCTATATATTATAAAGTAACGCAAGAAAATTCACTGGAATATTATTATTGTCTCGATAACCATTTTTATCCTTTTCAACCTGCTCCAATGATGCCATTCTGGTCTTACTATCCAATCCCAAATGCGTTTGTACTCAAACCCGGGCTATCATTTCGATTTTGGCATGATTATGTTTTCTTCTATAGGAATAACATTGATGATGGCAGGTACGATCTTTTAAAAACACCCTTGACCCTTGAAAGGCCAGTACAACTAGGCCCCCATATTTAAACCACCCCACCACAGCCCAAAAATGCCCCCGACAGAAGAAGCCCGCCGCAAGCAGCTGTGCGACCATCTGGGGCGGGAGGCGCTGGCAGGGGCGCCGCGGGTGCTGCACACCAAGTTCGCCTGCCCGGGCTCGCGCCCCCCCTCGACGCCGGACCTGCCCTTCGGCACGCTCTGGGGGCTGATCAACCATCTGAAGGTCCTGCACCAGAACGTGCGGCTGCTGGGGGAGGCGGCGTGCCAGGGCCCGCACGGGGAGCCGCTCTTCCCCACGCCCGAGGCGCGGAGGGGGCTGGAGTGGTTCGACCCCTCGCCGCTGCAGCCCGACGCGGAGGCGGAGGTGCATGCCTGGTGCAGCGCGCACCGCGACGCCCCCGAGGAGGCCGCGTTCCACATGCACCAGGCCGGCGAGGACATGGGCCTCGCCCGCTTCCTCGTGCGCCGGCTCCTGCCGTCGCCCAGCGAGTTCGAGGCGGAGATCGCCTCCAACATCCTCCGGGCGCGGCCGGCCTCCTACACCGACTTCCGGGACCAGCTGGTGAACTGGCGCCAGAGGGCCCTGTACCACCTCCTCTGCCTGGCAGCGCGCAGCATGCCGATGGCGAGCGACTGGGTGCCGAGGGCGCTGCTGCACGAGGCGGACGACTGGCAGGACCTGCTCACCGAGTTCAACCAGAAGAGCTTCTGCTCCTCGCACCGCCTGGAGGCGATCCTGGAGCGCCTGGAGGACCGGTCGGCCATGCTGTCGAACCGGATCTGCTCCCTCCTGGACCGGGTGGCCATCCTGGCCCGGGTGGACAGCACGCGCCCCGGCCGGCCCTTGGACGAGAGCCTCCGGCGCCTGATCTTCCTCCAGTCGCACCCGGACCCGTACGACACCTGCCGGGAGGTGTGGGGGCGGCTGAAGCGCACGCTCGAGGAGCACACGCCGCCGTCGCTGCTGTGCCCAACGCTCTACCCGCCCAACCGCGCGACCTGGGGGTTCAAGCACCTCAAACTGCGCATGGGCGAGTCGCCCTTCATCGAGGCGGGCCCGCTGGCGTGGATCGACAAGGAGCACCTCGACCAGTGCCGGGAGCACTCGTCCGGCCTGCCCGACCGCCTGCACGACATCCTCCTGCGGATCGGGGAGGCGGCGACGGCGCCGGAGGTGGCGCACCTCATGCTGGACCCGCGCTCGCTGACGGACGCGCTGGCAGGGCTGCGGACGCCGCTGCCCGACCTGGGCAACCGCCAGTTCGTGCTGAACCGGATGAACGACGTGCACGTGGACAACGAGGACTTCACGCGCTGCATCGAGCGCGCGCTGTCGCTGGTGCCGCCCATCACGCACCAGCCGCTGTTCGCGCCGCAGCAGTTCCTGGCCTGGCGGGTGGACTGCCCGCCGCGGGCGATCCTGTACCGGGGGCACTCGACGGAGGTGAACCTGGCTGCGCGGGCCCCGCACGCCCTGAGCAAGACCATCCACCCGGACCGGGTGCCGAGCCGGACGGTGTCGGGGGTGTCGGTGCTCGCCGCGCCCACGCGCGACCCCGCCCAGGTCCACGACGCGATCCGGGCCTGCATCGCCGAGGAGGTGGTCGCGCCGCACCCCAACTTCTCCGAGCACCCGCACCACCAGGTCCCCATCAGGGTCGCCAAGGACCGGGGGCCTGTCCCGCACACCACGACGACCCTCGCCGAGGCGGTGGCCCTCTTCACCGGCCCGCCGCCCGGCATCCTCTCCGAGGTGCCGCTGCACGCCTCCGTGCCGTGGGACGAGGGGCACATCGACACGCAGTACGCGGAGCGGCAGGTCGGGTCCAACGGGTCGCGGTACCGGCACTGGCTGACGGTGTTTCACGACGTGGACGAGCTGCAGCGGTGCCGCCTCGCCTCGCACACCGTCCTGGCGGACCAGCTCTACCACACGCACTACCCGCTGATCGGGCTCGACGGGCAGGGGTGGGTGCGCGTGACGAGCACCGCGCCGCCGCCCCACACGCCGGTCCTGATCCGCCACCAGCCCGCCAGGACCCCCGCCGAGGCGCTCAAGCGGAGCGTCGAGATGCGCTTCATGAACGACCCCAAGCTCCTGCCCGTCAGGAGCCCCGACCACGTGGTGGAGCGCGACAGCATGGAGATTTACTCCGACCCCTCGGGCCAAACGCTCATCGCCTACGCGCCCAAGGGCGCGCTCGGGCTGGAGTTTGTGTCGTTTGCGTACGCCATGGCCGATTGATTAATTAATTAAATTGCGGGTCAAAAAAATAATACACTCTACGCGGTAAAAAAAATAACTGGTTTACAGAAATTAAAATTAATTGTACACGTAGACAAGGAAATAAATTCTACAGTCGCGCGCCTATTTCTACCCGCCCCGTTTTGTCCCGCCACTTTTCGCGATGGAGGAGACAGCGCAGTTGGTTCCACCCGCTTCCGACAATGAGGAGAACGTTGACTCGCCTCGGCCTGGCAATGCCGAGAACGTTCCACTCCCTGACGAGGGGCAAACGGCGCCTGTCGACTTCGCTCAGCTCGCGACCGATTACCTGTCGGTGGTCAACGGCGCAATGGTACAAGCCATTCCCTTTGACGAGCTGGTAGTGCTCCTACGCCGCCACAACGTGGTGGCTGCTGCGTCCCGCTGCCTGAGGCCTGTCTTTGCCGCCTGCCTGCGGGTCAACTCGCTCGCGGTGGAGAACTACGCGGATCCCACCAGAATCAACCCGCGGGTCTTTCTGTCGGCGTACATGGTTGCATATCACCCGACCAGCGTCTTCGAGCAGATTGGCGCGCTCGAGCAGGCGGTGCTGGACGCCTCCGGTCCGATGCTGCGGACCTTTGAGGACGTTTGCCAGCGCCTGAGGGAGGGCGCGGCCTTTGACGACCTGCCCAACGTTCTCACCCTCGCCTTCGCCGACATGCTGATGTCCTACATTCGGCACTTCCAGGCGTGGAAGGTTCCGGATGAGGCGCGGTTGGTGACTCGCATCCGTCTCGCCCTCCTCGCGCTCTACCAGGCGCAGGAGCACATTTCCGACGACGTGCCCCTGGATGCCGAGCTCCGCCTCAATTTCCTCAATCAGATCCAGCGCCTTCGCACCAAATTGTTCCAGCTCGGCGCGGCGAACGTGGTCGAGGAGTTGGACCGCGAACTCGCCGGACGCCCGCACGGACCCGACAACCTAGCGCCGATCTACCACCTGCCCGGCATGATCAACCACGAGCGGCTGGCGCACGAGTTGCTCTTGAATCCGAACTTCCAGCTCCGCGCGGTCGGCGACTTGGACTCGTTGCACCGCATCCGCAACAGCTTCCAGGACGGGTTCTGGCGGTCGGTGGCCGAGGACCTGCTGTCCATCCCTCCGGTCTACAATCGGGTGCTGCGCGTCCTCCGCGAGATCAACGACGGAGTCGACGAGTTTCGGGGCCCCGCCCCGCTCCAGCGCAACATCGGGATCATCGCCCCGGGGTCCGACGAGGTCGAAAACCTCGTTGTGCCGCCGTCCGACGAGAATAACCCGGCGCGGGGCATCGTCGTCGATTTCGACGCGCTCCTCTTGCAGCTTGCCAACGGCGCGTTCGGCTGGGACGACTGCAAGGGTCTGGTCGCCGGCTTCGTGGAGACGATCGCGGCGCTGGAGCCTGCCGGCGAGCAGGAGGTTTTGGCGCAATGGGCGGAGGTATCGCTGGCGATGGACTCGGCCACCCCCGAGGAGCAGCCCGCCACCCTGTGCAGGGCGCTCCAATTCCTCATGGACCGTATCACCATCATGCGCATCGAGTCCGCCAACCAACGACTCCGTACCATCGCCCCGGTCGTCACGAACCACGGCGTCGAGTACGAACGATACAAATTTCAGGACAGCCTCGACCGCGGCGCCATCACCCTCGAGCGGACGACGGAGTGGCTGCGCGGCGTCACGGAGCTGGGGGTGGACCGCCTCGCCGAGGCGATGCTGGCCCTCACGCGCGGCCCGCCGATCCAGGAGCTGACCTGCCCGGAGACGCTGAGGCTCGACGCGGAGCACCTCGCCGACCTCCAGACGTGGATCGCCTCGGCCGGCGAGAGGGAGCGCATCGAGGCGGCGCTGCTGGCGATCGTCGCGGGCAGGGAGCCGGAGTGGGACGAGGCGCTGCTGGCTATGGTCGCGCGCGTCGACGAGATGGGGGGGTTGCTGAGGTCGATGGCCCGGCACAACTACGAGGTGCACTCCGCCACCTACGGGCGGATCCTTCGCGGCGAGGCGTAGGCTGGGTTGGGTGTTGGGTTGGGTGGGGTGGGATTGGGTTGAGATGGGTTGGGTTGGGTTGGGTTCTCGGCCGGAGGGGCCTCGAGACGTTGAGCAGTAAATCGCGTTTCCTTTACTCACACCGCATGCGCGTTCCACGAGATGGAGAACGCCCCGCCCGTGAAGCTCCACCCGCTCACCGTGAGCAGCACGATGGCGAGCCACAGCGGGGCGTTCATGGAGTTGAAGAAGGGGCACAGGCAGGCGCTTAGAATCAGCACGCCGAAAATGCACCTGGGGCAGAAAAGGAAAAACACCCCACACAGGATGAGGCAGAAGATGGTGAAGCACAGCACCCCGCAGTCGGTGGTGCGGCTGGTCATGAGCTTGATCCGATTCGCGTGCGCGAGGCACAGGCGCTCGACCGTGTCGAGCCTGTCCTCCGTGTCGGGCAGGGGGGGGGCGGACGGCTGCCCCTCCTCCATTCACCCAACCATGCACACCGTCTTTAATATCCTTCGCTCACTCGAGCAGGAAGTCAAACACGCGCAGGCCGTCCTCGAGGTAGGTCAGCTCCCAGGGGTCCACCACAAACGTCTCGCAGACGGAGCCGGCCGGGTTGCTGTCCTCCTCCTGCAGCCGCCGGACCAGGCACACCACGTACACCTTGCCCTCGACCGGCTCCATCGTGTTGGGCGAGTCGAGGTGCACCTTGAGGGCAGACTGGGAGACGGCGTCGCCGCGCAGGCTCACGGGCAGGCGGCGGAGGACGGGGCGGGCCGAGTGCGACGAGAGCCTCAAAAGGAGCCGCTGGCCGATGGGCAGCAGGCCGGACAGCGCGTCCATGACGGAGATCTCCACGTGCTCGTTGATGCCCAGCCGGGCCACGTAGCCCATCCTCTCCACGCTGAAGTTGCCGTCGTGCTGGTTGTCCTGCCCGGGCTCGACGAGGCACCCGACCCGGCTGTCCCAGGCCACGCAGGCCCCCTTGCGCCACACCATCGGCAGCATGACGAAGCCGCGCTCCTTGAGCTGGTCCTGCCAGCGCAGGACGTCGAGGCTCACGCCCGACAGCATGTCGGAGCCCGGGCTGGGCTCGAACTCGAGCGTGATGCCGCCCGCCTCCTTGTTGAGAAAGAGGATCCCCAGGCACCCGGTGATGGGGTTGCGCACGCAGTAGGCCCTGCCGGGCTGGATGAAGTAGGTCACCTCCGCCGGCGGGAGGTCCACGACCTTGCAGCCGATGCGCGCGGCGACCTCGCACTGGGCCCCCATGTGCAGCACGTCCTCGACGGCAAAGTTCTCGATGTTGGCCAGGCGCGCCTGCGCCCCGGTCTCGGCAAACGTCACGTCGTGGCAGCGGATGAAGCTCTCCAGCTTGGTGTGGGCGGGGTCGAGCACGATCGACTCCAGGGCGCAGTTGTAGCAGTTGAACGCCCGGATCTCCACCACGCCGCCCGGGACGGCCGCCCGGGGGACGTAGCGCAGGACGTGCTTGAGCAGGGTCAGGCTCAGGTAGTTGATGATGCCCGGGTGCAGCTTGCTCTTGAGGAAGCTGCCGCACAGCGAGCCCAGCACCAGCAGCTGCATCACGTGGATCCCGGCGCCGACGCTCAGGATCTCCTTGGGCTCCTGGCAGGGGGGTCAGAACGCGAAACCGCGCGCGCTCAAAAGGACCCACCTTGCGCCAGACCGCCCGGATCATGTAGGGGTGCTCGCCGAAGCGCTCCGAGAACTGGAAGTCGGCGTGCTCCAGGATCCCGAAGAAGGCAAAGTGCCGCTCCATATCGAACAAACTCACCTCCAGGAAGCGCTGGATGTCCACCGAGAACTCGCGCAGCATGTCGTCGATGGCGCACACCAGCACCTCCTTGGACACGTTGCACGAGTGCGCGAGCTCCGCCCCGTACTGCTTGTAGCACACCCCCGCGAGGAGGGTCTGGACCACGAGGGGGTCCATCTTGTCCCGCCACCCGTTGAAGCCCGCCGCGACCCGGAGCACCCCGTCCGTCTCCACGGTGCCGTCGGGCAGGCCGCTGCTCGACACGTACTCGCACAGCCGCTCCCCTGCCTGGCAGAACCGCCCCTTGGCGAGGCACTCCCGCAGCCACGCCGCCACCCGGTCGTACCACTCTTTGGCGGCGCCGTCCTGCGGCGGGGTGGGCCGGCGGAGGAGGCCCAGCAGGGTGTCGAGGGGCACGATGGGCATCTCCGTCTCGCGCATGTAGCAGCACGAGTAGAGGATCGGCCCCCAGTGGAGGCACCGCCGGACCAGGCTCCACGTCATGCCCACCACGTCCGTGAGGGCCAGCGCGTCGAACTGGAGCGAGTTGACGGCGCGCGCGATGGCGTCCTGCCGGTCCGGGTACTGGATGAGGTACTGGACCATCCGGCACCACGCCGTGAAGTAGGTGGCCCGCGCCTCGTACACCTTCTGGAGGCGCAGCAGGTTGTTGCCCCGGCAGCGGCGGTGGAAGAGCGTCTCGAGGTGCTTGCCGATGTAGAAGCCCAGGTAGTCCAGCAGGCCCAGCGTGGTCCGGTTGATCTCGTTGGCGACGGTCGAGATGGTGTTGGGCAGCCCCAGGAAGGTGCTCGTCGTCAGGTTCGTCCCCGCCAGCAGGTACGGGCCGGCCGCCGCCGTCTGGCCCTCCAGGGGGGTCTTGCGGGCCGCGAACGCGCTCGCGTTCACCTCGTTGAACTTGCCCTCCTGCTTGCCGGCCTCGTACACGGAGCTGCCGGGCTCCAGCTGCATCGTCACCGTCCCGATGGTCTGGTTCTGCTCGTTGGCCTTCTCCGAGGCGAGGTGCTCGTTGGAGCTGCGCCCGCAAAAGTAGGGGAAGGACACCAGCTTCTTGGTGATGTTGACGCGCTCCTTGTGCACGCCCTCGCACGTGGTGAGGCTCGCCTCGTTCTGGTGGTCCCCGCGGCAGTAGGCGAACTTGATGATGGTGTCCTGGTCGTTCTCCGTGTTGCCGCGCGACTCGAAGCTGATGTAGAACGTGCCGTTGACCTTCTTGTCGGGCGACGTCACCACGTTGCCCTCCGCGTCGAGCTGGAGCATGCAGCTGTTCTCCAGCGCCACCGCCGTGAACCGCTTGAGGATGGTGAGCCCCTGCTGCGAGGGCTTCACCCCGCACCGCTCGCAGAAGTCCTGGTACACCTCCGAGACGATCTTACCCGTGTGGTCCTTGCCGGCCGAGTTGGCGCTCGCCACGTAGCACACCATGATCTTCTTGTTGCCGCACTGCACCCACTCGGAGAAGTTGCCGCAGCCGGGCGCGATCTCGATCGCCCTGCCGAAGGGCGTGTGCGTGTCGTTGTTGCTGCCCACCGTGTGGCCGATCATGCTGATCTGCAGCTCGATGAAGAGCTGCAGGTTCTGCGAGTTGAGCTTTTTGAACGTGTTGACGTCGATCGCGCCCTCCAGCAGCGTCCGCCTCGCCAGGTCGTAGGGGCTGTGGTAGAGGTGCCTGAACGGCGCGCCGTCGTCCATCTTGAGCAGGTGCCGCTGGTACTTCTGCCGGGGAAAGAGTCAGCGGTGGCGGGCGCGGGCAGGGGAGGGGTCACCTGCAGGATCTTGTGCACGCTCAGCCGGCCCTGCATCTCCTCGCGCTCGATGTTCTTCATCACCTGCACCGCCTCCATCACCCGGTCGCTGAGGAACGCCCCGGCCTCCGCCATCCCCTTGAACACGTTGAGCCCGTACCGCACCACCTTCTGCAGCATCTGCACCGCGCTGTACGGCGACATGTCCCCGGCCTCCACGCTGCCCTTGATGTGGTTCATCACGGCCCGGTAGTTGCCCAGCTGGCACCCGGGCATCGCGATGTGGTCCTGCGTCTTGCTCTCCGCCGTGTAGTAGCGGTGCGTCACCAGCGCCAGGTCCCACGGCACGTCCAGCTCCCGCAGCAGCACCAGGTCCGAGTTGGTCCCGTCGTACAGGAGGCAGCACCTCAGCAGGCACAGCGCCAGGGGCGGGAGCGCCCCCATGTTGAGGCAGAAGCAGTCGTAGCTCTCCGTCACGTCCAGCCCCCGCAGCTGCCGGAACCGCATGTTGATGGGGCACAGCGACGCCACAAAGTGCGAGTACCACGCCCCGTCCCGCGTGGCCCGCACCGGCCACCCGAAGAGCGACATCACCGCGTACTCGGGGTCCTCCTCCTCCTCCTCCTCGCCCCGCTTCCGCTTCTTGGTCCCAAACTCCTTGCAGGCCTGCTCCAGCTTCGCCCGCGCCTCCATCTGCCGCCCCCGCATCGCCTTGACGAACCGCTCGAGCTGCGCCAGCGCCTCCTCCTCTGCCGGGTCGCCCGTGTCCCCGAGCCAGTCCAGGTGCGGGTAGCCGATGATCCGCAGCTCCCGCGGGTTCTTGAAGTGCTTCGTCACCAGCTTGCAGATCTTGTACGGCTCGAACCCGGGGGAGCAGACCCTGTCGATGCCCAGCCGCCCCCCGGGGTTGCAGAAGAACTCGCTAGGGTTCACGCCGGAGTTATCGCCCATCACCCCCGAGGCCTGGTAGATCAGGATGTGCTCCAGCAGCCCGCGCAGGTACCGCACCCGCTCCGACGCCTCCTTGAACTTGGACGACCCCATCGCGGGGTAGACCAGGAACCGCTCCTGCGCAGGGGCGTCAGGCCAGGCAGGGGCGCACAGGCGCAGCGACTCACCAGGATCAGGCGCAGCGAGTCCACGTTGATCAGGCTCGTCACCGACACCACCCCAAACTGCGCGATCTCCTCGCGGTCCGAGCCCTCCACCTTGAACAACGCCGCGGTGAAGCCCAGGTTGATCTCGAAAAAGGGCAGCTGCGTGTACTTGGGGCCCGACTGCAGGTCTGCGCTGTCGTCCGCCAGCAGCACGCTCCCGAAGCGCCCCGCCCCTGCCTGCGCCTCCTCGTCCCGGTCCACGATCTCCTGCAGCAGCACCCCTAGCACGTTCTTCTTGTTCGGGTCGTACTTTAGCCGCAGCCGCACGTTGGCCGTGCACTCGATCTCCTCCGTCGGCACGGCGAGCTTGTTCAGGTTGAAGTTGTTGGCCATCGAGTTGAGCAGCGCGAACAGGTACAGCACCTTCTGCAGCTGCTCCGTCAGGCCGGCGGGGCAGTAGTCCACAAACGACCACGTCACCCCCGCGTAGATGGGGAAGTCCGCCTCCGCCACCATCCCGAAGCACTTGCCCTGCGACTCGATCGACCGCAGGTGCTGCGGCGTCACCCGCAGCAGCCCCGCCGGGTGCCAGTAGCGGGTGAGCCGCAGGGGGTAGCGCCGCGCGTCCGTCACCGAGTCCGCGGACCGCACGGCCCCGATCGAGCGCTGCCTGCCAGTGACTGGCACCTCCTGCGACGGCGTGTGGCTGCATTGCGACGGGTTCTGCGAGGGGTTGTGGCTGCCCTGCGAGCTGAAGGGGACGTCGCCGTCGATCGGGTTGTCATTCGACGCGTGCAATTCATTGGCTGGCGCATCCAGCCCGTCGTGCGAGAGCGCATCCTCCTCCGTTGCGCAGTACTCCATGGATACGTGGCGGTTTTGATTTTCCTGTTTTAATTAAAAAAAAACCATGCGAAAAAAAATTGACCACTCACCAACGCGCGAAAAAGAAATGACTGCTAACATTTCCTATCAAAGAATTTTAATTTACACATAAAAGCTCGTAAAGCGGGTCGCGAGACACTTTTCAGAGAAATGTCCACCACCGACGACGAAATTCGCCAGCCGTCCCAGGGCGAGGTGTTTCACGAGCTCCCCGACCGCCAAGTCGTGCCCACGCCCTCCGACTTCGGCGTGCCCCTCACGCAGGTCTCGTTCGCCTCCGACTCGCAGCCGACCGTCGATCCGTACGAGCATCTGCAGCAGGAGCTTCGCTCCATGGGCTACGACGAGCCGCCCGCCCTCCTGCCGGAGAACCTCAAGCACCGCTACCCGATCCCCAGCAACACCCAGGGCGCGGAGGCCTACGCCAGGACCCTGGACCGCCTCCAGAGCGCGCGCGACGAGGTGTTTGAGTTTGTCCTCCGGGAGCTCGACCGGCGCCCCCGCCCGGAGAACCTGCGCTACACCCTCACGCCCCAGAGGGAGTGGTGCTTCATCGGCCGCAACGGCGTGCGCCTGACCCCCGAGGGCGACATCGAGGTGCGGGGCATCCCTGGCCTCTTCAAGGTGGCGTGCGTCGCCTCGGAGACGGTCACCAACTTCCTCCGCGTCATCAAGCCCATCAACAAGAGGGAGCTCCAGGAGCGCGTCCACACGCTGCTGCTCGACTACGAGAGGTACCTCACCCGCCGGGCCCGCAACGCGCTCCAGCGCCTCCAGCCGCTAGGTGCCCTTGCCCACCGCGTGGATGTGGCAGTGGTTGCGCGCGCCCTTCTTGACCACGCTGATCTCCTTCAGCACCTTGCTGACCGCGCTGATCCCGCTGGCAGAGTGCCGGAGCTCGACGGCGTAGCCCAGCGACAGCTCGTTGCAGATCCCCTTGCGCACGAACTCGCTCCCGATCGACCCCTCGAAGACGCGCTCGTCGAGCTGCAGCACGCACTGGAGCGTGTCGCGGTGCGCCCAGGCGGAGACGACCTTGCCCACCGGCACGCCCTTGTGCTCTAGGTGGACGGGGATCGCGCGCCCCTGCCTGTTGGCCCCCTCGACCTGCTCCACCATGGAGTGAATGTCGTCCTTGTTGAGAAATAAACCCTGGTAGTTGTTGTCCATCCCCTCGGGGTTGGCAGTGCCCCACAGGAGCAGCTGCGACATTCGCGCGTTTGGGCAAGATCGTTTAAATAGCGCGCGGAGGAAAGGAACGCCTATAAAAAGGCCACCCGCGAGGGGCGATGGACTGGTCCCGCCTCCGGGACCCGTCGACGTACATGGTGCTCCTCCTCCTGGCGATCGCCTCGTTGATCATCGCCCAGGTCCCCCAGGGCCAGGGCCTCGACTTTCTCATGGTCCTCTTCGCCTGCACCGCGCTCCTGGCAGGCGGCTAGAGGCTGCTGAGGGCCAGGAAGGTGGTGAGCTCCCCGTTGAGGTTGGCCAGGTTGCTGGTCACCACGGGGATGGTGACGAAGATGAACAGGATGCGGTAGGCCATGTCGCACCAGTGCAGGCTCACCCAGATGGTCCAGAAGCCTTCATCATTGATATGAAACCACTTTCCTAAAGTACCATTTTCATTGATTAGTGGATTTGCCAGATACAGAAAGCTGAACAGGTGCTTCAGCGCCTCCACGACGCACACCGAAAGAATAAAGAACAGCTGAATGTAGTACGAGGTCCACAGCCCGCTCTGGGACAGCGAGAAGACGAAGCCGCTGGCCGAGCCGAAGTGGATCAGGCTCACGATCAGGAAGGACAGGCTCGTCAGCTGCCCAAAGATGAACAGGAAGCGCTCGTTGGTGAAGTTGCTGGCACTTTTGTTCTGCGACAGCATGTCAAAGAGGAAGAAGGAGGCCGCCAGCTGCGCCAGCCGGCAGAGGAAGATGTTGCTCATCACGGCAAGCACCGTCTCGTGCAGGGGCGAGTTCTGCTTCGTGATCATCCCCACCCAAATGTAGGGGTCCGCCAGCACGAACATGGTCGCCATCACGTGGAACAGCGTGCCGCGCAGGCGTTCTGAATCCAGGTACTGTTCCTTTCCAGTTTTGGTGTACTGCACGGCGTTGGGCAGCTGGATTCCCAGGAAGCTGAATGGGTAGTTGGGGTATGGAAATAAACTCGTCGTTCCAGGTCTTCTGTATGCTGGTGTTCTTCTTAGTCCTCTTCCCATGTCAGGTGTTATCACAGGAATTACAGCCTTCTTGTAAGGTGAAAAATGGACAGGCTCTGCACCTCCTGCCTGGACAGTGGCAGGATAAGAACCCCCGGCACTCGTGGGAGAACCACTGCCATAAGCAGCTGACGGGTCAAAGTAAACAGATTCCCTCCTGACAGTTGATGCCTGTGAATGGTCAGTCGAGTAGAGAGAATCACTGGTATCATAATGAACAGGTATGCCACTGGCAGTAGCTTTCCCCGAATAGGCAGATGGAGAACTCGACGGTGGTAAATAATGAACAGGTTGGACAGCCACTGACGAAGAATGAACAGAGTGGACACTGGCAGCCTCATGTGCAGTTGGATCACGCTGCCAAGGCACTTGAGCCTCATGTGCAGTTGGATCACGCTGCCAAGGCACTTGGTCGGTCTTTTTAACACTGTTTTTTTGAGGAGTAACATAATCAATACCATTATCACGAAAATTAGTTGTCCATTCAAGCGTTTTTGTTTCGTTGACTGATTCTGGACGTGCGTAAGTCTCGACATCATCAGCCCGCTCCACAACCGCAACCACCTGATCGGCCGTACCCTTGTACAGAACAGTCGTCATCCAATACCCCCCAAAGTAAATCAGGCACACGAAAAAACCGGCAAAAGACACCAGGCCCGTATACGGCGTGTTGGGGAAGCTCCTGTGCCCCGGCTGCGCCTCGACGTTGCTGTAAAACTGTCCTGAAGAGAAGGCGTACATGAGGACCACGATCAGGTAAAAGACTGACAGACCTGCCGTCATCCATGTGGAGTACGGTCCCAGCGGATACAAGGGAGTCCTTATGATCCGGTAGCCGTCATCTGAAATTTTCGCTTGGTCGCTCGTGGCAAGGGCCCCGTATTCAAAGGTTATGAACATGGAAATGATAGCCGCCCCCGTGAGAAGGAAAGCCACATAATTGTAGCTCCCCAAAAACAGCTCCCCGGCAGGGGGCTGGATGCTGGCCACCATCACCCCCTCTGCCCGGTCCAGGCAGTCCAGGTACGTGTCGCCGTCGGTCATGTTCAGGTTCAGCACCTTCCTGATGCAGCTGAAGAACCCGTAGTCCCTGGGCCAGCCGTGGTCGCTTTGGGCGTCACAGTTATTGTTTATGCTGTTGAAGTACTCCATCATGTGCCTCCTGTAGTCGAGGAAGGAGTCGGAGGGGATGGCGCCCCCCGCCGTGAGCCCCTGCTCCTTTAAGCACATGTACAGCCTCATGTGCTCGTCCATGAACCCATAGTGCATGCTGAAGGCGTTGGGCTGCAGCCAGTCCCTGGACCGCGCGCTGGTGAGTGTCACCATCTGGCTGGCAATTGTGCTGTCTAGAGTAGCATAGATAGCCCCCAATGTTACGATTCCTCCTATCAAAACAATGTTGATAGCTAGAAAAATAAAAGCCACACAACAATTGTAAGCCTTTTCCTTTCTGTTTGATTGCTTTCTGTGATCAGACTGTCCTGATTTTGTATCCACATCCATCGTTCCCTCGCCCTCGTGGCGCTCCTAAATACTGCCCCGCCCACCCGAAAAACGGCTATTGCAATTTGACGCCCCGCCACAACCGGGGCACGGGCGTCTCGAGCTGCGGGGCGGCCTTCTCCCAGTCCCACCAGACGTACACTGCCTGGGCCAGCAGCACCACGATCCCCACGAGGAGCATGGCCCACGGCACGCCGCCCGACAGGATGCCCGCCGGGACGACGGAGAGGCACACGAGGAGGGAGAGCACGCCCATGTCCACCCCCGCCTGGCCCAGGAGGCGGGTCTGGAGCGACACCCCCAACAGCTCCTCCCAGTCGAAGGGGTACATGCCCACGATCGCCACCACGGCGACCCCCACGAGCGCGCCGCCCATGGCCCTGTACAGCACGGGCAGGGGGAGGCGCAGCGCGAACAGCCCAAAGTGGAAGGCCACCAGCACGAGGATCGAGTGGCCGGTCCCGCGGGACAGCCAGTCCCGGGGCACGGCGGAGCAGTACCGGGCGGGCGCCGCGGCCAGGACGAGGAGGATGGCCAGGTACGCGACGGTGACGGCCGCCGCGGCCTGGTGCAGGGTCAACCCACCGAAGTAGGCCTGCCGGTACGTGTTGGCGAGGGTGCCGTTGCACGGGAGCGGGGCCGGGGCGGCCGTGCTCTCGGCGAGGCTGTAGCAGTACAGGACGCACAGGGCGAAGACCTGGCTGAAGTAGGCCTGGGCGGCCCCGTCAAACTGCTCGGCCGCGGGCAGGACCAGCGCGATGAGGAGGTTCGCGAGGGACAGCGCGGCCAGGTACGTCAGCACCGCCAGGTCCATCACCGGCGGGGCGCTGAGGGCCTCGCGCACCGACAGCCACCCGAGCCCCACCACGGAAAACAGGAGCAGCTTCACGGCGTGGAAGATGTGGCCGTCGCGCATCCCCTGCCTGCACGCGGGCGGTTTAAATACGCGGATATATAAACGCGCGGGACAGCAGTCTGAATCATGGAGGCCTCGCCCAAGATCCAGATGGCCGAGCCGCTGCTCCAGGGGGTGAAGCAGGAGGACCGGGCGATGGTGCGCAACGTCATATACCTGCTGCACGCCTGCAAGCACCCGGAGCGGCTGTGCGTGTCGTGGAGCGTGTCCAACACGCGCAACGGGTACGAGGTGACGGGGCTGCTGGACCCGAACAAGGACTTTGAGATCTTCAAGGAGGACCTGGACCTGATCCACCTCGCCGACCCGCTGCGGATCCAGTCCATCTCGGTCCGGAAGACGGGCGACGCCCCGCAGCTGCTCATCCGCGTGCTGTCGAGGAGCGAGCCCGTCATGCTGACCGAGCTGGACGTGCTGACGGTGCAGAGGAAGCGCCGCATCGCCTAGTATATCAGCGCCGCCGCTCCGCGAACGCCCGGATGCAGGACTTGATCTCGTTCTCGGTGTCGCAGATGACTTTATTGGACACCCCCAGGCAGTTGAGGTACGTCTCGGAGGGCAGCAGCGCGTGCACCCCCGCCACGGCCGGCAGGTGGAACAGGTCCCCGACCCGCAGCCCCGTGCGCGCCATGTACAGCATCCCCACCACCATGCTCTGGAACCGCGCCCCCGGGCACACCTTCTTGAGGCCCATCCGCTGGACCTGGAACAGGCACAGCGCGATGTTGGCCGCGCACACCTGCACCAGCCGGGCCACCAGGGAGGGCGGCGCCCCGGGCGCGGGCGCCTGGCAGAGCGGCGACGACTGCTCGATCCGCGCCACCTCCGCCACCACCCCCAGGAGGCACGGCAGGTCGTACGGGCGCTCCTTCTTGCGCTGCCGGAGCACCCGCCAGAACGCCTGCCGGGACTTGGCCGCGTACCGCTCCCGCTCCTGCCGGAGGCACCCCTCCGTGCCGCTGGAGGTCAGGAACCAGTGCACCACCGCGTACACCCGCTCGTACAGCCCCTCGTCCTCCACGGACCGCGGCTCGGGCGGGGTCTCAAACACCACGTGATCCATGTACTCGGTCGCGCTCGCCCGCACCTCCCTGATGCACAGCCCCGTCACCAGGCACACGTGGCCCCCGTCGTCCGTCTCCGCCAGCGGGCACTGGCAGCCCGCCATGCTGTCCATGCACCGGTGCAGCGCCCCGCACAGCACGCACCCGGCCCGGTCCGCGTCGTACCGCTCCCACCGACAGGCGTGCCCCTTGGGGGGGTAGCGGAAGGGGTGCCGCAGCCGCAGCCACACCTGGTCCAGGTGCTCCATCGTGGCTGTTTGGAGAAGGGGGCGCTTGCGTGGTTTGCGAGACGCTTTTTTTGGGGGGAGGGCGTATTTATGCAGGGCTCCCCGTCGGTGGATGCGCATCCTCCTCCTGCTGCTGCCCTGCGCGTGGGCATTGACTATTCCGCCCCAGCCGGCCCTGGTGTGCCCTGACCTGTTCAACTACTACCCCGACCTTATATCGTACCTTTCCGGGTTCCTCCTTGGAGGGACCCAGCCTGATACTGCAGATTACTCTAAGATGTACTGCAGCTTAGCTACGCAGGTTATATGCACTCCAAACATACATTCTGATATATTGAACCCTAGCTTCATCATTCCAAGTGCGCATGGGAGCTTCAGGGGGGCAGGCATGAATTTCGATGTGTATTCCACAAGCATTTCAGACAATTTTTTCATCAATATGCAGAATCTTTCCTGCTATTATCAAAACACCTGCAATAATGTCCTGGTAAACGGTGCCTCCCTCGACTTTTCCAATCAGATCCCTATAACCTCATCCGATGCTGCGCTGGCAGTAGACACAGCACATGATTACTATGGCATTTACTACAGCTCCCCCACCAAGCTGGTGCTCTTCTACCCGGCCAACCTGGCGTTCAACGCCAGTGGGATCAACTGCAACCAGGCCCTGCCTGTCAACGGCACCCCTCCTATAGCCACCACTGCCCCGTTCCAAACGACCCCTGCCCCTGCTGTTCAAGCAAAAACGATCCCTGCCCCTACGGTTCCAGCGCCCAGTGTCAAATCGCCCGCCACTCCGCCCCCCGCCCCCAGCCCCTCCACCACCGACAACACCAACACGATTGTGGGGGCGGTGGTGGGGACGGTCATAGGGCTGCTGGTGTTGATCGCGCTCTTCTTCCTGGTCAAGCACTTCGCCCCGACACCCCTCGAATCCAGGTACCCACCAACCCCCTACACCCCCCTGGGCGTCAGGTACCAGCCCGTCCCCTACTACCACCCAATGAGGTGATTCATTAAGAGTAGTACTCGTCCAGCTCGCCCTCCTCCGTCTCCTCGCTCTCGCTGGCAGGGGGGGTCGGCTCGGGCTCCTCCTCGCCCCAGAAGGGGGCCTGCATGTCGTTGTGGCAGATGCAGGCCAGCTTACAGGCGAGCGCGACCTCCTCCGGCGAGTCCAGCTTGACAAACTGGCCCTCCAGGAGGATCCACGCCGGCCGAGTGACCAAGGGCGACACAGGGAGTGCATCGGAGGGCATCACCCGGTTCATGAGCTGCTCCGGGTGGTACTGGAACCCGCGGGAGAGGTTGAGGGGCTTCCTGGCCCAGCCCGTGCAGATCTGCATGCGGCGCTATCGTTTCCCTGCCCGCAACGGGCCTTAAATAGACCCGTCGCCCAGCACGCGGTGCTCCAGCGTGTGGTGCATGAGCGCGTCGAGCGTGCCGTGGATGTGGGCCAGGCTGCGGGCGAAGACCTGGTGCAGGCTGGCGCTGTACTCCCGGGTCTCGGCCGTGAACGCCTCGCACATCTCGCGGAAGTTGGCCTCCTCCCGCAGGTCCTGCCGCTCCAGCCACGCCTTGGCGCAGGACCGCACCACGTACTCGAGCTTGCTGCAGTACCACAGCATCAGGAAGAAGTGGCTGAAGCGCGCGTGGATGTGGACGTGCTGCGCGTTCTTGGCCGGGCGGGTCAGGTCGATGCAGATGTTGCACGAGACCCCGCTCAGGCAGCAGGTGGTGTAGCCCGCGTACATCCGGATCGGCGGCTGCGCCCCCACCATCACGTCCCGGCAGAGCTGCTGGAGCAGGGCGTTGCGCGGCTTGGGGATGTGCGCCACCCGCGCCTGCACCCCCCGCACCGCCTGGTGCACCTTGGTCACGCCCGCGTTCATCTCCACCGCCCACGGGTCCCCGGCCTCCTTGCACTTGCACAGGTGCTTCCGGAACGTCCCCTGCCCGATCACGTCGTAGCTCTTGGCCAGGTAGAACTGCCGGAACTCCTCCAGCGCGATTTCCGGATCTGCCATACCTGCTGCGGGCGCGCCCCGGGCACGTTGGCCGGCGGGGGCGCCGGTTTTTGTAGCGGCCAGTCGATGGTCGCGCGGATGGCCACGCGCGGCTTGGGCGGGCGGGCGCTGAGTATCAACTTATCAATTCCGACGCTGATCGCAAGATCGCCCAGCCTGCTCGGCCGCCTGCAGAGGTAGTACACCACTAGCACGATCACGATCAGCCCGCACACGCCCCCGACCGTCGCCCCGGCGATCGTGGGGATGTCGGGCGCGTTCTGCGCTGCCGGCGTGGTGGCCGGTGGGGCGGGCGTCGTAGTAGTCTGGACCGTCGCCCCTTGGACGTAGCAGTCCGAGCCGACACACAGCACCGGCTGCTCCTGCCCGAATTTTACACCCGCTTGCTGCAGGCTAGGAATGAATGGCGCTACTGACTCTGCGTAGCTTGCATTGGACGTGTTGGTGGCGTTGCTACTGTTGCCCACGACCAGTGCCCGCAGATTGCTGACGAACGCACCTTGACTGAACGTGTCTGGTGCCACAATGTATATGCCTACATCAATGTCTGCCTGAACTGAGATCATACACAGAAAAAAGACCCCAGGCAGGGGGGGCATACGTCGTTTACGGGTGCTCTCTTAAATCACTTTGCGCATTTTCATTTTTTAAAGTCCGGAGGCCCGGGAATTTATTTGACCACCATTTAAAAAAAAATACATAAATGGAGGCGGCGAAGAGACGTGTATTTTTTTTATTTGAAGAGCCAAGGAAAATAAAAGGCGCGTCCGACAGCGCAGCGCGATTTTCGCAAACCATGACCGACCTCCGCTACCCGCCCTTCTGCAAGGACTTTGACCTCAAGATCTTCCTGTCGCTGGAGCTCATCACCGAAATCGTCGCGCTCCAGTACAAGCAGAGCACCGGCGATCTGGCGCCGATGGACGACTTCGCGCCGGACTACACTGCGCTTGAGATCAGCAACGGCGTGCTGCCCAGCGGCCTGGAGTTTGAGTACAAGTCCATCGATTCCAAGGGCAAGAAGGGGATGGTCATCTACACGGGCCCCAAGAACCACCACGCGCTCCTCGTCGCCAAGAGCGCCCTGTCGAACCACAACCAGACGGAGCTGAAGCTCTTCGGCCACGCCATCACGGCCAGCTGCCCGGAGATGCTCTTCAATCTGGTCTCGCTCTGCTACGACTACCAGCAGAACAAGGACTACCCCTCCTTCAAGGCGGCGGTGCTCAAGCTGTTCGCCGCGACGCGCCCCTTCGAGACGACCAAGGCCAAGAAGGACCTCAAGAACTTCCCGGCCGAGCTGTGGGATCTCAACAACCGGGACGTCATGATGTACTGCTTCTTCAAGCGCTGCTACGACGACGTGAAGCAGTACAATCAGTTTCACACCCTCGGCAGCCTTGTCAAGACCGGCTACTTCACCGCCGTCGAGGCCATGCCGAATCCTTGGTGGGGCTGCGGGGCGGAGGACGATCTCCAGACGTTCGCGGCCAAGATCGAGGCCGCCTACACCGGACCGACCGGCCCCACCGTCGTCGAGATCTGCAAGCGGCTCCTCGTCGCCAACGAGGGCCAGAACCGCTTTGGCCAGGTTGCCGAGCGCTTCCTCGCTTACGTCTCCGACTTTTCCGACCACACGGACTTCTGCTGCACCTTCGATGAGATGGGACTCGACAACGTCTTCTACGTCCTCGACCCGTCCAACGGCGGCCTCACCCCGCTCGACGACGTGGACGAGGCCCAATTCCACGCGGCCATCGAACCCCCCTCCACCCCGAGCGAGGGCACCCTCTCCGATGGGCGCGCCACCCCGCCCGGGCGCACCCTCTCCAACGGGCGCGCCCTGTCCGAGGCCGGGCGCACCCTCTCCGTGTACCCCCGTGCCTGAAAAGGGCGGGAGGGGTGGGTATTTATGGGGATGGGTTGGGTGAGGAAATGAATTCCGAGGAGGGCCTGCGCGCGCTCGAGAGTCTGCATGACAGGCTGTGCGTGTTGGAGCGGGCGTATGCTAAGCCATTGGGGCCGCATTATCCAACTCCAGTAGACAAAGCCATTAATGAGATTTTTTTTGCTGCGTCTGTACCCATTGACACAGCAAAAGGAAAGCTTAATTCAACAAAGTTGTGGGATGTGGTGCAAGAGGTAAAGAGACTGAGATCACAACATATCGATGCAATCAGGGCCAATCAGGATTATGTTATTCAAGAACTGAAAAATAAGATTGCAATGCGCACAATGGGAGGGCCCCAAGATGAATATGAGAATATTGGCAGGCAGTTAAACTATGTCTTTAAAGAAGCATATCTGATCCCCCGTTAACAACACACAGCCCTCACTCCGCCACCATGGGCACCGCAGTGAGGCTGTGGGCCTCCTGCCAGGAGTGCCCCTTGTGGAGGGTGAGGCTGTGGCGGGCCAGGTGCGCGTCGAGCCGGTGCAGCCGCTCGGCCCCGCGCACGGACGCGTAGACGTCGATGAACTTGTTGGATTTCTCGCTGAGGAGGCGCCGGTTCCCCGTCGACGACACGACGGTGTTGACCACGACCTGGGAGGGGCTGACCCCCGCCGCGGCCGCCACGGCCTGGAGGAAGGCGGTCTGCACCCCGTTGACGTTGTTGTTGAAGTTGTACAGCGTCGTGTTGAGCGTGACCACGGCCGTGATCTGCTTCTTGTACGCGCAGTTGTACCCGGGCACGCACTCGCACTGGAGCAGCGAGTAGCTCCCGTTGGCCGAGAAGGTGTGCGCGGGGCAGCTGGCAGGGGTCTGCGTGGTGGCGGAGCTGCAGTACTGGTTCGCCGGGCACGTGAGGCAGAAGCTCTGCCCGGTGCTGCCCTGGTAGTTGCCCTGCCCGCAGTTCACGGGCGCGGGGGTGGTGACCGAGTTGCACATGGTCCCCACGGGGCAGGTCGTGCAGGCGGAGGAGACGGCCGCGCTGTAGCTCCCGTACCCGCAGTTGGTGCAGGCCGTGTTGCCCGCCAGCGAGTAGGTGCCGCTGGAGCAGTTGGGGCAGGTGAGGGTCGAGGCCGAGGACGGCGGGCTGGGGCGGTTGACGAGCACAATGAAGGTGGAGATCAGGCTGAACGTGGCGCCGGTGCTGTCGGCCACATAGTACTGCGTCTGGGGGCTGGCGGACGCCGAGTTCCAGGTGAGGGGCGAGGGGCCCGATGTCACAAGGGTCTGGCTAGAACCGGTGGTGTCCGACGCAGGGTCCTTCCACAGGTAGACCGTGCTGGTTCCTGATATGGTCGGGCTGGCGTACAGGACCAGGGTGTCGCCAAAACAGGCGAAGGCCACAACGTACGTTACAGGGGTGGGCACGGGAAAGCTGAGCGTGACGGGGGTCGGGGACGCCACGAACATGGACGCGCTGTACTGCTCACCCCCCGAGCCCCCGCTGGTGGCCATCAGGTAGTACAGCCCGGACGGCACCCCCGAGGTGTTCCAGGTCACGGTCGGCGACCCAGCACCAGAGACCCCCTTGGAGTACAGGTAAGAGGAGCATCCTGCTGCATATGGGGTTAGTGCTACATAATCCACCATGTTCAGGTTGCCTGTAGATTGCAGAGCAATGTTAACCTTATAGGCCAGGTTGCTGTAGATATTCATGCCGAACTGGGCCGGCGTGGGGGTGCCGTACGGGGCCGACGTGAGCGTGACCACGGTCCCTTGCAGGATGCTGATGTTGTTGTACCCATTGAAGGTCAGGAAGGACAGGTCGTTGGCCCCAAAGCCGGGAAAGATACCCAGATAAGTGTCCATCCCAGTCACAGTGACAGCCGCTGTCGCGCCGGACCCAGTGACGCTCCCGACCTGGTAGTGCCCGTTGTTGCACGTGCAGTTGATGCTGGCCACCGCGCTCGTGGAGAAGGACGGGCAGGCGCTGCACGTGGGCGCGCCTCCCAGCGAGTAGGTGTTGGCAGCGCACTGGCTGGGCGTGGTGGTCGCAATGGGGCAGAAATCCGCCTGGGGGCAGGTCAGGCAGGCCGCGACCGCGCTGCTGCCAGTGGAAGGGTTGTAGTAGCCGGCGCTGCAGTTGGTGGGATTGACAGCGCCCGCCGGGCAGTAGTTGCCGCTCGGGCAGGTCGTGCAGTCGCCCTGCTGCGTCCCGTTGGTCGTGCCGCGGTAGGTCCCCCCACTGCAGCTGATGGGCAAGGTCGTTCCGACCGGGCAGTACTCGCCCGCGGGGCAGGCCGCGCAGTAGAAGGAGTTGAGGGCGCCGGTGCCTGGGTTGAACGTGCCGGCGCTGCAGTTGATTGGGTTGACGGAGCCGGTGGGGCAGTAGGCGCCGCTGGGGCACGTGCGGCAGCTCGTCTGGTCCACGGCCCCCGTCGTGGGGTAGTAGGTGCCCGCGCTGCACATGACGGGGGTGGTCGTGTTGATGTGGCAGTAGTCGCCCGCCGGGCAGGCCTGGCACGCTGCGGGCGCGCCGCCCCCGTTGCTCGGGTTGTACGTGCCCGCGCTGCACTGGACGGGGGTGGTGGTGTTGATTTGACAGTAGCCCCCCGAGGGGCAGACCCAGCAGGCGGCGATGGACCCCTGCCCGGTGAAGGCATTGTAGGTCCCTGCCAGGCATTGGGTTGGCGTGGTCGTGTTGATGGGACAGAAGCTCCCAGAGGGGCACACATTGCAGGCGGCGATGGACCCCTGACCAGTGAAGGAATTGTAGCTTCCTGCCAAGCACTGGGTTGGCGTGGTGGTGTTGATGGGACAGAAGCTGCCAGAGGGGCAGACCCAGCAGGCGGCGATGGATCCTTGGCCAGTGAAGGAATTGTAGCTTCCTGCCAAGCATTGGGTTGGCGTGGTGGTGTTGATGGGACAGAAGCTCCCAGAGGGGCACACCCAGCAGGCAGCAATGGATCCTTGGCCAGTGAAGGCATTGTAACTTCCTGCCAAGCATTGGGTTGGCGTGGTGGTGTTGATGGGACAGAAGCTGCCAGAGGGGCACACATAGCAGGCAGCGATGGA
>Ga0164296_1001461_pt1 | contig 25037 bp, 17 predicted proteins | sample GEODES057metaG_FD_113533 | JGI IMG/M metagenome (GOLD analysis project Ga0164296, IMG submission 113533) | Dystrophic lake water microbial communities from Trout Bog Lake, Wisconsin, USA - GEODES057 metaG | ecosystem: Environmental > Aquatic > Freshwater > Lake | place: USA: Trout Bog Lake...
AAAAGCTACTCTTCGAGTTGAAATCTTTAGGTGTAGAAATCCAAAATCATACTCATCAGAACATTTATTCTAAACGTGATGTAAAGGTTGAAGCGTCAGGAATTGTATATTCCTGATTAGCAGTTAAGTACAATTAATAAAAAAAAGAGCGACTTCGTCGATCAGGGGTAGCTACGTCCTGAATTCGTAATTACTTACTAGGCAAGTGTGGGGAAGAAGACCAGGGACAAGAGTTATACATAGTTCAGATTCTTATTCAGAAAAAAAGATAACTTAATTTCGCGATATCAGGCACATACTCTTTGGTGTATCATTGATGATGACGGCCATAGGTTTTCAAGAAGAGGAATTTGTGATGCGGTTGTGTTAGGAGCAGTAATTGCTCCTCAAAAGTTGCTCAGCTCCCATGTCTTCGATACTATTTGCCCCAGGGTCTTACTAGGCTCGAAAGGGACCGAGGCTCCTGCGTCTTCGATTTGATTGTAACTGAGATCTAACTTGGTAAGCTGCCTGCAGCCTTGATGATGCTACCGATTTTTTAAATATCCTAAAGTAAGTGTTTTCTTAGAAGCCTAATTTTTTTTTTTTTTCAAGTGGTTATGATTACTTGAATGATTTCAGGTAATGCAAAAGCTATTTTATACGAATTCTAGTTTAGATCCCATCTATTCATCTCTGAAGTTTTTAGGAATGCAAGTTCTAGTGCTCATCCTTAGGGGAGCAATCTATAGAACAGAAGGTCTCTCATGAGGGTGGTAATCTCTCCTTGATAGGAGCCTTCTCTAGCTTAGGTCAGAGGGGTTAGGTAGGAAAGACTCCGTGTTGCCTGTTTTATTTAGTAATGCGAGGGATCATGATCTCAAATTGATATAATGCGCTAACAAGTACTTCATGCGGCGGTGGGGGTTTGATCTAGTTCTTTTTCCATGCATGGAGTTCTCTCTTGCATGGGATGGCTTTTACTGCGCTCAGGGCTTCCTTGGTCTCACGATATTGCGCTATGTGTCATACCAGCCTTCATGTTCTTGTTAGATTCCTAAGTGCCAAAACGCACTCAAATTAATTTTTTACAGCCCAGACATAAACTCACGAGGACCTTGTTCTTTCAAAGATGGAGGTGACTTTGGGTGCCATGCTCGTGGTTTATAGTTATTTTTTTGATTTTTTCAGTTCTGTAAGGAGCTGATCATGTAATTTAATTGCATTGGCCAATTCTCTTTTTTTTAGGTTTTCTTGAATCTTCTTGTACTGAGGTTGGAAGCTAGTATTTTTTTGCAATAGATGTTCTATTTTTTTTATTTCATTCCTGGCTGAGTCTACAAAATGCTGTGCTTCCCCTAACAGCGGCCTGAGAAGATGACAGCCTTCGTTGATTTCTAGAGCTTCCTTCTCTTGACAAAAGGCCTCTAATGTCAGGACTTCACTATACAAAAGAAATGCAGGCAACAGAGGTTTCAGGTTTTCGTGGTCCACTACGAGAGTTTCGGATTGAGAAAGTTTTTTTATTTGCTTTTTAAGTTTTTTAACTTTTCTTTTTAAATGAGTAGGCGAACTTTTAGACAGAGCATATTGTTTATCAAAAAGGGCGTTTCTTTTTTCGACATACTCTTTAGCTTGCTCGAGTTTAGCGCGAGCTTCTTGGGATGCTTCCTTTCGTATTTTTTCGTAATTTTCCATGGAATGCCGAGTCAAATTAGGATCTATAGGATAATTTTCAATGTTATTTTGAATTTTCAGTATGAGATTTTCTAGTTTTCTAATCCATGCTTGTGCTGTTTCTTTTTCTTTTTTTTGGAAATAGTCGCATTGTGCTTCTTCGGTATTTTTTGTTTTTTTATGGGTGCATTCTAAAAGTTTTTTTTCTACTTCTTTTTCTGTTTTTTGGTAGCTTCGAAATCTTTTTAAGAAGCGAGAGGTTGTTTTAGTCATGCTCTCTATCGCTTGTTTTTGTCTTTCAAAAAAGCTGAGTTTGTCTATTAAATTTGTTGCATTACTGCTGTTTGCATAGTACCGCATTTCTTGATCGAGATCATCTTCTCTTGGATCATCCTCAAATGCCTGAGCTTGATAGGCAATCCATGGAATCAAAAGAAAAAATAAAAAAAACGGTTTTTTAGATGGGAGAGTCATTTTGTTTCCTTCCTGGGTGAGCAGCGAATCCTTGTTTTTAGAGGATACTTTCCTCAGCGTTTCACATGATAAAAACTACATTTTTTCATGGGTTATCTCGCAATGAGCCTAGTATACTTATTTTCAAACATCAATCATTTTTTTAACGTTATAAAAATAATTTTCATAAAAAAGGAAGGTTTTTAGCTGAAGTTCTGTATAGTAAAAATCAAGACTATCTACGAAAATTTTATAAATTATCATGCAGTCATGACTGTTTTTTATTAAATTAATTAAGTTTTAATTAGGCCGGTTATGGTATTCAATGATCTGAGGTGTTTATAAAAAATGAGCAATATTTTTGACCTAATCATGTAGAACAAAGGGAGAAAAGCCTGAGCAGATCCTCATAGTCAACTGGAAATGACCCTAATCTACTTAGTGGCAAACATCAATCATTTTTTAATGCTATAGAAATAATTTTTATAACAAAAGGAGCCTAAAATCACTGTGGAGAGTGACGAGTTTTGACTTTATGCGTTATAAATTTAATAAAAATAGTTTTCATACAACGACTCAGTATCGACCAAAAGCAACTATAATAATTGTTTTTGGAAACAAAGTTCTATGAATAAAATTTAATTAAGAATTATCAAGTGCTATTTTGCGATTTTTTTCTGATACAGACTCATTATTGCTGGCGCTAGCAATCATTTCATTTTTTGTTTAAGACTCCTGGGAAAGCTTAGTAAGGGCGTTATGCAATAAAAAATGCTTCTCATCGAATCGAAGAAATTTCAAGGTTTGTAGTCGTTTGGAATGAGTGTAGAAAACATTTGGAGGGGTCATAAGTTTTGTGCTTTTCAAGAAATTTTAAATTTAATAAATTTATCTAGAAATAGGTCTTGTCCAAGATTAACTCTTCATTGCTTTTTCAAAAACCGTCTGCGAGTGTTTTGGCGTTTTGGACGGGCATCGTGTCTTGAAGATATCAGTTCTTCCGAACGGGCAGCTTATCATGCTATGCGTTATTTTTTCTCCTACAGTGCTTCAAAGATTCTTCGGAGAAGAAATCAGATATCAATAGATATGATTGAATAAAAATTGCTTCTTATGAGTTTTATATTTTTTAAAATGGATAAAAAACGTGGCGGATATCTCTGTTTTTGCAAAGAAGCTTTTTTATTCTGCGCTAGTTTCTTTAGCGATCAATTTTTTAAAGAAGAAGAGCTCCTTCTCATCTATCTCCAAAATATGCTCAGGAACAATCTTGCTTAAGTTTTAGATAAAAAGGATTTTTACTGACTGGCGCGGTTCTGCCAGAAGCTCAACTCCCCTATTTCGAAATTACCAGGGTTCGATCAGAGGTCTTTGGCAGGAGAATGTATCTACTTTTGACCAAAATCATAAATACGGACCTTGAGCTTCGGAGGGGAAGTAAGATTTTTGCGGTTGGTTGATTAGGTTTTTCTTTTGATGATCCGGTTACGCCCTGAATACTTACCGCGTTTTTATTTTTTTCGCAAACACTCATTTTTTTAATTTTTCAATTATTTTTTTTCTGAATAGGGAGTCCTTTCGCTTGTTTTTTTTGCGAGTGGCGAAGCTACTGGTGAAGTGATCTGAGCAATGGGCACTTGAGTGAGAGATGCCGGAAAAATTCTAGATTTTGTCATCAACTTGACAATCAGTAAAAAAATGATGATGTATTGCGCAATATGGGCTCGAGATCACTTTTGAGTTTTAGATGGATTGAGGTATCAAGCAGTCTATCTAAGATCAAGAAAACAATGACGAGATCATCTTTTTTTAAGTGGCAGCCTTTGAAGGGGTTGTTAGCATCACTCTTCCCTTTCGGAATTACGTTTACTCAGCTCAAAGCATCTGAATGCATTGAATATGTAACTTTAAGGGTTAACTGAACCTTTTCCGAAAAAGGATCCAAAGTTGATTAGAAATTAGTGATGGAATTCTCAGTGTTAGGAGGGTTTTCAAAAAGATGGTTCAGGAAGCATGGTTGTTTAGCAGCGTCAGGCTGCTTAAGGTTTGACTGGGCGAGGGTAAGTGGGGGAGGATCCGAAAATTTGAAAAATCTTTTTGCCACGAGATTTCTTCGATCGTGAGGCTTTCGAAGAGCCGAATCGAGAAGTTTCAGTAATTTTGGCGTTCGATGAAGGAATTTCGTATGAATGTCGTAGGTTGCATCGCATGGTGCCTCTTTCTTGGAATCTGAGGTGGTTTTTTATGGAGCATAAGAAGCGACTTCAAGGGTCTTCAGGCCCTTCATGCGGCTGAAAATTTGGCAGCATCAGAAGGAAGAAAGTGAAGGGGGATAGTGGTCTTTCGTCGTGTTTGAACGTTGTGACGCTTTGCTTCCTCAACGGAGCTTAGGAAAAAAAATGCTAAGGCCTCTTTTCAGGTATGAAGATCGGAGGTAAGATCCTGTGCATGTCAAATCTCGATGTTCAAGAACTAACCGATCAAATTCAAGAAAAAAGTGCTTTTGTAGATGCTATTTTAAAAGAGGTCTCTCAGGTAGTGGTAGGTCAGAGGTTGCTTTTGGAGCGACTTCTACTTGCCTTGCTTTGTGAAGGACATATTTTGCTGGAAGGACTGCCTGGACTCGCGAAGACGTTAACCATTAAGACGTTGGCAGAAGTCATTCATACTGAATTTCAAAGAATTCAGTTTACTCCTGATCTCTTGCCTGCGGATCTGGTGGGGACTATGATTTTTAATCCAAAAACAGGTGATTTTACTTCTAAAAAAGGTCCTATTTTTACGAGTCTTGTTTTGGCAGATGAGATCAATCGTGCTCCTGCAAAAGTTCAAAGCGCTTTGTTAGAGGCGATGGGAGAGCATCAGGTCACGATTGGAGAGACGACGTATCCTATGCATCCCTTGTTCACTGTTTTAGCCACTCAGAATCCGATTGAACAAGAAGGTACGTACCCGTTGCCTGAGGCGCAGCTGGATCGTTTTTTATTTAAGGTGAAGGTAGATTATCCATCGATGCAGGAAGAAAGGGCGATTCTCAATCGGATGTCTTCTGGAAGGCCTCCGGTGGTGAGGAAGATATGCCAACCTCAGGATCTATTGGATGCTCGAAAAGTCTGTTCGCAGATTTATATGGATGAGAAGCTCAAAGATTATATTTTGTCCATTGTTTTTGCAACGCGATTTCCAGAAAAGTTCCATTTGGCAGATATCAAGCGGCATATTCAGGTGGGAGCTTCTCCGAGAGCGACGCTTGCCCTTGCTCATGCTAGTCGCGCACATGCTTTTATCCAGCACCGGGGATTTGTTACGCCTGAAGACGTCAAGTCCGTTGCTTGCGATGTCTTAAGACATCGGGTTTTGGTTACTTTTGAAGCGCAATCAGAAGATCTTGAAAGTGAACAGATCATTCAGAAAATCCTTGAGCGCATTGAGGTTCCCTGATGCCTTCTGATGATCTGAGGCGGAAGATTCGCGGTATTGAGATGGTTGCTCGGAAGGCTGTTCATGATCTGATGAGTGGTCGTTATCGGAGTCATTTTAAGGGGCATGGGGTTCAGTTTTCTGAACATAGGCTTTATGTTCCTGGGGATGATGTGCGTCATATCAATTGGAATGTGAGTGCCAGGACGAGGGAGCCTTTAGTCAAAAAATTTGATGAAGAACGGGAACTGAGTGTTTTTTTAGTCACGGATATCTCTCAGTCGCATGCTTTTGGCTCTTCTTTGCGGTTGAAGTCAGAATGTGTAGTAGATATTGTCGCTCTTTTAGCGCATGTGGCGATTCAAAGTGGAGATCGGGTGGGGGGATTGCTTTTTGCTGGAGGGATAGAAAAAAAAATTCCTTTAGGTAAGGGTAGAAAGCATGCTTTGCGTATGATTCGTGAGGTATTGACATTTGAGTCTCGAACGAAGGGTACTCAATTGCGTCAAGCCTTGGAAGTAACGGAGAGGCTTTTGAAGCGAGGTGGAAGCATTATCTTTGTCATCAGTGATTTTTTGGCTCAGGATTACGAGTTAGTGTTGAAAAGGTTAGGCAAGAAACACGATGTGGTGGCTTTGAGGATCATGGATGAGCAAGAGCGAAAACTTCCTCCTGCAGGTCAATTATTTTGGAGGGATCCGGAAACAGGTCAGCAAATTTGGACGGATACTTCTTCTTTTGCTTTTAAGAAGTGGTTTGAAGCTTTCATCTCTCAATGGGATGCCCAATGGAACCAGTCTTTGAAAGGAGCTCGTATTGAAACTGTGGAGATTGCCACGCAAGAAGATTACGTGCAGGCTTTGGTGCGCTTTTTTAGAGCACGTATTCATCGGAGTTAGTTGTTTTTGGGTCAGTTCTGTTGTAGCAGCTGATAGCTCTTGGGAGCTTCGAGCCCAGGAAGGGGCTGGTTCTGTTCAGATAGGCAATACGCTAGTATTGGAGATCGTTTCTCAGAGGGGAATCGTTCGGCCTTTTACCGTGAAGGCTTCGGATGAGACGAATTTGGAAGAAGCAGGCTGGATCATTGAGCCCCTAGAAAGAAGTCCTGGTTTTTGGATGGAAGTGACGCCTTTGAAAGCGGGGAAACTTGTTTTACCGGAGCTTGTCATTGAATCGGAAGGAAAGTTCGTCGGAAAGACGAAAGCTTATCCGATAGAAATTCTTTCAGCCATCAGCAAAGACGATCCTGCTCCTGAAGCATGGGGGGATTTTGCGCCTCCGGTGCTGCTTCGTTTTCCCAAGGTCATGTTACTGATTTTTGGATCAGGCATTTTCTTGCTTTTGCTGGGGTTTTATGTTTTTTACCGTAAAAGACAAAATCGTGGCGTGAAGCTTGAAAAAAGACTTCCTGAAGATGAGGAAGCTTGGAACGCTATCTTTCTTTTGGAGAAAAGAGATTGGATTCAAAAGAAGCACTTTAAACTTTTTTATTTTCGTTTATCTGAAATTTTAAAAAAGTATGTGGGAGATCGGTTTGAGTTTGATGCACTTGAATCCACCACGCGAGAAATTTTGATGGTTTTAGAGAAAAAGCAGCTGCTTTCTGAAGATTGGAAGGCACGTTTTATCAGTGTTTTTGAGCAATTAGATCGTGTGAAATTTACAGATCATCTTCCGACTTCTCAAGAACCCTTTCAATTGCTAGAAGAGGCTCGGGCATTTGTGATTGCGACTCGAAAACCTCCTTCGGTGGGACCTAGTGCATGAGATTTGCCAGTAGTTTTTTTCTTTTGCTGATTCCTGTGATTGTTTTGCTGCATTTTTGGAGAAAAAGAAAAGAGCCTTTTTCTGTAGTTTTTCCTATTGCTTTTGAGGCTTCGTTGGACACTTCGTACCGCTTGCTATGGCTGAAATGCCTTCAGTATTTCAGTTTGGGTTGTCTGGTGTTGGCGCTTTGTCGTCCTCAAAGTTATTTCAAGCAAGTAGAGAGAAGTATCAATGGTGTTGATATTGTCGTGGCTTTGGATGTTTCAGCGAGTATGGAGATTGAGGATTTAGCGGACCGATCACGCATTGAAGTGGCTAAAAGTACGATTCAGACTTTCATTGAGCATAGAAAAAATGATCGCATAGGTTTTGTGATTTTCAGTGGGGAACCTTTGAGTCTTGTGCCACCTACATTAGATGATGGATTGCTTTTGCATGGGTTGGGACAAGCAAGGGTGGGATTGTTGAAAGATGGAACAGCTATTGGAGATGGATTGATCGTCGCATTGAATCATTTGAGGAGTTCTCGTGCAAAAAGTCGGTTGATTGTTCTTTTGACGGATGGAGACAATAATTTAGGTCAAATTGATCCTGCGACTGCGGGGGATTTGGCAGCTGGGTATGGGGTGAAGGTATACACGATTGCCATTGGTCGTGAGGGAAGGGTGAAAATGCCCATACGACAGCGCGATTTATTGGGAAATACGGTGGTCAGGTACCAGTGGGTTGAAAATGCGTTGAATCCTGAGATTCTCAAAAAAATTGCTCAAGTTACCGGTGGAAATTTTTATCGTGTGACAGATGAGAATGCTTTGAATTCAGTTTTTCATGAAATTGATCAATTAGAAAAAACGGATATTCACGTGAAAGAGAAGATTCATTATGAGGAGCAGTTTGATGGGTTCTTGAAACTCGCGCTTTTTGGTTTTCTTTTGGAGCAATTTTTGAAGCGATGGTACTGGAGATTTTTACTATGACCTCTTTGCACTGGGGGGCTTCAGGTTGGCTTTGGGCTTTAGGTTTGCTTCCGTTGCTCGGCATTTTATATGCTTATAATGACGCTAGTCGTAAAAAACAAATGGCTTCGTTCATAGATGCTCGGTTTTGGTCGGTTTTAATTCCTGGCTGGAATCCAGATGGAAGGTGGAGGCAGGTTTTAGTTTCGTTGCTGGTTTTGGGGCTTTTGTTTCTGACGTTAGCGCGACCTCAGATGGGGGGGCATTTAGAGACAGTTCAGATGTCGGGATTAGATCTGATGGTTGTTTTAGATTTATCTCACAGTATGGAGGTGACGGATGTCGTGCCAAGTCGGCTTAAGAAATCTAAGCATTTGATTCGTAAATTATTGGATCGGTTGCATGGAGATCGTGTGGGGGTGGTGGGGTTTGCGGAAAGCGCGTACGTTGCTTGTCCTTTAACGAATGACTTGGACTATGTTTGGAATTCTGTGGATATTTTAACGCCACAGTTTATTGAAGATCAAGGGACGAATATTTCTGGAGCCTTAGCCATGGCGGTGGAAGCATTGGACCGTGGAGCGCAGTCGTCAGGTGGAGAGCGCTTAATTCTTTTGATTTCTGATGGAGAAGATCATGAGCCCGGGGCTGTGGATCAGGCTAAAAAGATCAAGTCCAAGGGAATGAAGCTTTATGTTTTGGGGGTAGGTACGGAGTCAGGAGGGCCTATTCCTCTTTTGGATAGCCAAGGAACTGTGGTGGGATTTAAAAAAGATCGTTCTCGTCAAAGTATCATTAGTAAATTTCATCCTGCAGCATTGAATCAAATTGCTCAAGCTGCTTCAGGAGCTTATTGGAGTGTGACGGCATCTGAAGAGCAGGTTCAGAATGTACAAAAATCTTTAGAAAGCCTGGCAAGATCTGATTATGGTGAAAAAAAGACCTGGGTTTATGAAGAAAAGTTTCAAATTCCTTTGGGTATTTTAGTGGCATTTCTTTTAGGTTCTTTGTTTTTTGGAAATGCAGTTCTTTTTTTGGGCATTGCTTTTTTAGCGACTTCCCCAGCAGAAGCTTCCTTTTGGGATGATTATCAAGCGTACCAGCAGAATAAAAAGGCAATGGATTCGTATGAAAAGGGGAATTGGGAAGAAGCAGAAAAATTCTTTGGTTCTGCTCAGGCTCGAAATCCTGATTCTGCTGAACTTGATTTTAATCAGGGGGTTATTCGGTTAAAAAAAGATCCGGCTGAAGATTTTGATCAGGGTATTTTAGCGTTAGAGCGTTCTTTAGAAGCCTCCAAAAAGCAAAAAAAGGAAAGCCTTTTGGGCCGTATTTTTTATAATTTAGGCAATGCTTGGGCGAAGAAGGGGGATGTTAAGAAAGCAGTGAAAGCTTACCTTGAGGCTATCTCGTCTGCTCAAAAGCAAAAAGATGCTGGTTTGGAGTATGCAGCTCGCAAGAATTTAGAGCTTTTGTTGAAGCAGATCCAACAGAAGAAGCAGCAGAATCAAAAAGATCAACAGGAGAAAAAAGACCACGAAGGTAAGCAAGAGAAGAAGGATCAAAAAGACAAGCAAGGCAAGCCAGAGAAAAAAGATCAAAAAGACGAGCAAGGCAAGTCAGAGAAGAAGAATCAAAAAGATGAGCAAGGCAAGCAGGAGAAGAAAGGTTCCGCCGCTGAGGATATTGAGTCGAAAGATGATTCAGAAGAAAAGGGGGAGAAGTCTCAGTTTCAGTCCCAAAAAATGTCGGAGGAGGATGCAAAGCGTGTTATGTCGGAGCTCAATGATCGCGAGAAGGAGCTTCAGAAGAAATTGCAGTACCAGCCTGGAAAGAAGAAAAAGCATGAAAAGGATTGGTAAGGGCCTTTTTATTTTAGGCTTCGTTTGCTTCAGAGGAGTTTGGGCTTCGGAGGTTGCTTTTTTTGCTGAGGTAGAGCCTAAAGTCGTGGGTCTTGGGGATGAGGTGACGTTAACGTTGACCACGCAAGCGGATACCGAGGTTTCTTTGGGGGAGTTAAGGTTTGAAGCTCCTGATTTTGAACAGATTTCTGAATCAAATTCAATTTCTAGCCAATCACAGTCGATTTTTGGGCGTGATTCTACTGTAATAACTCAAAAAATCATTAAGGTGCTTCTCCCCAAAAGAGTGGGCAGATTGCAGATTTCAGGGATTCAGATGAGAATAGGATCTTCTTTTCAGAAAGTGCGGGATCTGAGTGTCCAAGTAGAAAAGACTTCTGTTTCTTCCCCGAGAAATTTTCGTCGACCGGGGCTTCCGCAGATGGGGCTTCCGCAGATGAGGAGAAATTTTCGGAGACCTTCTGCGGCTGATCACAAGAAGTGTTTTCTTCAGGCGGAGGCAGAGCAGGGGACTGTTTTTAAGGGGCAGCAAGTGGAGGTGTCTTATGCTCTTTATTGTCAGGTGCAAGTGCTTTCAGCTGTGGCAGAAAAACATCCGAGTTTTTCTGGTTTTTTGAAAGAGGATTTTCCTGTTCGTGCGGGAGATCAAAAAAGTGAGGTTGTTGTTGGCGGGGAGAGGTATCTGCGTCATTTGATCACGCGTTACTTGCTTTATCCTTTGCAAGAGGGGGAGTTATTTCTTGATCCATTGTCTGTGAGCTATCAGTACCAGGGAAGTGGTGGTTCTTGGGAGGATGAGGATCCTTTTTTTGGTTTTTTTCAGCAGATGCGACCTCAGGTAGGAAGTGCTCAGAGTGCTGCCGTTTCGATTCGGGTGCTCGGATTGCCTGAGGAAGGTCGGCCGAGTTCTTGGAGTGGTGGGATTGGAAAGTTTAGTTTGGAGGCATCTTTAGATCGCTCTGAAGTGCCTGCGCATGAGGCGGTGACACTTACATTGAAAGTGGAGGGCTCAGGGAATCTTTCAGCTATTAAGCCTCCTCAGGCGACCTATCCTCCTTCGATTGAGCTTTACGATACGAAGGGGCGTATGGAAGGAGAGGGCAAACGAAGGAAGATTTTTGAATTTCTTTTGGTGCCTCGAACGCCAGGGAAGGTCGTATTGCCTTCTCAAGTGCTTTCTTTTTTTGATCCTAGTTCTCAGCAGTACTACACACTGAAGACAGAGCCTTTGTCTTTGGTAGTTTTAGAGCCTTTGCCTGGAAAAGCGCCTCCTGCTGGGGTTGCAGAGGCTCCGGAAGTTCTTGAAAAAAAAGAAGTTCAAGACTTGAGGTACTTGAAGGCACCTGGGGAAGAGTGGGCTTGGTTTTATGCTTGGAGATGGCTTTATCCTCTTGCAATTTTATTAGTAAGCATTTTGGGAGGATGGTGTGTTTGGGATCGCTTCCGAAGTCGTTCTCCGAAGGTGAGGAGGGGGTTTCAACGCGATTGGTGGAATCAATTGCAGCAACGCGTTGCTTCAGAGTCCTTTTCTTGGGAAAAGCTCAGCGAGGTCTGTGATCAGATGGTGGAAGAGGTCTTAACAACGGTAGATAGTTGGTACGATCTGAATTGGAGATCGGTGAGTCGTAAGGAATGGAAGCGTCTTTTGATCGAAGAGAAAGCAATGGATGAAGGTGTGTGGGAAAAAATTCATGCTTTTTTGGTCTTTGCGGAGCAGGTGAGGTTTTCTCATCGTAAGCAGGCTTCTTGGGAATCTTCTGCTCGATCGGATCTTTTGTCTTGGATTCAGGCACTTACAGAGGCTTTGGGTTCTTTTCAGTGAGGTAGACGGTGCTTGACAAATTTTCTTGTTTGTGGATAAATGAAGTCTATGTCTTTTGTAAATGCTCATGCTCAAGCTCGGTTTGATGCGCTTCGGGATTTAAATTTTAAAGTTCCTCGTGTTTTTGAGTTTCCCGTTGATGATCAAGGTCAACCTCTGAAAATATCCGATTTTTTTGGGGTGAATACTTTTGATATTTTCAAAATGAAGGAAAAGCTTCCTAAGGATGTTTTTTCTCAAATTATTGCTTCTTTGGAATCGGCTAAACCGTTAGATGCAAAGCTTGCGGGTTTAGTAGCCCATGCGATGAAATAGTGGGCTATAGCTAAGGGAGTGACACATTATTGCCATTGGTTTCAGCCTCAGACAGGGATCACTGCGGAGAAGCATGATGCTTTTTTAAGTTTTGATGACAGGGGTGCTCCTATTGAGAAATTTTCTGGTTCTGAGTTGATTCAAGGAGAATCAGATGCTTCCAGTTTTCCTTCGGGTGGTATGCGAAGTACCTTTGAAGCTCGAGGTTATACTGCTTGGGACCCCTCAAGTCCCGTCTTCATTATGGAGCATGAAAACGGAAAGACGCTTTGCATTCCTTCGGTTTTCATGAGTTACCATGGGGAGTCTTTGGATGAAAAGACAGGACTTCTCAGAAGTATTGAGTTTTTGTCCCAAAAGACCTGCGATTTGCTTCATGTTTTGGGTTATGCGCAGGTGAAGCGCGTGATTCCTACTTTGGGTGTGGAGCAGGAGTACTTTTTAGTGGATCGGGCTTTGTACTCGTTAAGGCCTGATCTTTTGATGACAGGGCGCTCTTTAGTGGGGCAGATGCCTCCGAAAGGTCAGCAGCTGGAAGACCATTATTTTGGGAGCATTCCTGCTCGAGCTCAGGCTTTTATGTGTGAGTCAGAGTTTGAGCTTTACAAGCTGGGAGTTCCGGTTAAGACACGTCATAATGAAGTTGCTCCCGGGCAATTTGAATTAGCTCCTATTTTTGAAGAGGCCAATCGTGCTGTGGATCATAATCAATTGATTATGGAAGTGCTCAAGCGGGTAGGAATACGGCATGGGTTTCAGGTGTTGTTTCATGAAAAGCCTTTTGCTGGGATCAATGGAAGTGGTAAGCACCACAATTGGTCGTTGATGGTCGCTTCTGTCGGTTCTCGAAGTGTTGAATTAGTGCGGGGTCAGAATTTATTAAGTCCTGGGAAGACTTCTTCGGATCATTTGAGATTTTTGACTATTTTATTGGGGGTTTTGTTGGGAGTGCAAAAGCATGCGGGGTTACTACGAGCTGGGATTGCTTCCGCGGGCAATGATCATCGGTTAGGAGCTAATGAAGCGCCTCCTGCGATTCTTTCTGTATTTTTGGGTAATTTTTTAGATAGTTTTTTAAATGAGTTAGAAAAAGGCGCTGGCTCGGACATGAGTGTCGAGACTACTGTTTTAAAATTAGGGGTAGCAGGGCTTCCTTGGGTGATGAAAGATAATACTGATCGGAATCGGACGTCTCCGTTTGCGTTTACAGGAAATAGGTTTGAGTTTCGTGCTGTGGGATCTGCGGCTTCCTGTGCTTTTCCGACGACTTTATTGAATACAGTCATTGGGGATGGTTTTTCTGAATTGACGGAGGCTTTGAAAGCTAAGCGGAAGAAGTCTAAGGAGCTTCAGGAATCGGATATTTTAGAGGTTTTACGAAATACCGTGAAGCAAACGCGTTCGATTCGTTTTGAGGGGAATAATTATTCGGGGAAGTGGTTGGAAGAGGCAGAGCAGCGTCATTTGCCACATTTGAGAAAGACGCCTGAAGCGTTGGCGCAGTTTCTGACACCCAGTACTCAGAAGCTTTTGACAGAATCGGGCGTGTTTGAAGATGTGGAAAGGGTGTCTCGGTTTCATGTGCATCTTGAGCGTTATTTGAAAGACATGTGGATTGAGCTGAATACATTGAAATTAATGGTAGATGTTCAGATTCTTCCTGCGGTTTATGCTTACCATGGAAGTTTATCGCAAGCTGCTATGACCGCCAAGTCAGTAGGTGTACCGGCTCCGCAGCTTGAGTTATTAAATCGTTTGTCACTTTGGATTCATTCTCTGCAGGAGAAAAGGAATCATTTAGATAGAGTTGCTTCACAAATAGAAGAATGCACTCAAGAAGAGCAAAAAGCACGTATCTTTGCTGAGCAGGGGACTGCGGTGATGGGAGAAGTGCGTTATTTTTGTGATATTTTAGAGTCTGCTGTTTCTGACACTTTTTGGCCTTTACCGAAGTATTTTGAGTTATTGTTTTTGATATAGGGGGAAGGTCATGAGAGTGCCGGTCAGAATCAATCGCTGGTATGAGAAAAAGGTAATCGAGCGCAGTTTTTTGGGTCAGGTTTTACGCAAAACGAGGCGTTTTTATTTAGGTTCTTTTCGTCCGGATTATATTCAGCAATCTATTGCAGCGAATCGCAAGGGAGAATGCCATCGCTGTGGTTTGTGTTGTGAGTTGGTTTACAAATGTCCTTTTTTAGGTAGAGACGCTGATCAATTGCCTTACTGCCGAGTTTATGGTGATTTAAGACCTGCTAATTGTCGTAATTATCCTTTTGATCGCAAAGATGCTGAAATTGATCGTTGTGGTTATAGTTTTGTCAATTAATGCAATACTTTGATCATTTGGAACTTTTTCCGTCTGAATTGGCTCAGACGGTGGTGACAGTTGGTAATTTTGATGGAGTTCATTTAGGGCATCAGAAGTTAATCGAACAAGTAGTTCAAAAAGCTGCTTCCCAAGGTCTTTGTTCTTTAGTGCTGACATTTGCACCTCATCCTAAAAAATGCTTGTATCCTGAAAAAGTTTTGGAGCTTTTAACCACCTCTTATGAGCGCAAGGATTTGATCTCTCGGTTGGGTATTGATTTTTTGGTGCAGGAGCCTTTCAATGAGCAATTTTCCGATCAAGATGCTGCTTATTTTTTTGAAGAAATTTTAGTGAATCGTTTAAGAGCCCATACCTTGGTCTTGGGGCATGATTTTCATTTTGGTAAAGATCGCATGGAAAGTTTTGACCAACTCCAAGAGCTTTGCACTCGCCATGGGCTCAGATATATTGCTGTTGAACCGGCAAAGTACGAAGGTGAGATTGTTTCAAGTTCTGCTATTCGTCATTTGCTACGTTCTGGAGAAGTTCAGAAGGCTCAAAAGTATTTAACACGTCCTTTTGCTTATTATGGGGAAGTCGTTCATGGGGAAGGAAGAGGAAGAAGATTGGGGGTTCCCACAGCAAATCTTGCTTGTCCTGAAGATAAGCTTTTGCTTCCTTTTGGAGTGTATGCTGGACTTACTTTATTGCAGGGCAAGAGCTATCCGAGTGTGATTCATGTGGGTATTCGTCCTACGGTATGTCGAAATTCAAGACCTTGGATTGAGGCACATTTGCTGGATCAGGATTTTCCTTTTTACTCAAGTTGCATAGAGGTTTCTTTTTTAGAGCGTTTAAGAGACGAAAAAAAATTTGAGGATATCTATGCATTAAAAACACAAATCTTCAAAGATCTAGAAACAACACGCGCTATTCTAAGACCTTTGCGTTCTTAATGTCCGATTTTTAGCTATTCTTATTTTAAATCACTGTGAGTTCTTGCTCAAATAAGCATGGGGATGAAAAGAAGGCGATGGATCCATGTAAATGCTAGTCAAAGCTTCAGGCATGACTTGAAGATCAGTTTTTTTTCAGGAATACATCAAATAATCTATCTGAAATTTTACTAAAAGGCAAATTGCTCAAGCATGCGTCTGAGGCTCAGAAAATTTATTTTCCAATTGCTTCATAATTTTTTTAGCAAATACACCTCAGAGGTTCAAAAATCGCTAATATGAGTTAATTGAAAAAAGTGATTCAACTATGGGTAGAGTATCAGGATAAGAGATTTTTTATGGTCACTTTTAATGAATCAAGGCCTCATTCATGAAAAAGCTATTCTCTCTTAATTGTCGATTTAGATGCTTGGTTTTGCGCATTTCAGTGCATAAAATAGTTTTGAAAGGGTTTTTTAGTTTTAATATTTTAGTTAAAACGAATTGTCCAATAAGTATTTTTCAGACAAGTTTGTCTATAGTTAAAAAAGATAACTTAGCTGGTTTGAAATTTTTTTGTTAGAAATAATATATTTTTAAAAAAAATACATGATTTTGCTTATTTAATAGCATTATTTTTTCAAGATAGCATTCTTGATAAAAAAAACTTTTATAACTTCTCTGTCTTAGATTTTTATTTTTTTGACTCATTTTTCATAGTCATGAAAATAAGATAGCTATTTTTTGACGCTTATTCTCGTTCATGTTCCGCGCAAGAAGTCGGTAGCAGAATAAGTGAGTGAAACTTCATCTTTTGTTTGGGTGTTGAGCGAGGAAGTTCATGGACATTTGATCTTAAGAGTTTCTAAAATGTCGTTTCTGTTATGCTTGACTTCTTTAAGCTTGTTTGCAATGGTGATCGTTGTATGCAAAAGGGAGCAACTGGGCTTACATTAATTGAATTAGTTATCGTGACTGCTCTTAGCACGATTCTTTTTTTATCTTTATCTCGTTTTATTCAATCTATTCAGACCGCAAATTTTAAGGCAAATCTAACGGTTGTGAGATCAGGAATTATCAATCGATTTTATACTGCAATCAATAATCCCCGTGTTTTATTTTTAAGTGCAGGCTGTCCTTCGAATGCAGCAGATCCCTGTCCTACGGCACCTGATGCACTGATTCAAGGAACTTCTTCTTTGTCAAGTCCATGCCCCACTCCGATTAATTCTTATCAAAGTCAGCTATTTGCTTGTATTGGAAATACTTCACAGTGTCCTCAAGCTTATACTTGTCCTAGTGCTTCTGCAGCCTTGCCTTTATTTGATCCTTCTTTTATATCAAGTCAACCGAGCAGTAACTTCGGAAATTATTATTATACTTTGCAAGGATCCCCTGGTTCTTCATCTAATTATGCTTTTCAAGTAAGTGTTTATTTTTTATCTCAAGTTAAAAATTCTGTGAGTTTAAATTTTACCGTTACTCCTAATCCTTCTTTAACTATCTTAAAGGGATGGAGCACTTGGAGTTCCGTGTCAGTGTCTTATTCAACACCTATTTTGAAGTTGTCTCCTACCAACTATAATGTTTCTTTGATGAATACTGCAAATGTTTCCGCAGTGAATGGACCTGATTTGTGTCGTAATCTTAATGGTATTTATAATAATTATGAATCTTTATGCGAACTAAGTCCTCAGTCTTTGCCTAGCACTTGTCCTGCTACTGGAAAATTAATTATCAGGAATCCAACGACAAATATTCTCTATCAATGCAATTCAGGTGTTCAAAGTCTTGTTCCTGTCTATTCTCCTCAAAGCATTAATGGATCTTGTACTGTTATAGGTTCGTTTGCGATAAATAGCGCTAATGCTAATCAAATTTTAGTTTGTAGCTCAAGTTATACTTGGCAAAATACGGATTAAAAAAATGCAGTACAAAATGCGTAAAAATTTTTTCATAAGAAAATGTGGATTTTCTCTAATTGAAACAATGATCATTACAGGATTAATGACTACCCTTATGCTGGGAAGTATGACAATTATGAAGTATTCTCAAAAAAATCAAGCTAAGATAAATGCAGTGAATCTGAGAAATCAGCTCATCACGCGTTTTACGAATTTCATCAGTGATCCAAGTATCATTTTAATGAGTGCTGGTAATCAGGCGAATCTTTTTGCATGTGTAGGTAATGGGAGTTCTTGTGTTACTAATAGCACTATGATAAGTAGCTTGCTGCGTTTTTGTGGAGCAAGCAATGATTGCGCAACTAAATCGACTCAATCTACTTGCAATCAATGGATAGCAGGTCCTACAACCTATTTAAGTGCAACACAAAAGGTTTTTTGTGCTTGGTCATCAAATGCTTGCATGCCTTTAACTACGAATGCTTCGGTCAATATAAGTGGCTCTGCATCCTGTCCTGTAGCTTCAACTAGCTTGATTTTATATGATCAGAACAATCAGCAAGTGTCAAATTATTATGATATACAAGGAAGAAGTTATACTACTCAGCCAAATGCTTCTTATTATTTTACTGTATCAGTGTTTTATGCTGGGACGCAGCCTCTTACTAAAATTAACGTTAGTTTTACGATTACTCCTAGTACAGCTATTGCCAATAATTATGGTATTCAAACTTATACTTCTGCGAATGCTACCTATTCGGTGCCTCTCAATCCTGTGCTATTAACAAACAGTGGTCTTTGTAATTTTTTAGGAGGAACGGCTGGAACAACGACTTGTGCATCGATTCCTACGATTACTTTTTCTGCTACTTTAGGTGGTTCCTGTACCTATCCAGGCACTTTAGGTCACGATAGTTCAGGCGTGCTTTATGAGTGCAATAGTGGCCAATGGATACTTCCAGCCAATACTGGTATTACTGTGGGAAGTGCGTGTGCTCCTCAGGGAGCCATTGGTCAAGCAAGTACTGCTGCTTATGGTTGGGGCACCTATGTTTGTAACGGCACTTGGGTTTCTACGAATTCAGTTTTGGAGAGTACGGTAGTGAGTCAATCGTCCACAATAGTGAGTCAATCGGCTACGATAGGAAGTCAGTCAGCTACTATGAATACTAATGCGAATACGATAGCAAGTCAGTCAACTACGATAGGGACTCAGTCAAGTACAATAAGTACTAATACAGGCACACTATCAGCTCAATCAGGAACTATTAATTCTAATAAAGGAACAATTAATATCTTTCAGAGCGCTATAGCTAGCTATGATAATATACTCGCGTATCAGCCTAGTACAATAGCAACGCAATCTGCTAATATAGCGCTTAATAGTAGCACAATAGCAAGCCAATCAACTGTGATAGCAAGTATGTCAAGTACTGTTGCTTTTATGAGTAAATGCAGCATTCAAGGAGGAACTTATGATAATACCTCTGCTTCAGTTCCTATGTGTGTATTTAGTGGTTCGAGTTGTCCCACTGGTTTTACTGCTTATTCAAATTTTAGTTCAACTTCTGCTAGTCAATGTTGCGGTGGGCATAATTCTTGTGCTCTACAAAGTAATTGTGGTAATTGTTGTACTACTGGGAGCCATGGTTTTTCAGGTCAGTACCAAGAAACTTGTTCTTATCAGCCTAAAGGTTGTAGTACTGGCGGTCGCTGTCAAAATAATGGCAGTGCACAGACGTGCTATGCTACAATTACGAAGATTGCATGCATATAGGTGATCCGGAATTCCTATTCATGAAGGCATGCATCAAAATTGATTCTATCAAATTTAAATTACGACAGATAATTCACTGGCTTTGGCCAGTGTAGTTATTCCCAAGGCCCTTGGATTCAGTGGGTCTAGTGCTGACACATGCTTGCTAGTAGATTTTTTTGAGATAGACAGTGATAAAAGAAAAAGTTGACACACCTAAAAAATTGATGAATCGCAAGATTTACTAATTTGATCAGTAGTTATCATGTTATTTTGATGGGGGATGGACATCAACAGATTTTTTTGTTGGTACAGCTAACTCTACGGTAAGAGCCTTGCTTAATTCTTGTGCATCAGGTAGTAATCATACTGCTTGTGGTTAATCCAGTTGTCATCAATCAATTATAAGATCTAAGGCACTATAATCGATCAGTATAAATTTGAGTTTTTTTGATAAACCATTAATTTTATTATGAACATTGTCGTGTGCGATTTTTTTGTCAGCTGAGTATACGCTTAATGTCTGGTGCTTGTTGTTTCATGATCATAAGATCATGTTTAGAAAAATGAAGATTAGAAAAATAGCGACTATAAAATGAAAGATGTTAAAAAATTTTTTTAGGAGTAAAAATGGATTTTCTTTAATTGAAACAATGATTGTTACAGGAATCATGACTGTTCTTATTTTAGGAAGCATTACGATGTTAAAGTATTCTCAAAAAAATCAGGGTAAGATAAATTTGACAAATCTAAGAAATCAATTAATCGTAAGGTTCACTAATTTGATCAATGATCCTAATGTAATTTTGATGAGTGCCGGAAATCAGGCTAATCTTTTTGCTTGTGTAGGTAATAGGAGTTCTTGTGGTACGACTACTGCTATGGTAAGTAGTTTGCTTAATTTTTGTGGATCTGGTAATGATTGTGTTGGTCGAAATCAAACAAATTGTAATCAATGGGTGATGGGTCCCACGACCTATTTAAGTGGAACACAAAAAGTTTTTTGTGCTTGGGCATCGAATGCATGTAGTGTTTTAACGACAAATGTCCCAGTAAATGTGAATGGGTCTGTGACATGTCCTGTAGCCTCAACGGGACTTACACTGTATGATCAAACAAATAATCAAATCTCAAATTACTATGACATGCAAGGAAACGCTTATAATACTCAGCCTAACATCACTTATTATTACTCAGTGTCGGTATCTTATTCTGGAAATATACCGCCTAGTCAGATTAGCGTTGGTTTTTCTATTACTCCAAGCATAGCAATTATTAATAATTACGGAATTCAGGCTTATACTTCTCCGAATATTACATATTCGGTACCTATGAGCCCTGTGTTGTTGAGTAATAGTGGTTTTTGTAATTTTTTAGGAGGAACAGCTGGAACAACGACTTGTGCATCTATTCCTACGGTTACTTTAACTGCTACTTTAGGTGGTTCTTGTTCATACTTAGGTTCTTTAGGTCAAGATAGTTCAGGAGCAATTTATGAATGCAATGGTAATCAATGGACTCTTCCAGCAAATTCAAGCGTTACTGAAGGAGGTTCTTGTTCTCCACAAGGAGCGATTGGTCAAGCAAGTACTGCTTATGGATGGAGCACCTATGTATGTAATGGAACTTGGATTTCTACGAATTCAGGGTTGTATAGTACTGTAGCGAGTGAATCTACAACGATCGCGAGTCAATCTACAACAATTGGCAGTCAATCTACAATGATTGGGAATCAATCTACAACGATCTCTAATCAATCAGGTGCAATAATTGATAATACAAATACGATAGCAAGTCAGTCAAATACGATGATGACTAATGCAAGTACGATAGCAAGTCAGTCAACTACGATAAACACGATTTCGGGAACAGCAGCCTATAAATCAGGATTAGTAGCGGGCAATAATTCTATTATCAATTCTAATGGAATTACACTTTCGAATCAATCAACAAGCATAAGCACTAATTCTAGTACAATAGCAAGTTATTCTTCTGTTATAAATAACGCTACGAGATGTAGTTCACTGGGAGGTTCTGTTAATTATAATTATACAGGAAGCATGATGTGTATCTTTAATGGAAGTTCCTGTCCAAGTGGATTTACACCATACATAACTAATGGAAAAAATTGGTTGGAAACATCAAGCAATACTAGTTGTAGTAATTGGGTAAGTGGAGGGACTGATAGTTGGGGAAACTATGTAACTTGCGATGCCGGAAATTGTACGGCTTATGGTTATGGCTTCAGCAATCAGAATCAAGAGTGTTGTACCTGTTATATGTCAAGTTATGTCGGATCATATTGTTCCTATGATACCCCGACACCTTTTTGTGCTTCTATTACGAAAATTGGTTGCCAATAACAATTAAATAAAGTATTAAAATTTCAGGAAAAGAGATTATGTCGCGTCAACTTGCTGATTTATTGCTAAAAGATCAACTCATTACTGCTTTGCAGCATGCAGAAGGTGTGGAAGCAGCTAAAGGCGGTAAGAGTTATATTCGTTATTTTCTTGAAAAAAAGTATTTTAGTGAAGATAAGCTTTTGTCTCATTTAAGTCAAAGATTTGGGTTACCTAGCATTAATATTTCAAAAATTGAGATTTCTGCCGATGCTATTCAAAGAATAGCTCCTGAAATTGCGAAAAAGCGTCATATTATTCCAGTAAAAGTGAGTCAAGGGACATTAGTACTTGCTATTTGGGATCCGACAGTCATTTCTTCTGTAGAAGAAATTAAGTATTTAACTAAGATGAATATTGAGGTTCTTTTAACTTCTGTTTCCTCGTTTGATGGTGCACTTGCAAAGTATTATAGTGGAGGAGCCGCTTATTTTGGAGCAGCTTTTGAGACTTTTAAAAAAGAAAATAAAAAAGAAGGTGATTCTTCTTCTTTAGAGTTAGTTCAAATTCATGAAATTGATTCGGGAATGGCAGCGCAGGATGCTCCTGTGATTCAACTTGTTAATAGTATTTTGAGTGAATCTATCAAGCGTATGGCAAGTGATATTCATGTTGAACCTTACGAAAAAAGATTTCGGGTACGAATGCGAATTGATGGAAACTTAATGGAGATTACTGATATTCCATCAGAAATGAAGAGATCAGTAGTTAGTCGATTAAAAATTATGTCACGTATGGATATTGCTGAAAGTCGTGTCCCTCAAGACGGAAGAATAAAGCTAAAAATGAATAATATGGAAGTTGATTTTCGTGTCAATAGTATGCCTACTTTATTCGGAGAGAAGCTTGTTTTAAGACTTCTTTCTAAAAGTAATCTACAGCTTGATTTAAAAAAATTAGGATTCGAACAAGATCAATTAGATCTTTTTAAAAAAGGTATTTATTCTCCTAATGGATTAGTTTTAGTGACAGGACCTACGGGTAGTGGAAAAACGACTACTTTATATTCTGCACTTTATGATCTCAATCATGTTTCTGAAAACCTTTCAACCGCAGAAGACCCTGTTGAATATAATTTAGAAGGGATTAACCAGGTTCAAATTCATAAAGAAGTAGGTCTTACTTTTGCAAATGTTTTACGTGCTTTTTTAAGACAAGATCCTGATGTCATTTTGGTAGGTGAGATTCGAGATTATGAAACAGCGGAAGTAGCTATTCAAGCAGCCTTAACGGGACATTTAGTGCTTTCTACGTTGCATACGAATGACGCTCCGAGCGCCTTGACTCGATTAATCAATATGGGAGTGGAGCCTTTTTTAGTAGTAGCTTCTGTTAATACTATTGTTGCTCAAAGACTTTTGAGAACTATTTGTGAATTTTGTCGAGTTCCAGAAGTCATTCCAGAAGAAAAATGGATAGAATTAGGTTTTAATGTGAAAGAAAAAATTCCTCAAGCTTTTAAGGGGACAGGTTGTTTGAGATGCAATAAAACTGGCTATAAAGGAAGAGTAGCTATTTACGAAGTTCTTTATTTAACAGGAACTATTAAAGAAATGCTTTTGAAGGGTGCATCTATTGCTCAGATTAAAAAACAAGCAATGGAAGATAAGATGAAAACATTACGAATGTCAGCTTTTTCTAAAGTCATCGAAGGTAAAACGACTTTTGAAGAAGCTTTATCTGCTACTTTGGAGGGGTGATGGCAAAAATTGGACTTCCCACTTTATTGAAAACGATGGTAGATCAAGATGCTTCTGACTTACATTTGACGGTGGGAGTTCCACCTGAATTAAGAATTCATGGAAAAATTCTCAAAATTAAATCTGATATTTTGACGGATTCTGATACCAAGGAGATATGTTATTCTGTACTTTCTGAAGCTCAAAAAAATGAATTTGAGAAGAATTTAGAAATTGACTTTTCTTTTGGAATTAAAGATCTTGCTCGATTTCGAGGTAACTTTTTTGTGCAGAGGGGAATGATTGCTGGAGTTTTTAGAAAAATTCCTTTAGGAATACCTGATTTTGATCAATTAAAATTACCTCAAGTTTTAAAAAAAATCGTTCGAAAACCCAATGGTTTAATTTTAGTGACAGGACCTACAGGAAGTGGAAAAACAACTTCTTTAGCCGCAATTCTTGATTTTTTGAATCGAGAAGAATGTGGTCATTTAATCACGATAGAAGATCCTGTTGAGTTTATTCATACTCATAAGAATTGTATTATTAATCAGCGCGAGGTGGGATCAGATATTCGAGAATTTAAAAATGCGCTTAAACGTATTCTTAGACAAGATCCCGATTTTATTATGGTAGGAGAGCTTCGTGATTCAGAAACAATAGAAGCGGCATTGACTATGGCAGAGACGGGACATTTAGTTTTTGGAACTTTACATACTAATGGAGCAGCTCAATCTGTTAATCGTTTAATTAATTCTTTTTCTCCTCATCAGCAAGCTCAGGTCCGATCAGTTCTTGCTTTTACCTTAATGGCTGTTTTATCGCAGATGCTCATTCCTAAATCTAATCAACCTGGAAGAGTAATGGTTCATGAACTCATGATTGCTAATCAAGCAATCCGAAGTTTGATTCGAGAAGATAAAATTCATCAAATTTATTCTGCTATGCAATCAGGACAAGATGAAACGGGGATGCAAACAATGAATCAGTCTTTAGTCAACTTTGTAAGAAATGGAGCGTTATCTAAATCAGATGCTTTAGAATATAGTCCTTTTCCTGAAGAGCTCAGCAGACTAATGAATGGGATACCGGATGCAAAATCGCGCGTATGAGGAACTTTAATTGACGAAGTACAGTTATGAAGGTGTTAATCAGCAAGGAAAAACTGTTTCTGGAGTGATCGAATTTTCCAACGAGAACGATCTTCGTTTATATTTAAGACAGCAAAGAATTAGGCCTAAAAAAATAGAGAAGACAAAAAGTGCTTCTCATTTGAGTAAGGTGAGCGTTCCTTCTCAGGTGCTTTTGGTTTTTACACGTCAACTTCAAGTTTTAATTAGCGCTGGAGTTCCTTTGATTCAAGGATTAGAGGTTCTTATCGATCAAACACATCACGCCATTTTTAAAATGATCATTCGTGGAATTCATGAAAAAGTTTCTCAAGGATCGTATTTTTGGGAAGCATTAACTGTCTATTCTCATGTTTTTCCAAAAATTTATGTAGCCTTGATTCGTGCAGGGGAATCTTCTGGAGGAATGGATGGCATGTTAAAAAGAGTCTCTTCTTACCTTGAGACAGCAGAAAAAACTAAAAAGATGATCAAAAGTGCGATGATGTATCCTATTATTGTAACTGTTATTGGAATTGCAGTTGTAACTTGTATGCTTGTTTTTGTGATTCCAAAATTTGAATCTATGTTACAGGGACAAGGCGAGTCTTTGCCTTTGCCGACTCAGATACTTATTGATGCTTCTCATTTCTTAATTAGAAATATTGGTATTATTTTTATTCTTTTCTCATT
>Ga0164296_1001462_pt1 | contig 25034 bp, 24 predicted proteins | sample GEODES057metaG_FD_113533 | JGI IMG/M metagenome (GOLD analysis project Ga0164296, IMG submission 113533) | Dystrophic lake water microbial communities from Trout Bog Lake, Wisconsin, USA - GEODES057 metaG | ecosystem: Environmental > Aquatic > Freshwater > Lake | place: USA: Trout Bog Lake...
ATGGCCGAGGCCGTCGAGGAGGCGTTTGTCGAGCGACGCCATCTGATCGTCCAGGCCGGAACGGGAACCGGCAAGTCCCTGGCCTACCTCGTCCCGGGGGCGACCCTGGGGCGCCCCGTCGTCGTCGCCACTGCCACCAAGGCGCTCCAGGAGCAGCTCGCAAGTCGAGACGCCCCCCAGGTCGCAGAAGCACTCGGCGGCCTGACGGTGGCCCTCCTCAAGGGTCGCTCGAACTACGCCTGTCGCCAGCGGGTGGCGGAGCTTGAGGAGCGAGGGTTCCAGGCAGCGTTCGACGAGGCTGGCGAGGAGACCGCGACAGGGCCATCGAACGATCGCTTGGTGGCCCAGGTCCGTCGGCTCATGGCATGGGAGCGCTCCAGCGCCACCGGCGACCGTTCAGAGCTCGACGAAGAAGTCTCCGATCGTGCATGGTCGATGGTCTCGACCGGACCCCGGGAGTGCCCCGGAGCGTTCGCGTGCCCACAGGGCTCTCGATGCTTCGCCGAGATGGCTCGTGCCCATGCGGCGGAGGCGGATGTCATCGTGGTCAACCTCCATCTCCTTGGGGCCCACTTGGCCAGTGAGGGCGTCGTCCTCCCCGAGCATGATGCCGTCGTCATCGATGAGGCGCACGAGCTTGAGGGAGTGATGACCCAGTGCCTCGGCGTCGACCTCACTCCCGGCCGGCTCCGCTCGGTGGCATCAAGCGCTCGCCCACTCCTGGGCGGGCCGGCGAGCGACCAGGCGGTGGAGCTCCTCAACGTGGCCGATGCCCTTGCCGATGACCTTGCATCGATCGGCGAACCACGCGCCATCGATCTCGATCGAGACGAAGATCTCGCGCACACCTTGGCCAAGGCCGACACATCGCTCCGCTCTGTCCTGGCGGGTCTCCGGGAGGCGCAGAGCGAGGCCGACCCGAAGTCGACCCGCGCGCTGAGCGCGGCGACGAGGCTGCTCGAGGAGCTCGGGCGGCTCCGCTCACCCGCTGTCGGCGAGATCCTCTGGGTCGAAGGATCGGGCACCACTCGCTCACTCACCTTGTCGCCGGTGGACGTGGGACCGCTCCTGCTGCGCACCCTCTTCGAGCAGGCAACGGTCGTCATGACCAGCGCCACCATCCCACCGAAGCTCGCCGAGCGGCTCCACCTCGACGCCAGCGAAGTCACCGAGCTCGACGTCGGATCCCCCTTCGACTTCCGATCGCAGAGTCGCCTCTACGTGGCGACCCATCTGGCCGACCGTCGCTCCGACGAGGCCGAGGTCCAGATCGCCGACGAGATCGCCGACCTGATCGATGCGGCGGGAGGGCGGACCCTGGCCCTCTTCACCTCGCGGCGAGCCTTGCGAGAGATCTCCGATCGAGTAGCAGATCGGATCGAGCACCCCGTGCTGGTTCAGGGGTCAGCCTCGAACCGTGCGTTGATCGATCGCTTCCGAGACGAGGAGGATGCCTGTCTATTCGCCACCATGGGAATGTGGCAAGGCCTGGACGTGCCCGGTCGAAGCCTTTCGCTCGTCACCATCGATCGCCTTCCCTTCGGCCGGCCTGACGACCCACTCCTCGAGGCGCGGCGGGAGCGCGCCGGCGCTCAGGCGTTTTCGCTCATCGATCTCCCCCGGGCCGCAACCTTGTTGGCACAGGGCGCCGGGCGACTGATCAGATCAGTGAGCGACGAAGGGGTGGTGGCGGTGTTGGACCCGCGATTGGCCAAGGCCGGGTACCGCAATGTGCTCTTGAATGCCATGCCCCCGATGCGCCGAACAGTCGACCGCGAAGAGGTGATTGGCTTCCTTCGGTCGATCGCTGCCGCAGCGAGCGACGATCATTCCCCGCTGGGCTCGTAGTACGACGCCACGATCGACGAGACCCACTCGGGCTCCCTGACGGGGCCTCGTGGTCCGAATGCGTCGAACCACGGCTTCAGGTCAAGCACGGGGGTTCCGTCGATGGCATCGAGCCCGCGAACCGTGATCGAGCGGTCACCGACCCCCACGATCTCGCATCGAGAGAGACCGAGCCGCCCTCGCCGCTTCGCATGTCGCTGCGCAAGCGCTCCCACCTCGGGAAGGTCATCTCGGTCTCGTGGGCGACGTCGGACCGGAAGCCCCGCGCTGGGGTCCACGCGATGGAAGACGAAGATCACCTCGAGATGGCTGAACTCCGACAGGCCGTCGAGCATGTCGCCAGATACGCCGTCGGCGAGCTCGATGGTGGCCTCGACGGTCCCCCACGCATCATCGACAGGCTCGTGCCGTCCCCCGACCACGGTGCCGAGCACTGGGATGGGGAGGGCTTCCACGTCAGATGCCGAACCGATCAAGCACCTCTGAGCGACTCTGCCACCGCTTCTCGACGCGCACGAAGAGCTCAAGGTGCGTGCCTGGCGGGAGTTGCGCCCGGGCAGCGGTCCCGACCTCTTTGAGCATCTCGCCACCTTTTCCGATCACGATCCCCTTCTGCGATTCGCGCTCGACCAGGATCTCGACGCGGATCGCGTTGCCCTCCCACTCGGTGACTTGGCAGTGGATGGAGTGCGGCAGCTCGTCTCGGGTCCGGCTCAAGAGCTGCTCTCGCACGAGCTCCGCGACGTGGGCTGCGTCGCCCTGGTCGCTGATCATGTCGTCGGGATAGTAGGCCGGACCCTCGCTCAGGCGTCCGATGATCGACGCCACCAAGGCAGGGACCCCTCGACCGGTCTTGGCAGAGATCGGGAAGAACTCGGCAGCTTGTGCCGCCGCCTTCGCACCAGCACCGAGACCCTCGGCGAGCTCCTCGGTGGCAGCCAGGGCCAGCGTCAGCTGCTCGGCGGTCCGTGCAGGCCCCGCCTTGTCCATCTTGTTGACGGCCACCAAGAGCGCAGGCCCATCGGTGGTCCCGGCAGCGGTAAGGGAGCGGCTGAGCACCATCCGGTCACCAGGCCCGATGGCCGCACTGGCCTCGATCAGCGCCACGAGCACCTCGACGCCGTCAAGTGCGGTGAGCGCTGACTCGTTGAGGCGTTGTCCGAGCTGCGTCTTCGGTCGGTGGATGCCAGGGGTGTCGACGAACACGACCTGGGCCTCGTCCGTGGTGAGCACACCCCGGATCTGATGACGGGTGGTGTTGGGCCGCGACGAGGTGATCGTCACCTTCTCCCCAACGATCGTGTTGATCAGCGTGGACTTCCCGACGTTCGGCCGTCCCGCAATGGTCACAAATCCTGAGCGCATCAGTGAGACTCCTCACGCGTGGTCGTCGTGGTGTCGTTTGGATCGTCCTCAGTGGGCCCAAGGCGATCGATTCGAACTCGTTCGATCCGCCGACCATCCAGGCTGACCGCGGTGAGCCGGAAGCCATCGACCTCCTCGGACTCGCCAACTTCGGGCACCCCACCAATGAGGTCGAGCAGGAGCCCGCCCACGGTGTCCCAGGAGCCCTTGGGCAATTCTGCGTCGACAAGCTCGTCAAGCTCGTCGATCGGCATCCGCCCCGAGACCTCGTAGGTTCGCTCGTCGAGCTTGGCGTTCGGTGGCTCCTCGACGTCGAACTCGTCGACGATCTCGCCCACCAGCTCTTCGATCACGTCCTCGAGCGTGGCCAGTCCTGCGGTGCCCCCGTATTCATCGACCACGATCACCTGGTGTACCTTCAGATCCTGCATCTGGCGAAGCAGGCCAGAGACCTGTTTGGTCTCCGGGACGAACGTGGCCACTCGGCTGTGGTCAGCTACTGGCTCATCGCCCCTGCCTTCCCGCTCAAGGCGCATGAGATCCTTCGTGTAGGCGATCCCTGTCACGTCATCGATCGAGTCGAGATACACCGGCAGACGAGAGAAGCCCGCCTCGAGAGCCTCGACCAGCGCCTCGGAGACCGATGCCGTGGTCTCGAGGGCCACCATGTCGGGCCGTGGGACCATCACCTCGCGAACGACCGTGTCGCCGAACTCGATGACCGAGTGGATGAACTCGCGCTCCTCGGGGTCGATGACGGACTCGTCGCGGGCCACGTCGGCCATGGCGAGGAGCTCAGACTCAGTGATCAAGGTGGCGTGCGACGTCTCACCTCGGCGACCCAGCACAAGGTCGGACAGCCCGATGAGCACCGAGGCCAGTGCCTTGACCGGTGGGAACTTGATCAGCCACGCCACCACGGGAGCGCTGGCCAGGGCGGCCTGCTCAGGGTGGTGAACGGCCCAGTTCTTCGGCACCGCCTCGAAGAAGACGAAGATGACGACAACCTCGAAGACAGTGGCGGCCAGCACGCCCCACGCCCCAAGCCACTGATCGGCCAGGATACCAATCAAGGTGGCCGAGACCAGTTGGCAGACGAGGACCAAGAGGAGCACCGGGTTCAAGAACTTCTCGGGCTTCTCGACGAGCGACACGAGCGCCTTCGACCCACGACGGTTCTCGTCCTTGAGCGAGCGAGCCTTGACCCGGGTCGTGCGGACGAGGCTCGTCTCGGCCATGGCCAGTGCGCCTGATCCGAAGAGGAGGACAAGGATGATGACCACCAGGACGATGTCGGTCACCGGGGATGCTGACGCAAGGATCACCGTGATGATCCTGCCGAGCCAAACCGCTTGAGCAAGGCCGCCTCTCGCGCTTCCATGCGCTCAGCCTCCTCGTCGATCATGTGATCCCACCCAAGGAGGTGGAGGACGCCGTGGACGACCAGCAGCTCGATCTCAGCCTCAGTGGTCACCTCGTGGTCGACGGCGTTGCGAGCGGCAACGACCGGGCAGATCACGATGTCACCAAGGAGGATCTCAGGCTCCTCATCGTCAGCGTCCATAGAGCCCGGTCCCGCTGTCCCAGCGTCAGGGTTGCGGCCAGACGGTGCGAGCTCGTCCTCGATCGGGAAGCTGAGGACGTCGGTGGAGCCCTTCTTGTGCATGAATCGCTCGTTCAGCCCGGCGATCGTCGGCTCATCGACGAAGATCAGCGAGACCTCGGCCGGGGAGCGAACCCCTTCGGCCTCGAGTGCCGCGGTGGCCAACGCCACCAGTCGTGGAAGATCAACCGCAAGGTCGGCTTGCTCATCAGCGCCGAAGACCTCAACGGCCATCCGATGTGTCCCCCGTCTTTTCGGCGTCGGCCTTCTCGTAGGCGTCCACGATGTCGGCGACGATCTTGTGGCGAACCACGTCGCGGCGATCAAGGTGGATGAAGGAGATGTCCTCGACGCCGTCAAGGATCGACTCGACGCCCACCAGGCCCGAGCGGCCCCCTTGGATGTCGACCTGGGTCATGTCGCCGGTGACCACGCACTTCGAGCCGAAGCCGATCCTGGTGAGGAACATCTTCATCTGCTCGGGAGTCGTGTTCTGCGCCTCATCCAAGATGATGAACGAGCTGTTGAGCGTGCGTCCTCGCATGAACGCCAAGGGCGCCACCTCGATGGTCCCTTTCTCGATCAGGCGTTGGGCGCCCTCTGGCTCGAGCATGTCGAACAAGGCGTCGTAGAGGGGGCGCAGATACGGATCGACCTTGGCCATCAGGTCTCCCGGCAGGAAGCCGAGCCGCTCGCCCGCCTCCACGGCAGGCCGGGTCAAGACGATGCGGGAGACCTGCTTGGACTGAAGGGCCTGGACGGCCAAGGCCACGGCCAGATAGCTCTTGCCGGTCCCGGCAGGGCCGATGCCGAAGGTGATCGTGTTCGCCGCGATCGAGTCGCAGTAGCGCTTCTGGCCCGCGGTCCGTGGGCGGATCGCCTTGCCCTTCGATGCGCGCATGACGGTTGATCCGAGGACCTCTGAGGGGCGGACGTCCTCCCGAGCCATGTCGATCGTCCGGAGCACCGTGGCCTCATCGAGCGTCTGACCACCCTCAAGGAGCAGGACGAGCTCATCGAAGAGCTTTGTGATGCGGGTGGCCTGCGGGCCGGCCACCGAGATCTCATTCCCCTGCACCACGATCTGCTCGTCCGGAAAGGCCCTCTCGATCAGCCGAAGTAGCTCGTCGCGGTGCCCGAGCAATCCAGCCATCAGGTGTGTGTTCGGCACCATCGTCGTGGCTCGTAGCTGCATGCCCGTGCCTGCGTTCGACATTGAGGCGGTCATCCAGGCGGCCACGTCATCGAACGGCCGCCGATGACGTGCAGGTGGAGGTGTGGCACCGAGTTGAGGGCGTCTGGACCGACGTTCATCACCAGTCGAAAGCCACGCTCGGGGTCATCGATCCCCTCGAGAGCGGCGACCTTCTGCGCCCCCTGGATCATGGCGGCGACGATCTCTCCCTCGTCGGGCGCGACGACGCCGGCGTGGACGATGTGGCGTCGGGGTACGACGAGGACGTGGGTCGGCGCCTGCGGTGCGATGTCACGAAACGCGATCACCGCGTCATCTTCGTAGACCGTGTCCGACGGGATCGAGCCCGCCACGATGTTGCAGAACAGGCAGTCATCGACTGTCGTCATGCTGGCTCCTCCTCGGTGGCATCACGTTGCATACCATTGCCCATTGGTGCGACCGTACCCTGACGACAGGCCTCGAGCAGCACACCCGCGGCGATCGCTGCCGTCTCGGTCCGCAGCACGTGTGCGGCAAGCGCCACCTCTGGGAACCGGAGGCTCCGCTCCGCCTCGGTCCAGCCGCCTTCAGGCCCCACGGCAATTGTGTGGGTGGCGGTTGCAAGGGGCGCCCCGCCCGGAACAGCCAGTGCCACACCTCGCTCGCCTGCCAGTTCCTCGAGCGTCACCGGACCTTCGATCTCAGGGAGCCAGACCCGACGCGACTGACACGATGCCTCCCGAGCCACCCGACGCCAGCGCTGGAGTGCCTTGGCGGCAGAGGCGTCGTTCCATCGCACTGCGGCACGCGCTGTCGCCAGCGCCACAATCCGGTCACAGCCGGTCTCGGTGAGCTTGGCCACCGCCCATTCGCTGCGATCCCCCTTCACGGGAGCGAAGGCGACGGTGACCATCGGACGTTCACGCTCCTCGACGATGATGTCGCCAACCGGTCGGAGCTGCTCGCCCGCGACTCGAGTCTCCTGCCACCGTCCCCCGCCGTCGGTGACGATGACGGTCTCCCCCTCTCGGAGCCGGCGGACGCGAAAGAGGTGATGGGCATCGCCATCACTCATCGACAGCGTCGTGAGATCGTCGATGATCACCTGTGCACTGGCCGCCGCTCGAACCTGGACGCCCGATGCGATGGTCAATGGAAGGCCGACTTGATCTTCGAAAACAGTCCCGAGCTCTCCTCGGGTGGCTCGATGTGCTCCCCACGGATTGCCGCCAGCTCGCTCAACAGCTCGACCTCTCGCTCGGTCAGCTCCGCGGGGGTGTCAACCTGCACGTGGATGTAGAAGTCGCCTCGCCCGCGGGCCTGAAGGTGCGGGATGCCGAGGCCCTTGCGCTTCAGCACCGCCCCCGATTGCGTCCCTGGCTCAATTGCCACCAACTCGGGCTCCTCGAGGGTGTCAACGCTCAATCTCGTCCCGAGCGCAGCCTGCGAAACCGAGACGTGCACCAGCGTGTGGAGGTCGTCACCATTCCGCTCGAAGCGCTCATCGGCGGCGACACGCAGCTGGACGTAGAGCGAACCGGATGGCCCCCCACGTGGGCCCGCTGCTCCTCGCCCCGTGAGGCGAAGTGTGGTGCCATCCTCCACGCCTGCGGGCACCTCGACCGTGAGGGTTCGCTCTTCGGTGATCCGACCATCGCCGTGACACGTCGGGCACGGCGATGGGATGGTGGCGCCGGTGCCTTGGCAGCGAGGGCAGGGCGAGGCAGTGATCATCTGGCCAAGGAGCGATTGGCGCACGCGCCGAACCTCGCCTGACCCACCGCATTCTCCGCACTGCTCAGGTGTCGTTCCGGGAGCGGCCCCTGTCGCCTCACAGGTCGTGCAGGGCACTGGAAGGCGAAGGGTGATGTCCTTCGCGACCCCGAACGCCGCCTCCACGAGCTCGAGGACGAGCGTGGCCTCGATGTCCGCTCCAGGCGTCGGCCCGGATCGGCGACCCTGGTTCGGGGCCATCTGGCTGAAGAATGCGTCGAAGATATCGCCAAACCCACCTGGCGCATCGAAGGGCGACCCACCGGGTCGCTGGGTCCCGAAGCGGTCGTACTGCTCACGTTTGGCCGGGTCCGAGAGGATCTCGTAGGCCGACGACACGGCCTTGAACCGCTCTTCGGCCTCCGGATGGCTGTTCGCATCAGGGTGGAGCTCTCGGGCAAGGCGCCGATAGGCCTTCTTGATCTCGTCGGGGCTTGCGCTCCGATCGACCTCGAGCAGCGCGTAGAGGTCGTCGTCAGCCATGGTCATCCCCCTGGGCCTGTGCCGGTCCCCCGTCACCGAGGTCGGCGCCGATCCGCTCCGAGAGCTGACGACCCACCACTTCTGCAGCCGCCATGGCTGCGGGGTAGTTCATCCGCGTGGGCCCCAAGAGCCCTACCGCGCCCGCCTGTTGTCCGTCGACCTTGACCGGAGCGACGACCACCGCACACGAGGCAAGTGGCTCGTAGCCGTGCTCCGAGCCGATGGCGACCGACAATCCGCCCTCGAGGACGTCGCGCAGCAAGGAGACCACGACAAGCTGCTGCTCGAGGATCGACAGGACGCCGCGAACTGTCTCGATGGCATCGAAGGAGCCCGCCAAGCGTGAGGGTCCGCCCACGAAGACCGCCTCATGATCCCCGCTCTTCGCTGCCGCCATGATCGCGTCGAGGCCGAGCTTGCACAGGCCATCGACGGTTCGCTCGCCAGTGGCGGGAGTCGGTGCTCCTTCGGCCAGCGTCTTTCCGACCAATGCACCGTGGAGGGCGCGGCTCGCCGCCGCCAGATCGTCGTCGGTCACCTCGTCGGGCAGCTCGATCGATCGGTTCTCGACGGCACCGTCGGAGAGCACGCCCACCACCAGCGCCCGGCGAGGGCTGAGCCCCACCAGCTGAATCGACTTGACGGTGGATTGCTCGTGAGACGGGCCCACCACGACGGCGGCATACGACGTCAGGTCGCTGAGGAGGGCCGACGTTCGCTCGAGCACCTCCTCGATGCCCCCTTGCGCCTGGGTGAAGAAGTTCGAGACACGCTGGCGCTCTTCGCGACCTAGGGTGCCGGGGCCTGCGAGGTGGTCGACGAAGAACCGGTAGCCCTTGTCGGTGGGGATCCGACCCGCGCTGGTGTGCGGCTGGATGAGGTAGCCGTCTCGCTCGAGGGCGACCATCTCGGAGCGGATGGTGGCTGGCGAGACCTGCACGCCGCTGGCCTGCGCCACGTGACCGGACCCCACGGGCTGCGCGGTGCCGATGTACTCGGTGACGATCGCCTCCAAGATGGCCGCCTTGCGGGCATCGAGGTGATCGGCAGATCGAGCCGGACTGGAGTGGGGTTCGTTCGAGCGCATAAGGGTTTCAGCACTCGAGTCTACCGAGTGCCAGCCTGGAGAGGGCCCGCGTGGGTCGCATCGGAGCGGTGCCCTCGGCAGATGGTCGCCCCAGGCCGGCCCGAAGCGGTCGTCGAGCGGCCAGTCGACTCAGTCTTCGAGGCGAAGGGCGGAGATGAAGGCCTCTTGGGGTACTTCGACTCGACCGATGTTCTTCATCTTCTTCTTCCCCTCCTTCTGCTTCTCCAACAGCTTGCGCTTTCGGGTGATGTCACCGCCGTAGCACTTGGCCAGCACGTCCTTGCGCTTGGCCTTGACGGTCTCTCGGGAGATCACTCGACCTCCGATGGCGGCCTGGATCGGCACGTCGAACATCTGACGAGGGATCAGCGTCTTGAGCCGCTCCGCCATCTTGCGGCCGTAGACCTCGGCCGAGTCCCGGTGAACGATGGTGGAGAACGCGTCGACCGGCGTCCCATTGATCAAGATGTCGACCCGGACGAGGTTCCCCTGCTGGTACCCGGTGCGCTCGTAGTCGAGCGAGGCATATCCCTTGGTGCGGCTCTTGAGCTGGTCGAAGAAGTCGAGCACCACCTCCGCCATCGGGATGTCGTAGCAGAGCTCGACGCGCTCTGGGCTGAGGTAGTCCATCTTGACCATCTCAGCGCGTCTCGACTGGCAGAGATCCATGATGGCGCCCGTGTACTCCGACGGCGACAGGATCGTGATCTGGAGCATCGGCTCATCGATGTGATCAATACGACTCGCCTCGGGCAGCTCGGTCGGATTGTCGATGGTCTGCTCCGTACCATCGGTCAGGTACGCCTTGTAGACGACGGAGGGAGCCGTGGCGATGATGGCCAGGTTGAACTCGCGGTCCAGACGCTCCGTGATGATCTCCATGTGCAAGAGGCCAAGGAAGCCGCAGCGGAACCCGAAGCCGAGGGCTCGACTTGACTCAGGCTCGAAGGTGAAGCTCGAGTCGTTGAGCTTGAGCTTTTCTAGTGCGTCACGCACGTCAGGAAGATCATCGCCGTCGATGGGATAGAGACCGCAAAACACCATGGGCAGCGGATCCTGGTAGCCGGCCAAAGGTTCGAGAGCACCATGCACTGCGGTGGTCACCGTCTCACCAGAGCGTGCTTCACCGACGTCTTTGATCCCTGCAATCAGATACCCCACCTCGCCTGGACCAAGCGACGGCGTGGGGACCGGCACGGGCGTGCGCACACCAAGCTCTTCGACGTCGTGGACGGCATTGGCCTGCATGAAGCGAAGCCGATCGTTCGAGTGCAGCGTGCCCTCAACGATCCGGATCGAGCTAACCACCCCGCGATACTGATCGAAGCTCGAGTCGAAGATCAGTCCCTGAAGGGGCGCCTCTCGGTCTCCCCGCGGAGCAGGGACGCGCTCGATGACCGCTCGGAGGAGCTCGGGCACCCCCTCGCCGGTCTTGGCCGAGATGGTCAAGATCCCCTCCGCATCGAGGCCGAGCACCTGCTCGATCTCGGTGGCGCATCGCTCTGGGTCGGCGGCGGGGAGATCGATCTTGTTCAGCACGGCCACGATCTCAAGATCGTTCTCCAAGGCGAGGTAGCAATTGGCCAAGGTCTGAGCCTGGATGCCTTGCGACGCATCGACGAGGAGCACTGCTCCCTCGCACGCGGCCAGCGACCGGGAGACCTCGTAGCCGAAGTCCACGTGGCCCGGCGTGTCGATCAGCTGCAGCACGTGGTCCTCGAAGTGGACTCGAACGTTCTGCGCCTTGATGGTGATGCCGCGCTCGCGCTCGATGTCCATGGAGTCGAGGTACTGCGCCCGCATGTCGCGCGCGTCCACAGCCCCAGTGATCTCGAGGATCCGATCGGACAGCGTGGACTTTCCGTGGTCGACATGACTGATGATCGAGAAGTTCCGGATGATCGAGGTGTCGATCACGCTGGGTGAGGGGGCTGGTGTCACAGGACCCTCATCGTACCGGGGCTCCCTCACCCTCTCGGCGAGTGGTCCTTTGGGCCTTGGCCGCCGGAATGCTCAGTAGCCGAGTCGACGACGCATGGGCCAGGTGCCGATCTCGACCACGCGTCGGGTGCGGGCGCTGAGCTGCTCTCGCCAGGGCTCCAGCGTCCGGACCTCGACCTCACCTTGCAAGATGCCGGGGTTGCCGCCGATGGCATGGGTCGGGGCCAGCATCACCGACCGGTCGCCCACGAACGGGCTCGAAGAGGAGGGGCGCCCACCGAAGGCGAGCAGCGTCTCGATCGAGGCCTGTGGATCAGCCGAGAAGCCCTCGTAGGCCATGCGGATGAAGGCATCGTCGCCGGCACGGCGCCGGATGAGCTGATCGATCATGGCCTCCTGGGTCACCCAGTTGTAGACGACACGAGAAGGACGTCTCGCCGCGAGAACCTCAGAGGTCTCGCGAGCCCCACTCTTTGGCTTCGACCACGAGTACATGATCGACCGTGGGTTCCTCGTGAGGTTGATCACCTTGGTGTCGACCCCGTCGAGGCTCTGGGCGACCAGCCCGGGGCCCGGCAGCTTCGACGAGTCCACGATGAGGGCGCCACCGGTCTCTTCGGCGATCGCCTGGTACAGCGACCCTAGGGCGCGGGCGTAGCCCGACGGGGCTGTCCGCCGACCTCGGCTTCGCCACCAGAACCGGAGCGCCGGCCCCGCCTCTCGCAGGGCGTACATCTCGTCAAAGGTCCCCTCGGACACGTCGAACGCTTCCGGGCACCGTGCGGCCACCGCGCTCCAGAACGGGCACGACCGCAGGCTGACGCCGCATCCGCAGGGGCCGTCCGGGTCGTACTGCCACTTTCGCCAGAGATAGAGGAGCTCGCCGACGTTCACCACGCCCGGAACCTGGCCCAGGATGTCCGAGAGGAGCGTGGAGCCGCTTCGGCCGGGTCCCGCGATGAAGAGAACCTCCGGCCGGATCTGCGATCGTGGGGACTCATTGAGCGCCGCGGACGACAGCACGGGCTGGGGAAGGGGGCCCTTGATCGAGCGGAGTGCCCGCTCGGCCAGGGCAGCGACTACCCAGAGCTTGGCGACCAACCACCACGTGATCGCCCGCAGTGACTGGGTTGAGCGGGGTCCGTAGTTCACCGTGATTCGCGAGCGGAGCACGAAGCAGTTTCTGATCCCGCGAAGCGCCACCCCGCGCGAGGCGGATCCAGAGCGGCGCAGCACACGCCAGCAGGCTGCCAGGTGCGTTCGACGCTGGAGGATCGTGTCGGCCGTCTGCTGTGAAGCATGCATCCGCTTCTCGAGCACGACGTCATCGATCTCGACGAGGTCGCCATCGACGAGGAGCCGAGCCATTAGCTCGAGGTCTTCGTTCGACCGAAGACCCGGGTCGAACCCGCCGACCGCACGGACCGACGCCGTTCGGAGGAGCCAGCTCCCGGGCGGCCCGATCCGAAAGTCGGTCAGGAAAGATTCGATCGACAGCGGTGCCCGCTCGAGCACCTCACCCCGGAGGATGACGTGCTCACCCAAGGTGGAGAGCCGTCGGTCGATCGGCCGGACCTTCCCCATGTCGCCGATGCGGATGAATCGTGCCAGCACGCCGTCGGGGGCCGGAACCTCATCGGTCGCCGCCACGAGGGTGTCAACCGCGTCGGGTCGCAACAGGTCGTCACCATCCAAGAACAGCACCCATGGTGTCTCGACAAGCTCGAGGCCGACGTTCCGAGCGCCCGATTGCCCGAGGTTGGTGGTGAGATCGACCACCGAGACGCGATTCGGATGCGCCTTGGCCAACGCCATCGCCACCTCGCCAGTGCCGAATGGGCAGGCATCGACGACGATCACACATCGGGCCACGCGCTCGCTCACCAAGGCGGAGGCCACCGTCTCCGCCAAGCACCACCGCTGGTTGTAGGCCGGGATCACCACGGTCACGACCCCTGGTGCCGCGGTTGACTCACGCTCTGCCACCACACTGTTCTACTCGCTCGCCGACGAGGTTCTCGCTCGTCTCGGTCGTCGCCAGGCCAGCGGCTCGCGCTCTACTGTTGGCCGATCGACCTCACCACGATGTCGACCCAAACGCACCGATGCCTTCTTCGCCCCGCTCGACCATCGACCCTCCGCCCCTGGCTCCCGACTTCATCATTGCCGGTGCCCAGAAGGCGGGTACCACCTCGCTGTACAACTACCTCGCTCAGTTGCCCGACCTCTTCGTGCCCACGGTCAAAGAGCCCCACTTCTACTGCGGTCCTGGCGACGGATCGTTTCCGCCCTGGAACGATGAGAGGCGTGACGATCTCTACCGCCAATTCGTCCTCGATCCTCGGGCCTACACCGCCCTCTACGCAGATGCTGGCGATCGACCGCGTGGTGACGGCTCGACGATGTACATCGTCGATGCACCAGCACGAGGCCGTTTGATCGCTGCCAATCCCGACCTCAAGGTCATCACAGTGCTGCGCGAGCCGGCCGAACGTGCATATTCGGCGTGGAGGATGTGGCGGCGCGCAGGGCTCGAACCGCTCTCGTTTTCCGACGCCATTGCGGCCGAACCAGAGCGACGTGCCCGCGGGGAGGGTCCTGCCCGGGCCTATGTCGAGATCGGTCGCTATGCGACGCAACTCGATGCATGGGACGCCCTCATCCGACCTGGCAACCTCTTGGTGATCGCCACCAGCGACCTCGATCGAGACACCGGCGGCACGGTGGCCGACGTGGCGGAGTTCCTTGGCATCGACCGCCGTCGCGTCGGCACGCTCGACCTCTCCAAGTCCAACCTTGGGTCCGAGACCCCTTCGAGCTACCGAGCCCATGAATTCGTCCGCCACAGCTCGCTGAGCCAGGCGGCTCGAGCGCTGCTCCCCGGACCGGTTCGCCGCCGCATCGGAGGCGCGATCCGCCGAGCCAACTCGAGCGCTGCGCCGAACCTCGATCCGGTCGAAGCCGACGCGATCCGGCTGGCACTCCTCGATGAGACCCTCCGGCTCGAGGAGCGAACCGGCTGGGACCTCTCGTCGTGGAAGCCCCGGGGCTCCACACGCTCCTAGAAGGTCGATGGCCAGCGAGGTTGGAAGGCCGGAAGCGGCCACACGAGCCAGCCCCACGCCATGAAAAGGCACGCGAGGAGGAGGTCCTGAAGGCCATGGAGCACGGTTGGTGCACTCCCTTGACGCAGCCCACGGCGCAGCCTTGGTGCCACAAGCCGCCAATAGGCCGATGCTTGCGCACGCCCAAGCCGCCGTCGGAGTCGGCGAGGAGCTCGTCGGACGATGGCGAATCGAGTGACGGCCCGTCGTCGGTTGTTCCCGCCTTGGTTCGATCGTGACGAGGCGCGAGCGAGATAGCGAAGGACTGGCTCATCGACCACAGCGAAGGAGCCTCGAGCAGCGAGGCGCATGACCACCTCGAAGTCCTCCGACTGTCCTGATCCGCTGCGCTCCTCGTCCCATCCTCCGACCGCTCGAAGGGTCGCCGTCGAGAGGAGCTGAGCGCCCGGCGGCGGGTTGAAGGTCCGTCGGCACAGCACGGAGATGCTCAAGGGGCGCTCCGTGCAGGTTGCGAAGGCGTCGGCTCGATCGGCCAGCCATGACGACTCGATCGGTGCACCCGTCTCGTCAACGTGCTCGAACGAGCCGAAGGATCCAACCAGGTGCTCCCCCGTCGAAGGCGCCCTCACTGCAGCGAGGAGCGCTCCGACGCCACCCTCGATCAGCGCGTCGTCGCCGTCGAGGAACAGGACCCACGGTGCGCCAGCGAGCGCCAAGCCGGTGTTTCGCGCCCCGCAGACGCCAGGCGTCCGATCGTTGACCGTCACGATGACCCGATCATCGCCCAAGGCAAAGGATCGAGCGATCGCTGCACTCTCGTCCTGGCTGGCATCGTCAACGACGATCACTTGGACCCTGACGTCTTGGTCGAGCGCACTGGAGATCGCATCGCCGATCCATGGCGCCACGCCGTGAGCGGGGATCACCACGCTCACCTCAGGTCCATCGGCCCCGTCGGGGACGGTTCCTCTCATCGACGCGCGCCCTCCACTGAGCGCTCACCCTAGACCCGTACCTTGCGCCGTTCCCGCCAGAACACCCGATGCCAGCGGAGCCACCGCTCGTCTCTGCTATCGTTATGTCTCCCGTTGCACAGGTCCAAGTTCGGCCTGTCCCGTCTCAACTTCTCGAGGATCTCGTGGCAAACATCAAGAGCCAGATCAAGCGCAATCGGCAGAACGAGCGTCGGCGTCTCGCCAACAAGGCGGTTCGCTCCGAGCTCAAGACCCGAACCAAGGCTGCCGTCTCATCGGCCGAAGCCCACGACGAGGGTTCGGTCGAGGCGCTGCGCCTTGCCGTCAAGCGCATCGACAAGGCTGCCGCCTCGGGCGTGATCCACAAGAATCAGGCTGCCAACCGCAAGAGTCGCCTGATGCGCCGGATCAACGCCCTCGAGGCATCCGCCTGATCAAGGAACCTTCCCGTCGGACGTACCGACGGGTCTAGTGCACCCTCGTCTTGGTCGTTCGAGCCAAGCGCGCCACCAAGATCTCGATGACCGCCTGCTCGCTAAGCCCGGTCGTTCCCTTGAGCGCCAGGTCGGCGTCGGCCACCAGCGTGACGCTGGCCCTGATCGCAGAAGAGTCGAGCGAGCGAGCCGATGCCAAGAGCTTCTGGGCTGGGAATGGATGAATCCCCAACAACGCCGCAGCCTCGTCTCCTGACGTCAGGTCCGCGCCGTCGAGTTGGGCGATGCGCGACACATGGTTGTCGAGTGAGGCCAGGATCTCATGGCCCGAGATCCCACCGGGCCCCATCATGCGATGGACGATCGACAACGCCCGGTCGATGCTCCCCTTGTCGATGGCGTCGGTGAGATCAAAGATCGGGACTGAGCCCTTGGTCCCCAAGAATGGTTCGAGCATCGACTCGTCGACCGTGACCCCCGCCCCGTAGGTCGAGGCCAAGGTCTCGAGGAGGCCACTGAGCCGGGCGAGATCATCGCCTAGATGATCGACGAGCGCCTTCTGAGCTGCTGCGTTCAACCGCACAGGGCCGTGGCGGAGATGCTCTTGGATATAGCTCTTCTTGTCCCCTGCCTTCTTGGTGGAGACGTCGATGAGCTCGCCAAGCGCCGAGACCACCTTTCGGAGCGCAGCAGGGATCGTTCCCTTCGAGGTCGACAAGATGAGCACCGCGGACGGCGGTGGCGGGTCGAGGACACCGGCGATGCGCTTGGCACCCGCTGCATCGAGGCGTCCTGCATCGCGAACGACCAGGACGCGTCGATCGATCAAGAACGGAGGTGTCGTGTACGCGTCGATCAGCGCCCCGACGTCGAGCTCGCCGCCGGTGTCACCGCTGAGCTCTTCGACGGCCAGCGAGGCATCACGACTTCCCACCACGTCGTCGAGAAGGTTCCTCACCTCGGCAGCGACCAGTGCCTCATCCTCACCCACGACGATGTAGACCGGCTTCGGATCCGCTCCTCGGGAGCCCATCTTCGAGCTCACTCGGCGCTGAGAACGGCGTCGAGCGCATCGCGCACCCGCACGGTCCCCGTCACGTCATGGACACGCAAGACTCGACACCCTCCGAGGATGCCCACCGCTGCCGCTGCGAGCGACGCTTCGATCCGATCGCCGACCTCAAGCGACAGCAGCTCGCCGAGGCAGCCCTTGTTGGAGACCGAGAGCAAGAGGGGGAAGCCCTGGTTCGCGAGGGCAGACGAGCTGCGGAGCAGCTCGAGTGACTGCACGGTGGTCTTCCCGAGGTCGAGTCCCGCATCGATGATGATCCGATCGGCCGGGATGCCGGCGTCGAGGGCTCGTTGCGCCCGGTCCGCGAGGAACGCGCCAACGTCAATCACGACGTCGTCGTAGTGAGGGTTGGGATCTGCGACTCGAGGCTTGAGCCGGATGTGCGTCGCTACGACGCTCGCTCCGGCGGCAGCGGCGACCGAGCAGTAGTCAGGATCGCCGAAGCCCGAGATGTCGTTGCCCACCACGGCACCAACGTCAAAGCAGGCCTTGGCTACCGATGCCCGCCACGTATCGATCGACAACGGCAGGTCGAAGCGCTCCCTCAGCGCTGCGACCGCATCGACGACGCGGTCGAGCTCTTCAGCCTCGTCGACCTCTTCGCCGGGACCTGCCTTGACGCCTCCGATGTCGAGCAGATCGGCGCCCGCTGCCACGTGGCTCTCCGCCTGAGCCAAGAAGCGATCGAAGGCGAAGTTGGCGCCCTTGTCATAGAAAGAGTCAGGCGTCCTGTTCAAGATCCCCATCACGAGGGCGCGCGTCGTCGTGTCGAAGCGCGTGTCTCCCAAGCGAAGCGACGTGGTGGAGATCTCTGCCGTGAGTGCCATCCGCTAGAAGAGCCTGGCGGCGAGCGCCTTGCGGTAGCGAGCCGTCAACGGGTTCTCGGGGCCAAGGGTCTCAAGAAGGTCAAGGTACTCTTGGCGCGCTGCCTCATCCGTGGCGACTCGGCCCAAGAGTTCATCGAGGACGGGCGCAACCGACTGCGACGTCACGTCGATCTCCTGGCGTGCCAGGCGAGCCTCCGCGAGGAGGGTTCGCACCTCGGGCGTCTCAGGGATCCGAGCCAGGAGCTCGAGCGCCTCGTCAGGTCGGGCGTCGTCGAGCAGGATTCGCACGAGGGCAACGACGGCAGGGCCGTGTCCGGGATCGATGGCCAATGCGGCTCGAAGGGACGCCTCGTCACCGTGCTCCACGAGCAGATCGATCTCGGAGGGGGGTGGGTTGATGCGATCGAGGAACGCTTCGATCTCAGCTTCGCCGACCGCGCCGATGAAGCCGTCGATCACGTCACCGTCTCGAAGCGCGAAGACGGCCGGGATGGATTGGACCTCGAACATCCGAGAGATGCCGGGATTGGCGTCGACATCCACCTTGACGAGCTCGATGGCACCACCTCGACGAGCGACCGCTGCCTCAAGCATCGGCCCAAGGGTCACGCAAGGGCCGCACCACGTGGCCCACAGATCGACGACGACGGGCACGGTGCGAGATCGCTCAAGGACCAGCGCTTCAAAGGTTGCATCGGTGACGTCGACCACAAGCGCAACGATACCGGTCTGACCGGCACTCCTGCCCGAACGAGGCGGTAGCGTCGTGGGATGCCTGAAGCCACCAGTACCCCGATCGGAATCAACGTCGCCCACGTCAGCGACTGGCTGGCCGAGAACGTCGATGGCCTCACCGGACCTTTCACCTTCGACCTTGTGGCCGGTGGTCGCTCCAACCTCACCTATCGAGTGACCGATGCGGCTGGCCGCAGTGTTGCGCTCAGGCGACCGCCCACCAGCCACGTCCTCCCGACGGCCCATGACATGGTGCGTGAGCACACGATCCTCTCGGCTCTCGGACGAACCGACGTGCCGGTGCCCACCACCCTCGGACTGTGCACGGACGAATCGGTGAACGAGCGGCCGTTCTATGTCATGGAGTTCGTCGAAGGGCACATCCTCCGGGACGCCGGCGAGGCGGAAGCCGCTTTCGATCCTTCTCTTCGTGGCACCATCGGGCCCAACCTGGCCGCCACCCTGGCCTCGCTCCACGAGGTTGATGTGGACGCCATCGGGCTCGGCGATCTCGCTCGCAAGGAGGGGTACATCGCCCGCCAGCTGAAGCGGTGGCGAGGCCAGTACGAGCAGATGTCGGTGGAAGGCGTCGACCACGGCGGGCTCGTCGAACGCGTCGGCGACGCCCTCGCTGCACAGATCCCTGAGCAGCAGCGCTCCACCATCGTCCACGGGGACTATCGACTCGACAACACAGTCCTCGACGACAACGGCGAGGTCCAGGCCATCTTGGACTGGGAGATCTGCACCCTCGGCGATCCACTGGCCGATCTCGGGCTCCTGCTCGTCTACTGGGCCGAGCCGACCGACGCCTCGGTAGCACTCCTCGGCGCTGCGCCGACGACGGCAGCCGGTTTCTCGACCCGAGCGCAGGTCCTCGACGCCTATGCGGCAGCCTCCAGCCTCGACGTGAGCAACATTGCCTTCTACCAGGCGTTCGGCTACTGGAAGCTGGCGTGCATCCTCCAGGGTGTCTTCGCCCGCTACGCGGCCGGCGCAGGAGCGGGCGACACGGGCAGCGTCGATGCCTTCCCGAAGCACGTGGCCCTGTTGGCCGAGACCGCCGAGGCCACCCTCGAAGGATCGGGCATCTGATGGGCTTCAACGACGTCCCGCTCTACGAAGTGGTCGACGATGTGGCCTTGAGCGACCCCGTGCTCATCGTCAGCCTCGAGGGCTGGGTCGATGCGGGTCTCGGGGCGTCGACCGCCCTCTCGACGATCCTCGAGTCCTCCCCCACCGAGCTGTTGGCGACGTTCGACGGCGACCAGCTTCTCGACCAGCGTGCTCGTCGACCCATGGCTCGCATCGTTGACGGGATCACGACATCGCTGACCTGGCCCGAGATCCAGCTGCGCGTCGGGACCGATCTCGCCGGCCGGGATGTCCTGTTCTTGATCGGGCCCGAGCCTGACGCCCACTGGGGGCCCTTCATCGCCTCGGTCGTCGAGATCGCACATCGCTTCGACGTCAGCCAAGTCGTCGGCCTCGGGGCATTTCCTGCACCGACTCCCCACACCCGCCCCGTTCGCCTGGCCGCTACCGTCCCTGCATCGTCGGCCCACCTGCTCAACCTCGTGGGCCTCGTGACCGGGGAGCTCGAGGTCCCCGCAGGGGTCACCTCTGCGCTGGAGCTTGGCTTCGACGACACCGGGATCGACATGATCACCTTGTGGGCGCGAGTTCCCCACTACGTCGCCGCGATGCCGTTCCCCCAGGCATCGGCCGCGCTCCTCGAGGGCCTCAGCGCCGTCGCCGGACTGACGTTCGACGTGAGCGACCTGGCCTCTGCCGCTGACGCCTCACGCCGACAGATCGATGACCTGATCTCATCGAATGCGGAGCACGAGGCGATGGTTCGTGCCTTGGAGATCTCGCTGGACTCTGCGGAGGGCAACCCCCTCGGCATCGACGAGATCCCCACCGGTGACGAGCTCGCCGCCGAGCTCGAGCAATTCTTGCGAGACGAGAACTCGTAGCTTCTCAGGCCTCGAGCCCGAACGAACCCTGGTCACTGCTCTGCGCACGTCGCTCGCGTGGTCGGGCACTCGGCATCGTGTCCTCACCAGCCGAGGACTCGTCGCCCGATGCGACGTCGAGACCGAGCTGGTAGCCGTCGAGGAAGCGTGTCGCCTCTTCTTGCCGCGGATACCGGTTGGCGAGCTCATGGAACGACGACGAGTGATCAGCATGGACCAAGTGCGCGAGCTCGTGGACGAGGACGGCATCGAGCACCCAGCCAGGCACATGTCGGAGTCGGTCGGAGAGCCGGATGGCCCCTGTCGCCACGGTGCACGACCCCCAGCGCTTCCTCTGGTTGGTGACGAAGGTGATCGAGGTCGGCACCGCGCCGATCCGATACTGCGCCGAGAGCTCCTCTGCTCGAGCCAAGAGCTCGGGATCAGATGCCACCGCTGCGGGCCTGCGGCGGGTCGAGCGAGCAACCAACCACTCGATGAGCTGCTCACGCTCAGCACCCTTGACCCGAGCAGGGAGCGCCACGATCAATGTGGTCCCCTCCCACCACGCCGTTGCGGTCTTGGTTCGACGGGCACTGGCCCGCACCTCGAGCTCAGGGCGACCCGCCTCGGCGTCGCGGCGCTCGATCCTCACGCCCCTCCGAGTCGGCTGACGACGGGGGGCAGCCACCTCAGGGGACGATGTTGACGAGCTTGGGGGGACGAGCGATGACTCGACTCGGCTCGGCTCCCGCCAGCTCGGCGATGACCTTGTCCGAGGCCATGGCCGCCGCCACAGCGTCCTGCTCGGAGATCATGGGATCAACCTCGATTCGGTCACGGACCTTGCCCCTGACCTGGATCACCATGGTCTCGGTCTGCGTCGTCACGAGCGACTCATCCCACATCGGCCAAGGCTGCTCGTGGACATGAAGGCCATGTCGACGCTCGTAGAGCTCTGCCGGGAGGTGCGGTGCCATCGGCGCCAGGAGCAGGAGCATCGCATCGATGCCTTCATCAAGAACATCGCCGACCGGCCCCTCGGGTGCCTTGGCGTACTTCGTCAGCGTGTTCAGCAGCTCCATGAGCTGCGCCACGGCGGTGTTGTAGCTCCACCGATCCATGTCGTCGGAGACCTTCTTGATGGCGCGGTGGATGGCGCGACGCACCTCGAGGTCGTCCTCGGTTGCAGTGGCGCTCGCTCGGGTTGCGAGCTCGTCAGTCGCCAGTCGCCAGAGTCGATCGAGGAACCGACCACAGCCCTCGATGACCTGATCAGTCTGCTCGGTCCAATCGAAGTCATCGGCCGGTGGGCCCACGAAGAGGTGGAAGAGCCGAAGCCCGTCTGCGCCGACGGTGTCGTAGTACTCGGTCGGCGCCACGAGGTTTCCCTTGGACTTCGACATCTTGGAGCCGTCCATCCGAATCATGCCCTGGGTGAACAGACGCGTGAATGGCTCTCGAGCCACACCTGGGGCGAAGCCCACGTCGATCAGCGCCTTGGTGAAGAAGCGGGCATAGAGCAGGTGCAAGATGGCGTGCTCGATGCCGCCGATGTACTGATCCACCGGCATCCATCGAGCAGCAGCCGCCGGGGAGAAGGGCACGTCAGTGTCGAACGGGTCCGTGAAGCGGAGGAAGTACCAGCTCGAGTCGACGAAGGTGTCCATGGTGTCGGTCTCTCGACGGGCTGGCTCACCACAGCGAGGGCAGGGCACATTCACGAAGCCCTCATGCGACGCCAGAGGCGACCTGCCCGACGGGGTGAACTCCACGTCGTCGGGGGCCAACACGGGGAGCTCGTCATCGGGGACGGGGACCACACCGCAGTGCGGGCAGTGGATGACCGGGATGGGACAGCCCCAGAACCGCTGGCGAGACACCAGCCAGTCGCGGAGCCGGTAGTTGACCGTGCCCGTCCCGTGACCATGCTGTGCCAGCCAGGCGATGGCGGTGGCCTTTGCATCGGGGACGCTCAGCCCATCGAGGAAGCCGCTGTTCACTTTGATCCCGCCGCCGGTGTACGCCCCCTCAAACTCATCAGGCAGTCCACCCTCGGGCTCGGTGGTCCGGATGATGGGCAATCCGTAGGCGGTGGCGAAGGCGAAGTCTCGCTCGTCTTCGGCTGGCACCGCCATGATGGCGCCTGTGCCGTAGCCCATCAGCACATAGTCGGCGATGTAGAGCGGGACAGGCTCTTCGGTGAATGGGTTGATCACGAACGATCCGGTGAAGGCGCCTCGCTTGGTGAGCGGCCCACCCTCGGACGAGGTTCGCTCGATCTCGCTCGCTCCTGAAACCTTGGCGATCAACGCCTCGACCTCCGCTCGCTGCGCATCGGTCGTCACCTGCTCGACCAGCGGGTGCTCGGGTGCAAGCACGGCGTAGGTCATGCCGAAGCTGGTGTCAGGTCGAGTCGTGAACACGGTGACCGAGAGGTCCTCGCGGCCGTCGACCACGAGGGTCAGCTCCGCGCCCTCAGATCGACCGATCCAGTTGCGCTGCATGGTCTTGACCCGCTCCGGCCATTCGAGTCCGTCGAGCCCGTCGAGCAACTCATCGGCATAGTCCGTGATCTTGAAGAACCACTGCTCGAGATCACGCTTCTCAACGAGATCACCCGAGCGATCGCAGGTCCCATCGGCCAGCACCTGCTCGTTGGCGAGCACCGTGGCGCACCCGGGGCACCAGTTGACCGGCGCCATCTTCCGATAGACGAGGCCTGCCTCCATGAACTTGAGGAAGATCGCCTGCGTCCACCGGATGTAGGCGGGGTCATGGCTTCGCACTTCTCGACGCCAGTCATAGACCGCGCCGAGCTTGCGAACCGAGGCACGAAGCTCCTCGATGCGGGCATCGGTGAACTCTCTCGGATGCATCCCGGTCTTGATGGCCGCGTTCTCCGCAGGGAGTCCGAACGAGTCGAACCCGAAGGGCGAGAGCACGCCATGGCCCCGCATCGTCTGGAACCGAGTGACGAGGTCCCCGAAGGTGTAGTTGCGAACGTGTCCCTGATGAGCCGAGCCCGACGGATATGGATACATGCAGAGCGCATAGAACGGTGGCCTCGGATCATCGTTGTCGACCTCGTAGAAGCCTGATTCGAGCCACTGCTCCTGCCATCTCGACTCGATCTCTGTCACTGGATACGCGCGTGCCACACCCCGATGCTACGGGACGAGATTCACCTCCTGGGCACGTGGGTTCTAGGCCCTGTGCCCGAGAGCATCCCGAAAGTCCCCGGGGACGGGGTGTTCGACCTCGTGAGCATCTTCCCCGACTGCAAGCCCTCGTTGCGGCGCCATGATGGTCGCCACAATGGATTCTTTGACCTGCCGGCAAATGCTACGATACGAGTCCCGCGGGGGTATAGCTCAGTTGGTAGAGCGCTTGACTGGCAGTCAAGAGGTCAGGGGTTCGAATCCCCTTACCTCCACTTCGTTGTCGCATTGACAACGTTTTCCTTGGTCAGACGAAGGTTCTTAGAGGAACGTTCTTGCCTCGAGGATGTCATCCACGAGTTTGAGGGGGCCAACAGACGGCCAACCGCTCTCGAGCTGGCCTGGCTGACGAGAGACGAACCCTGCGCTCCCGGAAGAGGGATTCCAACATAGTCCCATCGCACCCGACGGCGAGCTCTGAGTGCTCTCGCTCGCACAGGAACTACCGACTGCTGCAAACCTACGTCCCGCACTACCCCAGTTCAGCGGGCCAGGAGGGGTTCGACATTCGTCCCGTCACAATCGGAGGCGCTCAACGGCTTGACCGGTGACCGATGCGATGAGATCGAAATCCTTATCGACATGGAGCACGGTCAGCGATGCCAGCTCTGCCGTGGCAGCGATGAGCACGTCTGGAATTGATGGCGCCCGGTGGAGCCCTCGATCCGCAAGGACCTGCTGGACCTCGAGGGCATGATCCTCAATCGCAGGGGTCAAGTACTCAGTTGGCATCCACGCCAACGGCGCGCCTGCGTTTGAGGTGCGGAGCTCATCGCCCGATCGAGCCGAGAACCCGACCTCAAGTCGGGTGAGTGAGCTGATACGAACCAAACCACGTTCGATCCGGCTCGCCCACTCTGATGCGTCAACACTTTTTGCGAGCCGTACGAGCGCGGACTTGTCGACCAGCCATTCGGTCACTGCCAAGCCTGATCGATGACCGCCTGGTCGGCGAGGTCACTGAACTGCTCAGAAAACGACTCCAGGTCGCTCACCGTGACTGGCCCGGTTGGACGTCGCTCACGTGCCAGAGCTCGACGGAGGTACTCCGTTCGAGATAAGCCGAGTGATCGGGCTGCCGCGTCGATTGCAGCGATCACATCGTCAGGAACATCTCGGATTAGTAGATCTGACATAATGCACCTCCAGAACTGATATCTGATGATATCAGTCCAGTATCCCAACTGCGCGCGCCTCTAATCGCAACGGTCGCCTCAGATCGCTGCCGGGTAGAGTGAGCCATCGCGGTGGTCCGAACTTCGTCCCTTTAGTTCCTCGGCACTTCAGCGAATTCGCCGACCGACAGCCAAAATCACCGGAATCTCACGATCGTGTGCCGCGTTTCCCCATGTTCTACCCACAGACCTTGTTGACACGCCTTTCGGCATGAAGTGAGCCCCCTTGGCAGTGTGGAGCTGTAGACACACCCACACCGCCCAAGGAGGCCCTCATGCACGCTAAAGCACCACTG
>Ga0164296_1001464_pt1 | contig 25014 bp, 24 predicted proteins | sample GEODES057metaG_FD_113533 | JGI IMG/M metagenome (GOLD analysis project Ga0164296, IMG submission 113533) | Dystrophic lake water microbial communities from Trout Bog Lake, Wisconsin, USA - GEODES057 metaG | ecosystem: Environmental > Aquatic > Freshwater > Lake | place: USA: Trout Bog Lake...
AAAATAATAAAATAACTAAAATAAATAATAGTTGCAATTTGACCTAACATAGTAAAAGGTTGAGCAATAGGTTTAGCACCTAACCAAATTAAAAAGAAAAAATTACAAACAAAAATCCAAAAAAATAAATTTAAAATTGGACGATAACGATTACTTCTTATATTTAAAGTATGAATTAAAGATAAAGGAATTAAAATTAATAAAGCACTAAACATAGCTACTACACCTAATAATTTATCAGGAATAGAACGTAAAATAGCATAAAAAGCTAAAAAATACCATTCAGGTACAATAGCTGCAGGAGTAACTAAAGAATTAGCAGGTACTGAATTTTCAGGATCACCTAATAAATGTGGCATAAAAAAAACTAAAATAGATAAAATTAAAAAATAATAACAAATACCTACTAAATCTTTAATTGTTAAATAAGGATGAAAACGAATACGATCAGTAGTTGATGAAATACCTTCACAATTATTTGAACCATCTTTATGTAATGCCATTAAATGCATAATAACTAAAGCAGCTAAAATAAAAGGTAATAAAAAATGTAAAGAATAAAATCTATTTAAAGTTGGATTATCTACTGAACTACCACCCCAAATAACACTTATGTTAACAATTTTTTTTTAATTTAATTTTCCAACTATCACTAGTTGGGTCAGACTATGTCATCGACCAAAGCAGACTGGTCCAAGGGCACTCGTGTCCGGATTATTGTTAGTGCAACTCACCGATTAGTCGTTGAACGTTTTTAGATCAAAAATTTCTTTTGCACTGATCTAAACTTCGCTGCAAATTGTGTCAAAAGGTGGTTTATTATTTTTTTGACAGTTCTTTGCAATTCACCCTCTTTGCTAAAAAACCTTACGGTTTTTTGGAACTAATTTTATATTTTTTTCACTTTTTTTATTTCATTTAACCAATTTTTATATTGAATAGCTTTTTTACCTAATAAAGGTTCTAATTCTGAATCATTAAAAAAATTAATAACATTTTGAATATCTTTTTTAGATGTTACTTCGAATTTCATGAAACCCTTATAATTATTTATTTTTATATTAGTTTTAAAAATTTCTTTAATATACTCAAATAATAATAAATGTTCTCGTTGTGTTATTGAAAAACAAGCTTCTTTATTTTGTTTAATATTAAATGATCCTTTAGCTATTGTAAAACCTATTAACCAATTTTTAAAATATATATTATCTAATTTTAATTTATAGTCAGTAAAAATATCTGGTAGTACCTTTATATTAGGTATTTGATTATTCTTTTCTGCTTTTTTTAAATGAGACTTTTTTTTTAAATGATTAGCATTTTCTAATATAAAAATCTTTTTATTAAATTGTTGACGACGAGTATCTGTTATAAAAATTAAATTATGAAAAAATATTAAAGGTATTAATATTTCTTGTAAATCAGTTCTAGGTATATTATATTGAACTACATTATGTTTTGGATAAACATTTATTCTACCTATTTTTAATTTATTTTGAATATTTCTTAACTTATTTTCTTCAGAAATATTTAAATTTAAAACCTTATTTATTCTAATATAATCATTTTTAGTTTTAGTAATACCTATATAACCGTCACCATCAATTAATCCCTTAAACATAGATAAATATGATTTTGAAATATTTAAAGCATATAATTTTTCTTTATTTGAACGTAAAGGTTGATTAGATTTTTTATTAATGATACCAAAGGTAGGTAGTGACGAAAAATAATAGTAATCTAATTCTACTAAATCTTGACCTATCCAAGGAATAGCACTAAATAAATTAGTAATGACGGTTGCCAAATCTTAAAACAAACTTAAAAGTTTGTTCTTGTACTAAAAAGAAAAAATTTTTTTTTGCTACTTAAAGCGTCTTTTAGCCTTGAAAAATAATTTTTATATTTTAAGATTCCGACTGTACATTAAGCAGCATTTCAGCTACCTATCACTGAGCCAGTCTGTCGCAATTAGATATATAATTGATGGTCTAAATTAATAAATTTTTGACCTATTTACAGTGATATTGCCTTATTAGTTAATTATTATTTTTTTATATCAATTGCATAATAATTTTTTAAATTTAATAAGACTATGGTTGAATTATAATAATTTTTTATGGTTATTTTATAATGATAATTTATATTTCATACTAGGATGATAATAAGGTAAAATTATATTTTTTAATTCCTTCTTACTATTTTTATGTATCTATAAATTATATTGATTAATAGTACCTGTTTTATGAATAGAAACTTTTAAATTTTTATTCATTAAAATTTCTTTTAATTTTAAACATTCTTCAAAAGTAAAATTATTAGTACATAATTTTAAAGCTTTACCACTCCGATTACCATCATCCTTAATCCAAATAGCTAACATTAAAGGAGAAATAATTAAATTTTGAGGTAAAATTTTTTTATTATTTAAATAAAATTCATCATGTAAATAATTTAAACTTGAAAATGTCCAAGTTTTTATTCTTAAAACATAACGTAATTTTCCTTTATTACCTATACGTGTTTGTATTATAGGAATATTAGGATTACAATAACCTCGAACAGATAAAAATTTATGAGACCATAAAAGATAACTTTTATTAGAAGATTCTTGTTGTAAACATAATCTACTACCATTACCATGTTTTTCTAAATAACCATCACCTAAAAGTGATCCTTGAATAAATTCTAAAATATCTTTATTATGAGGACCTATTCTTTTAGAAGAAGTTAAAAAATTACCTAATTCAATTAAAGATAAGTCTATCTTTAAAATGTTATCCATTCCATTTCGGGCAAAAATTATACCCCATAAGCTCATTTGGCCCCAAATTAATACGTAACCAATAAAAGCTGTAGCCATCATTACAATAAAAATTAATACACCTACAATCCATAAAGCACGTCTAGGAGCTCTATAAGAACCATAATATAAACCTTTACCAATATGAGCATAAACCATAATAAAAAACATAGAGACTGCATTTGCATGAATATAACGTAATAAATAACCATTATTTACATCTCTTACAATATGTTCTGAACTACTAAAAGCTAATTCTACTGATGGATTATAATGCATTGCTAATGAAATACCAGTAATTATTAATACCACTAAATTTAATCCTAATAAGGAACCTAAATTATATAAATAATTAATATTTACAGGTACAGGTGAATCAATTAAAAATTCATTTACTAAAGATAAATAAGGATTAGTTTTTAAAATTTTCATTAAAATTTTTTTATTTTTACTTTATTTTTTAATTACAAATAATTAAATTATCCAATAAAATGAAGGCGGAAGGAGTCGAACCTTCTTTGGGTTAAACCCACTGAGTTACAGTCAGCTCCTTAACCGTTCAGGCACGCCTTCATTCCTATAAATTAGCATTAATATTATCGGAGGTCCCCCCGATGATACTGCCGATGGAATTCGAATCCATATCTTGACCATTAAAAGTGGTAAGCTTTATCCATTAAGCTACGGCAGTAACTTATTAAATATCTTTATCTTTAATAGATTTTTGAGAAATAGAATATTCAGAATTAGAAAAATCAGAATCTTCAGAAAAAAAGGTTCGAGTATCTGTATAAGCTCTTTCATAAAAAGAAACTAAAGAATCTGTATCATGATCTTCATGATTTGATAATTTACCTATCATATTTAAAAAAGTTTCACGATCTTCTTCATTATATCTTTGAAAAAGTTGCTTATAAGAAAATAAAGTCATTAATTTTTTTCGACTTAATCGATCTATATCTCTAAACGCCTGAGCATTACGATTTTCAGGTGTTTCTCTTATAATAGCATTCTAAGCACCAATAATATAATGATCAAACATAGGACTTTGAACAGTACCATCTAAAGATTCAAAAAATTTATCAAGATTATCTTGTTCAATATTAAGATGTAATTGTTCATTTTTTACTTTATATGTAGTCCACCAATCACCTAAAATATTTGTAACTCCAATAGCAAGAGAATCATTACTAGCTTCATTATCATATTTAAGATTTTCATGAACTTTACGAATAGGAACTAAATTTAATAATTCACGAGGTAATTTTTTATGTAAATTATCCCATTCCCTCATTTTTTCTTCAGGAGTTAAATTTTCAAATTGAGAATAAGCCACACTTAAATAATAATCATCAATATTCTTTTTACTACTTACAGGTGTAGGTTCAATATTATTTTCTGTATTTGCAGGTTCAATATTATTTTCTGTATTTGCAGGTTCAATATTATTTTCTGTATTTGCAGGGTCAGTTCCTTCCATATAATAAGTAGTAGCTATAAGAATATCCATTGATAAAAATATATTAATAAACCATAATTTAATATCTAAAATGTCCTTTAAAAAAGGTAAACCATAAATTAAAATATAACCTAACGGTAATATAAATGTTGATGAAATCAACATTAACTAAATAAAAGCAAAAAAGTTCATAATTTTTATTTTTTTTTTATATATAAGCTTAAGCTTATATTTTTTTTTTAATATTTCTAAATTTATAACATAATATCACTTTTAATAAATCTTTTCAGAATAACCCTATTTGTTAATACTAACTAAATTAAGTATATTCTTAGCTTAGCTTATGTAATTTATTTTTTTATTTCTGGGTGGAGGGAATATAATTTTACTATATTATTTTAAAATTAACATAGAACCTCTAATAGGATAATAACTTATATAAATAGACAAAGCTATAGCAGATTCAGCACCAGCTAAAGGCAATAAATATAAAGCAAATAAAGCACCATTTAAATCATCTAATAAAAATGAAACATGAACAAATATAATACCAATACCTAATAACTTTAATTCTAAAGCAATAATTAACATAATTAAATTATCCATACGATAACTAATAGTCATAAATGCAATTAAACCTAATAAAAACTTAATTAAACCAAAATCAAAACCAAAAGAAGCAATTAAATTCATATATTATTTATTAAAGGGTTATTTGCTTTTATACTTTTTAGTACATTATACTATTATAATCCAGAAATTCTTAATATACCAATTAAAACACACCATAATAAAATACCAATTAAAATAATAATTAAAGGATAACCTAAATAAGCTAATAATCCTAAAGATTGAATATCAGTAAAAGTAATAATTTCAGTATTAAAAGAAGGAATATAATATTCATTAATAAAAAAATTAGTATTAGGTTCATTAAAAATTATTAATAAAATTAAAAATAAAGTAAATAAAAATAACATTTGCTTCATTAAACCTCTATTATTATTAAAAGTGGGTGTTTTTCCATTATCTGTCATCATAATTACAAATAAAAATAAAATAGCTATAGCACCTACATATACAATAATATAAGTTAAACCTAAAAAATAAAAATCTAAAATTGTATACATAAGACCTACCATAATAAAACTTAAAATTAATAAAGCTAATCTATTAATATTAGAACTAGAAATTAAAATAATGACAGATATAATACTAAGAAAACCGATTATAAAATATAACATATTAAAAAACATAAAACCAAAAAAAAAATATTTCATAACTAACTCAATCAAAACCCGTAGAGACGCCGGGACTTGAACCCGAATTTATGATTTTGGAGATCATGGTTTTAGCCGGATTAAACTACGTCTATCCCCTAGATAGAATTGAACTACCTCCAAAAGGTTATGAATCTTTTATGCAACCGCTACACTATAGGGGGAGTAATAGGTAAATATTGAAATAATTAGTTATTAGGACTATGTCTTTTTTATTTTACGTATAGTCTCTGAAGAAATTTTAAATTTCCTGCTAATAATTTTTTTATAAATGTTCTAGCAATTAGTAAAATTTAAAGCTGGCATACACCAGCTAATGAAAATAAATTTAAAGCAAATGCAATACTTATATATGGATGATTACGAAAAGTACCAGCTAAATCTTGAATCATTTTAATATCACGACCCATATATTGACTTAATAAAATTATAATAGTAAAAATATTTAAAGTAGTTATACCATATATTAACATATAAATAATAAAACCTTGTGGTGCTAAACATGATAAACCTAATAACATAAAACCTATATGAGAAATACCACTCTAAGCTAAAAATCTTTTAATAAACCATTGATTACTTAAAGCAATAGAACCAATAAAAATAGATAAAATACCACTAATTAATAAAATAAATTGAATATTAAATAAATTTAAAAATAAAGTAAAAATATTAGTTAAAATATATAAAAATGATAATACAGTTAATTTAGGAATAATAATCATCCACATTGTAATATTATTTTCAATATTTTCATATAAATCAGGAGCCCATTGATAAAAAGGTGCGGCACTTAATTTAAATAAAAGAGTAAATAAAATTAAACTAAAACTAATTTCTATTAAAGTTTTATTATAATTACCTAATTCAATTAAATTTATATTTATAATTTCATAATTAGTACTACCAGTTAAATAATACATTATACTTACTCCTAATAATAAAAAAGTAGTACTTAAAGCACTTAATAAAAAATATTTTAATGATGCAGCTAAACTTGCTTCATTATCACTTCTTAATGATACTAATAAATATAAAGACATATTAAATAATTCCCAAGCTATAATAGTAATTAACCAATCATTACTAAATAATAAATAATTAATACCTAAAATATTTGTTAATAAAATAATATAAGTTTCAGCTTTAATAATATTATATTGAGTATTAATAATTAAAATACTAATAATTAAAATAAATAAAGATAATAATAAATTAGTTTCATTCATTTTTAATAAACCATCTAATAAACTAATATTTAATTCTGGATAATTTAAAATTAATTGTAAATTAAATATTATATAACTTAAAATTAAAAAAAAAGAAACTTTTTTTAAAATACCTGTATTTGATTTAGAAAAAATTAAAACAAAAAATAAATTAAAAATAGGACCTAAAATTTGTAAAATTAAAGACATCATAAAATTTAAATTTAATCTATTAATATAACAATGATTATTTAAATTTGGTCTGAGTGGCAGATACCGATTCTACGTCCTCTAGTTCCCAAAACTAGTGCTCCACCATTGAGCTACACTCATTTCAAATTACATAAAAATAGTATTACATAAAAATAGTAATACTACTAATTAAATAAATAGGATTAAGAAAAGATAAAGTTAAAAATAAAGTACCTATTGAAATTATATAACTTTTAATATCATAAATAGATTTATTATATAATTTATTATTAATTAAACCATTCATTTTCTTAGAACTCATTTGAATTAAATTTAAATATCTTAAACAACTTATTACACTACAAATAATAATAAAAATAGCTAACATATAATTTGCAGTATTAGCTAAAGAAGCAATTATAAATAATTTAGCATAAAATCCTAATAAAGGTGGTATCAATTTTATTTAAGGATATCTAAAAACAAAAATTATATAATTAATTAAATTAAACGACACCTTCCGGTACCATCACTTTGTTACGACTTATCGACAAGAGATTAAAAATTAATTTAACTTAACATCGATTGACGGGCGATTTGTACAATCTCAATAAAGAATTCACCGCATATTTCTAATTAGCGATTACTGGCAATTCCAACTTCAAATTTTTGAGTTTCAAAAAATTATCCGTACATTTCATAATATTTATAATCTAATATTATCTATGTAACACGTGCATAGCCCTTCTTATTGGACCATGAGTACTTGTAGTAATACACATTATGGTGCATATGCAGTCAGTTTATCATTGGAGAACTAACTTACAACAGCCATGCAATACCAATAGATTATTAATAAAAATAATCATATACATTCTCAGAAATAAATTTTACCTTTATATTAAGGTAAATTAATAAATAAGTACAAAATAATAATAAATATAATCATAATAAATTATTTTATTTCTATATGAGATATAAAAGAAGGTAAGATTCAGGAGTATCATCCAATTAAACCACATGTTCCACTGCTTCTGTAAAGACGCGCCAAATCCGTTCCTTTTCTCTGTTGCCAGAATACTCCGGAGGCGGAATGCTTTCCGTAAAGTTGGATCTCTATCCTAGCATTCAGTATTTAGGGTGTGGACTATTCAGGTATCTAATCTGTTTCGCTACCCACACTTTAGTGAGTCAATGTCAGTATGAATATAAATAGGTGTTGTCACTTTTCGATTTTCTAATAATTATAAATAGATTCCATCCTTACTATTATTATTCACCACTTATTATTTTCTATTCTACTCTAGTTTTTTACCATCTTATCACGCTTCAAGCCCATTAATGATCTATTACGCTGCCCCACCTGTATTACCGCGGCTGCTGGCACAGGCTTTGGCCAGGACTTAAAAAAATTTATAATCTCATTTTGGTTATAATTTTGATTTTCTTTTTTCTTTCATCAACTGGGTCAAACTTTCGTTCATTGCCCAATATTCCTCACTGCTGCCATCGGAAGCTTCTCATCTCTTTTTTGTTTCGTAATTTTTTTCTTACTCTACTCTGTCTCTTTGTGGCTTTCGCTAAGGATCATCAGCATGAAGGGGTTTATTCTCCATATACCTAAACCTCTTTGTTAATTTTCCATTTATAATTAAGTAAATTATTTATTTTTTTTTATATTTTCCTTTTACTATTTTATTTCCAATTTATTTTTATTTTACAATATGGCATTTATTTTTTTTTATTTATAATCTTAGAAATAATGTCATAAGAGTTCCATATAAAATCAAATAGTTTTATTATTTATTTTAATTTTAAAAATTTTTATTACTTTAAATTTATATATGGGTAAATCAACTTTTTTACTCACCTTTTGGCAAATTTTATTTTCTATTAAATTTACAAGCATGTGTTATGTCAATGAATTGCGTAAATAGGGAGCCATGATCATGCTCTACTTATATTATATTTATCTCACTACTTCTATTAGAAGATGAATCTTTCTTTTAATAATTTAATTTTATAAACTTAATAATTTTTTATATAGTTCTAGATTACTAGAACTATATTTTAGTTAAAAAAAAATTAACATTTCCCCACAACTATATAGGAATAGATTATTTTTAAACATCCATATAGGAATGAGTATTTTCAAAACAGCAACCTCCTACTTTTAGATTAATTTTACCTACCTTAAAGCTGATCGCTAATTCAGTAATAAAAATTATTTTTAATTATATTTTTTAAGTGGATGATTTTATTTATTATGTAGTATGAATCCTACTGTATCACGTCACTATATTGAATATGAAGGTAATTTATGCCCACAACTATTCCTGCGACGATAATAAATTATTCAAAATTTATTTTTTATTCTACATTTTTATACTGAATAGTAGTATACTATAAGGTAACCCTTGCCATGGTTATGGAGGGACGCCAATTTGGTCGGTTGGTTAATCTCTTGTTTTCAACCTCTTAAGACCCTGCGTTTTTTTTGATATTTTTAATGCGGTTTTAATACTGCTTTTTTATTTTTTTTTAATAAATTAAATCTTAAATTATACCTGACTTAATTAGGTTTTGGGTTGAAGTTAATTAGTATAATAAAATCAATAAACTAAGATTAAATATAGTAATTATAAATATATAATAAAATTTCTTTTCTCTTTTTATATAGGCTTTTTAACCTTTTTAAAGTTGCCATAGAATAACATTCTAATTAAATATGAAAAATAATTTTAACTTAATTTAACAACTAATTTTAAAAAATTATAAATATAGAAATTATAATAATATAATTTTTGAGCCTTTTTAAGTTCTCTGCATTTTTAGTTTTTATTGGCTTATAACCCTATCTTTTTAATTAGAAATTGATTTTAAAACTTAATTTAAAAATATAGAAATTATATTTTACTAAGAATATATAAAACTTTTTTCTTAGCATGTTACCATAAAATAACTTTTAATTAAAAATTTATTTTTAGTTTACATTTTTATCCTGAATTATAGGGTTTTTATTAAATTATTTTTTTAATATGTTAATCCAATTTAAATTTATAGGATTTTAAAAGGTCAAATAATTAGATTGATGATATTTTTAGGTCAAATAATTAGATTGATGATAGCTATATAGGGGTTACCTACGAAGGAGGTTAAAATAAACTTAAAAAAAAAAGGAGGGAACTCCTAAACTTTTTTATCTCGTTCCGAGATTCTTTATCTTCGATACTCTTCGATTCTAATCTCTTCTCTCTAGTCGCCTCGCTCTATATAGCCATCAGGCGCCTCAGCCTGATGAATTCTATTTTGGAGCGAAAATAAATAATAATGAATTAACTTATTCTTCTAATTTCAATTTTTATAAAAATTGAAATAAGATTTAAATAATAAGTTAATTCAAAAAGAAAATATTAATTAAAAATTAAAAAAATTAAAACAGAAATAATAACAATAAAAGCATAATGAGGAATATAACCAGTAGCTAAATTTTCAATTTTATTACTAAAATAATGAATAATATTTAAAAGACCTAAAGGTCCAAAATTTTCGAAGGAACCTTTATCTAAATAACGAAAAATAATATTACTAAAATAAAGAGCATAAAACATAAGCCAATGATAAAAAACATTAAAATAATTTAATAAAGTAAAATGAGTAGTAAAATTAAAAGAAGCTTTATATTTTTTAGAAGGTAAAAGAGGAAAAATAATATTAGAAGAATTATTAAAATGAATATTATTATTAAAAGGAGAAATAATTAAAATAAGAAGAATTAAAAATAAAAAAGTAACAGGAATTAAAGAAATAATAGAACCACCAAAAGAAGCATCAAATAAAGAAGAAGGAGCATTAGGTAAAATAAATAAAGAATTTAAATAAAAAGTAGAACCAAAAGGTAAAAAAATTTGATGAGTAAAATAACCAAGAGTAACAGCACCAAAACTTAAAATAAGTAAAGGAAAAGTCATAATAAAAGAAGAATCAATAACAAAAGGTAAAAAAGCTTTAGGAAATAAAGGTCTACTCATCATAGCAATCATAAGAACACGAATACTATAAGTACTAGTTAATAAAGCAGCAAATAAAGTAAAAATATAAGCAAGAGAATGAGAAAAATATAAAGGAACACATAAAAGTTCTAATAAAAAATCTTTACTATAAAAACCAGCAGTAAAAGGAAAAGCCATTAAACTAAGAGAAGCAAAAAAGAAAACTAAATAAGTTAAAGGTAACATTAAATTAAGAGAACCCATACGAATTAAATTTTGATTATCTAAAAGAGCATGTAAAATAGCACCACTAGATAAAAATAATAAAGATTTAAAAACAGCATGCATTAATAAATGAAATAAAGCTAAATGATATTGAGAAATACCAACAGCAACAACCATATAACCTAATTGAGACATAGTAGAAAAAGCAATAATTCTTTTAATATCATTATCAACTAAACCACACATAGCACCAAAAAGAGCACCTAAACTACCTAACCATAAAATAAAAATTAAAGAAGAAGAACTTAATTCTAATAAAGGACTAATACGCATAAATAAATAAACACCAGCAGTAACCATAGTAGAACTATGTAATAAAGCACTAACACTAGTAGGACCTTCCATAGCTTTAGCTAACCAAGGAGTAAAAGGAATTAAAGCACTTTTAGCAGCACCAGCTAAAATAATAGAAATAGATAATAAAAAAATAATATTACCATTCATATAAATAGCTAAACTATAAATAGTAGATAAAGATAAATCAGAAAAAATAGCAATACTTAAAATTAAACCAATAATAAAAAACATATCACCAATTTTATTTAAAAATAAAGCACTTAAACTAGCCATATTAGCTGCTAAACGAGTAAACCAAAAATTAACTAATAAATAAGAAACAATACCAACTAATTCCCAACCTAATAAAATAATTAATAAATTTTCACCAGTAACTAAAATTAACATTGCTACAGCAAATAAAGATAAAATAGAAAAAAATCTAGCTTTATGTGGATCATGTCCCATATATTCTAAAGAATAAATTTGAATTAAAAATGAAATAATTACAATAGGTAAATACATTGAAGCAGTTAAAGTATCATAATATAAATTCCATTCTAATAATAAATTACCATAATCTATCCAATTACCCATTTCTATTGAAACTGGTGAACCAGATAAACCTACTTCAAAAAATATAAAAAGACTAAATATAGCCCCAAACTTCATTAATATAACTGATAATAAAGGACCACCTTTATTACCACAATATCTATTATTAGCTAATAAACTAGCAAATAAAGGAAAACAAATAATAGTAAGGTACATTAAAATAAAATTATTAATTTTTTTTATAAATAATTTCAATAAAAAAAAAAATTATTAGATTAATTATATTAAGACATTGAAACATCTTTCAAAGAAATAATAGTAATAAAAATTAAAATCTAAGCTTGTAAATAAGCAATTAAAATTTCTAAAGCTAAAAAAACAGTTAATAAAATAAGAGGTATAGCTAAAATAAAAAAAGAAGTACCTTTAATATAACCTAACCAAACAAAACCAATACAAACTTTTAATAATAAATGACCAGTAATTAAATTAATAGCTAATCTGAGACCTAAACTAATAGTTCTAAAAATATAAGCAATAACTTCTAAAGCAACCATTAAAGGAATTAAAGCTAAAGGAGTACCACCAGGTAAAAAAATAGCTAATAAATATAATTTATGAGTTAAAAAACCAACTAATAAAAGACCCATTAATAAAGTAAAAGCAATAGATAAAGTCATAACTAATTCAACAGTAGGAGTAGTAGAATAAGGAACTAAACCTAATAAATTAGAAAATAAAACAATATGAAAAATAGTATAAAATAAAGGTAAATAAATACTCATTTTAGGACCAACAAAATTTTCAATCATTAATAAAATAGTTCTAAATAAAGATTCACTAATAATTCCCCAATTATTAGAAATAATATTACCTTTCATAATACCTTTACCTAATAATAATGTAATTAAACCAGCTAATAATAAATAAAAAATTACATTATTAATTACAAATTGAATATTAAAAATAGGATAAATTATATAAGCTTCCATAGGAGAAAAAAACATATTAAATATAAAACGTGAAATTAACGGAATATTATTCTCAAGTAAATAAACTTCAGGTTTTTAATATTTCAAAAATTAATTTAATTTATTATTATATTAAATTTTAGCAGTACTACCATTAATTAAAATAATTCTACTTAAATTTAAACGAATAATACTAGGAAAAGTAATAGCTTGAACATACCAAACAACAAAAGAAATTAAAGCAAAAGTCCAAGAAATTAAATTAATAAACCATAAAGGAGAAAATTGTGGCATAATAAAAAAAATATATAAAATTACTTTAAAAAATAAATATTTTATTCTTTATTTGTGCCAACAATATCTAAAGCACCTTCATTATATTCAAATACAAAACCTAAAGCTAAAATAATTAAAAATAAAAAAAATGCAGTAAAAGCAAAAAAAGAATTAATAGTATAAATAATTGATGCAAATGGAAAAATAAAAATAATTTCTAAATCAAAAATTAAATATAATAAACCTATTATCCAAAAAATAATATCTATTTTCATTCTCGCATCATTAAAAGGATTAAAACCTGTTTCATAAGTACTTAATTTTTCTATATCACCTTTTTTAGATGAAGCCCAAAAACTTAATCCATATAAAATAATTAATAATCCTAAAATAATAATAAGTAATTGTAAAATACCCATAAAAATTTATAATAATATTAAATTTTTTTATAAATATAAATAGTTGCCCCCCATAGGGGGGGGGGATATAAAAAAAAATAATTAAATTAAAAAAAATTAAGCTAATAAATCAAAAGTTAATAAAATACTAGGTAAAAATAAAATAAAACCAGTTAAAAAAGGTAATAAAGAGCTCCAACCCATAGATAAAATATGATCAATTCTAATACGAGGTAAACTAGCACGAAGCCAATATAATAAAAAAATAAAAGGTAAAGGATTAACAAAACCAAATAAAAGAATAGTAATAAAAATACCCATAAATAACATCATACTATATTCAGCTAAAAAAAAGAAAGCAAAAGCAACGCCAGAATATTCAGTCATATGACCAGAAACTAATTCAGATTCAGCTTCCATTAAATCCATAGGAGGTCTACCAGTTTCAGCAACACAAGATAAAATTAAAATAAGAGCAATAGGAAATAAAGCTAAAAATAAAGGATAAGAAGATTGAGAATATAAAATAGTTAAATAATCAATAGAACCAATAGTTAAAACAATACAAATAATAGCTAAAGACATAGCAACAGAATAAGAAATCATTTGAGCAACAGCTCTTAAACTACCTAATAAACTATATTTACTATTACTAGAATAACCAGCATATAAAATACCTAAAATAGAAATTTCAGATAAAGTAATAGTAAAAAGAATACCACCACCTTTAAATTCACCAACAGCTAAACCATAATCTAAAGGAATAATAAACCAATTTAATAAAGAAATACCAAAAAAAAAGAAAGGACTTAAAATAAATAAAGTTTTATTAGCATGATTAGGAATAATACCTTCTTTTAAAATTAATTTAACACCATCAGTAACAGCTTGTAATAAACCCATCTAACCAACAGTATTAGGTCCAATTCTTCTTTGCATACTACCCATCACTTTTCTTTCAGCTAAAGTAGCAAAAATAACCATGACAATTACACCTAAAATAATAATTAAATTAGTAATCATAATTATTCAGAAACAGATTCAATAAAAGATAAATAAGAATTTAAAGGAACAGCTTTAATACCAATAGGCATAGCATGATGTAAAGAACCACATAATTCACTACAACCACCATAATAAACAGATTCTCTATTAATAACAAAACCTAAAGAATTTAAACGACCAGGTAAACAATCAGCTTTAATACCAATACTAGGAACAGCAAAAGAATGAATAACATCATTACTAGTACATAAAACACGAATACTAGTATTAATAGGTAAAACTAAATAATTATCAACAGCTAATTGACGAAAATCACCTAATTCTAAATCATCATGACCAATCATAAAAGAATCAAAACTAATAGTATCATTATTTTCAGAAATATAATCAGAATATTCATAAGTCCAAAACCATTGAGAAGCAATAGCTTTAACAGTAACTTCAGAATCTAAAATTTCATCCATCATATATAATAATTTTAAACTAGGAATACCAATAATCCATAAAATAATAGAAGGAGTAATAGTCCAAATTAATTCAATTAAATTACCATGAGCTAAATTAGCAACATAATCTTTATTAAAAAATAAACTAGTAAAAATCCAAACTACAACAACAAAAAGAATAATTAAATAAAAAATAATAAAATCATGTAAACGAATAATACCTAACATCCATTGAGAAGCTGGATCTTGAAAACCATAACTAAAATTAACAGGTACATCAGCAAAAAACATAAAAAAATTTATTAGATTCACTATGGAATCAATTAAAAAGGGATTAAAAAAAATCCAAGGAAAATCCTTACTATATTTAATCTTAGTAATTAATTTTTTAATTAATTAACCGCCCCAATAATATACAATTAAATATAAACCTAACCATACAATATCAGTAAAATGAAAATATAAAATACTTACATCTAAACCTAAACAATGTTCAGAAGTAAATTGATCAGTATAAACTCTAATAGCAGAAACAGATAATAAAATAATAGCAGCTAAAACATGTAAACCATGTAAACCAGTTAAAACAAAAAAAACAGAACCAAAAACAGAATCAGAAATAGAAAATTCAGCATTAGAATATTCAATATATTGAATACCCATAAAAATAATAATTAAAGCAATAGAAATAACCATACCTAATAAAGTATTAATTTTATCACCTTTTAAAAAAGCATGATGAGCCCAAGTAATAATAAAACCAGCAGATAATAATAATAAACTATTTAATAAAGGTAAACTCCAACAAGAAATAGCATTAACTCCTAAAGGAGGCCACATAGCTAATTCAACAGAAGGATTTAAAGAAGAATGAAAAAAAGCCCAAAAAAAAGAAGCAAATAATAATACTTCAGTAATTAAAAAAATAATAAAACCTAACATTAAACCTTCACGTACTGGTTGAGTATGATAACCAGCTAAACCTTCACGAACAACATCTTTTAACCATTGATATGAAATAAAAATAATATTAAAAATTACAATTAAATATAATAATAAACTATTCACTCCTAAAGTTAACCAACTTACAATAGCTAAAGCTAAAGATAATACACCAAAACTCATTAAAATAGGCCAAGGAGAAATATCTACTAAATGAAATGGATGAGCAGGTCTCATAAAATTAAAAATTTTTATTTAAAGGCTTTACCTTTTTATTTTTTTTTTGAATTTAAAAAATACTTATTAAATTTTAGTCTACCTTACTATCAATAATAATTTAATTAATTTAATAATGAAAATAATGAAATAAAAATAGAATCTAAAATAATATTAGGAAATATACCAAATAAAATAGTTAAAAATAATAAAGGAAATAAAATATTAAATTCTTTAATATTAGTATCTTGTAAAGCAATTAATAAATAATTAGAAAAAGAACCAAAACTAATACGTTGATAAGTCCAAACAAAATAAAAAGGTAATAAAATAGTAACTAAACTAGTCATAAAAGTAATAAAAGGAGAAATTTCAATAGTACTTAAAAGAATCATAAATTCAGCAATAAAACCTAAAGATAAAGGAAAAGATAAATTAGATAAAGTAAATAAAAAAAAGAAAGTAGTAAAAATAGGCATAATTAAAACTAAACCACGAAAATATTTAAGAGTTTTAGTATGAAATCTTTCATATAAATGACCAGCTAATAAAAAAAGTCCTGAACTAGCTAAACCATGAGAAAGAGAATAAAGATAAGCACCACTAATACCATTTAAATCATTACTAAAAATACCAATGACACCTACATTCATATGAGCAATACTAGAATAAGCAATAATAGATTTAAGATCTAATAAAGAAAAAGCAGAAAAACAAGAATAAATAATACTAATAATAGCTAACATTAAAATAAAAGATAAAAAATATTGATTAGCAAAAGGAAATAAAGGTAAAGAATAACGTAAAAAACCGTAGGAACCTAATTTTAATAAAATAGCAGCTAAAATTACACTAGTACCAGTAGAAGATTCACCATGAGCAACAGGTAACCAAATATGAAAAGGCCACATAGGAGTTTTAATTGCAAAAGCAATAAAAAAAGCAAACCATAAAAATAATTGATAATTATGAGAAAAAGGTAAAGTTAATAAAATTTGATAATCAGTTGTACCAGTTTGAATATAAATACTAATTAAAGCTAATAATAAAAATAAAGAACCAAATAAAGTATATAAAAAAAATTTATTTTGAGCTTCTTCTACTTTTTTATTACGACTACCATAATAACCTATTAAAAAATACATAGGTATTAATAAAGCTTCAAATGAAATATAAAATAATAATAAATCTAATACAAAAAATACAGCTATAGACCAAAAATTAACTAATAAAACTAAAATTAAAAATTTTTTTCGATCAATATTTATAGTTTTCCAACTATCTAAAATTACAATTGGTATAATTAAATTAACTAAAAAAATTAACCATAAAGAAATACCATCTAAACCTCCAATTAATAAACCTAAAATTTCAAATTGAAATTGAAAATTACTAATATTAGTATCATAAGCTAAAATCATAAATAAAATATGAAATAAATTTAATAAACTAATAAATAAAGCAATTAATAATTCATTATATTCTTTATTATTTTTTATAGGTAAAAAAATTAATAAAATAATACCAATTAAAGGATAAGATAATAAAATAATAGGTGATAACATATATAATTTTTTTAGAGATTGGGTAGGAATCTCATTAAAAGAAAGTGAATGACAAATAATCAGTAAACTGTAAATTTTAATAAAAATAATATTAGATAATATTGTTCTAATATTTAAATAATGGGTTAATAGAAACTTAGTTTCGACCTTTAGATGATTTCAGGAATTAACTATAATAGATGTAGCTTTATTAAAAAAAAAATAAAAAAATAATAGCTCAAAATTATAAAAAATAAAAATTAAAATTTAAATTTAAAATTAAAATTTAATAAATAAAAAATTTAATAATATAACCATGGATCTATATACACCGGTCCTCTCGTACTAAGTGCATCTGTTTCATTTTAACCAATCTCTCAGAAGATAGAGAACATGCTGTGTTACCACGCATTGAACCCAGCTCACGTGCCTTTTTATGTGGAGAACAGCCACACCCTTGCAAGCACTTACACCTGCAGGATAAGACGAGCCGACATCGAGGTGTCGAACGAAGACATAATTGTGGACATCATATCTTCACCAACCTGTTATCCCTTGAGTAATTATTTCTTTTGATTGCTAAAATAATAAATTTTAGCAGTTCACTATGATCGACCGATTTTATTCGATCCCTGAAAGACTTATAAGTCTTAAACAGTCAAGTAAAATAATTCCATTATAATTTTTTTTACCTTATATAAGCCTCCGTTACTTTTTAGAAGGCTACCGCCCCAGTAAAACTGTCTTTAAATCAGATAATAAAATAAATTTTTATTTTTTCTAATTTATAACAGTGAAATTTCAAGGGTCTTCTCGTCTAACTGAGAGTTGTCGGTATCTGCACCGACAATATAATTTCACGCGATCTATTTGAAAGACAGTTACCCCATCATTACTTTATTCATGCAGGACAATACTTATTTGCCTAGGAATTTCGCTACCTTAGGATCGTTAGAGTTACAACCGCCAGTCTTTACGGCTTATACAAAAAGATTTTTTCTTTTTTGTTTTCACTTCGCAAACTTGGGCAAAAGACACTGCGCATACTTCATTATTTATTTTGCGCACAGTTGTGTTTGTGGTCAACAGTTGCAGGGTTATTTTTGCCGAGTTCCTTTCAAATAGTTTTTCGCAAACCGTTTTTTAAATCACTTGTGTTAGTTTTAGTATGGTTTTTCTTTTTTTCCAGTTTTATTTTTTTCTTTTTTTCATCCCGTTTTACCGGTTAGATACCACTTAACTTTAATGAGTTTTCACTTTCATCAAAAACCTAGATTTTACGGTCAAAGGGCTTTTTACCCTTTTTTACGTTACTCATGTCAGCATTCTTTTAAAAAATATCATTATTTTTTTAGATCATTACCAAGAAAAATTTTTTTTATTTTTTCTTCTATTTTTAAAAAAGTTCCTTTAGATCCGCTTATTTTCAATAGTCTTTTCTCTCTTCAGTTTTCTGTTACGAACTAATTAAATGATTGCCGATTCCAAGCACACATTCTGAAGTTTTATACAAGAAACCATTTTATATTCACTTAAAGAACATTTAGGATTTTTAATTAATAGATAGAGTTGTTTCTCTCTAGACCATCGAGCTTAGCCTCGATGCTCTGTCTTTTCAATTTCATTTTTTTTTATATCTTTTCGAGTTCAGGAAATCCCGTACTGTACTCTATAATATGTTAATTGATAGAACTACTACTATAGTTTTCATGATCTACCAGCTATTTTCTAGTTCGATAAGTATTTCACCTCTAATCATCATTCATCTTATTGCATTACTACGCAAACAAGTTCAAGCCTATAATAATTAGGAATTTCTTCCTTAATTAGCTTTGATGATGACTGGATCACTAGATTTCGGGTCTATTTCATTTAATTTTTAATTATTTTAATTTGCCTTTTAAGCTCACTAAATAAAATAACTTGCTGACCCCTTATGCAAAAGGTAATAATTTAATCTATTTTGACCTTAATTATGAGTTTTGCTGTTTCAGGCTCTTTTCACTCCCTCTTTTGGGTTCTTTCTTCAACTTTCCCTCTCGGTACTTTTCACTATTACTAATATATTTTACTTAGCCTAGGTCTTTACCCTTTTTGCTTTTTTTCTTTAGAAAATTTTTTATTTTCTTTTTTTTGACTTTTTTATTTTCGCTCTTCACTACTCATAAAGTTTCTTTCTTTAATTACTTAGATATATCAGTTCATTAAATATTTTTTTATTCCTTTTAGTTATGGTTACAGTTTTTAACTTTTTCGTTTTTTAACGACCATTTATATATTAGTTAGTCATTCACAGCGCACTTTTTTTTATAATACCATAACAGATATTATAGTTATTCACTTTCCTCTTAAAAGATCCCTTAAAATAATAAACATCAATCTATCTTATACCTTTTAAAAATAATTTTGGACCACTTCTAATTTTTTTAATAGTAATTAAAGTGTTTATAATTTTACCTTATTCCAATTATTATTGTAATTGGAATTAGGGAATAAACCCTTTAATATAATAAAAACCATTAACATAAGAAAAAGAAGCTTTAATCGCGTTAAAATTTATAATTAATATCAGATAAAAATAAATTAAGCGGAAAGCTTAGGCGCCTGCCGGCTATTAAGAGCCAAGGCGACTAGAGAGAAGAGATTCGAAGAATAAGAATCTCGGAACGAGATAAAAAAGTTTAGGAGTTCCCTCCTTTTTTTTCTTTTTAATTTCTCCCAGAATTAAGGGAGTTCTCCTTCGTATAACTCCCTATATAGCTATCATCAATCTAATTATTTGACCATAAAAAAGTTAAATATCAAATAATAGGGATGCATTATCCTAACCTCAATGGGGCCCCTTAAAGGGAGGCTGGATAAATAGGTTTATAAAAGTTTATCCTAAAAAATTTTAAAAATTATTTAATTATAATTATTAACCAGTGAATAATATTGATAATAAAGGTATCCAGTTTCAATATAAATGAATAATTGAAAATAATAAAGATGTAAATAGATTTATTATTGCAATTAAATTTGATTTTAATGTTTTAAAAAATGGTTATTATTATGATGTTAATAGTTATAGATGATTCTAATAATACCATTATTAAAGTTAAAGGTTTTAGTTCTGATAAAATAAAATATTCCGAGCTTAAATCTTTATTAATCAAAGATAATTTTCTTTCTATTAAATCTAGTCAATTTAAAACTGTTAATTTTAATATCATAATTTTCAATATCAATAAACTTTTAACTAGTACTATTAATTTAAAAAGATTACCAGTTTATATTGATAATATTTTAGTGGATACTAAACCTTTAATTTATAATGTATCATCATTTAATAATTTTTCTCTTATTATTAAACCTCAATTTCCTATTGAGACAAATTGCTAAATTATTTTTAAATTCTCTATATGGCAGATTCGGGTTAAAAGATGAAAGCAAAATATTTAAATAAAAATCAGTTCATAGATGTTACTATTTAAAATGATTTAATTGAACTTTAAAAGTTCATGACACAACTCTTTATTCTAAAAATATAAAAAATAAATTTTAGTAATGTAACTATAGCTGCTGCTATAACTAGTTAGTCTATAATTTATATGGATAAATTCAAAATAATTATTTTAATTAGAGTGACACAGATTCTATTTTTGTTGAAAACCCGATTGATTCAAAATAAATTACAAATAAAATCGGTTATTTTAAATTAGAAGCTGTAATTAAAGAAGCCACTTTTATTAGTCCTAAAGCTTATAATTAATAATAATAATGAAGTTGTTAAAATTAAAGATTAAAAAGAAGGTAGTAATACTAATTATCAATAAAAATTATTATTAAAAAAGATGGTTATTTAAAAAATATGCAATTTATTATTAAAGAACTAAATATTGAATATTTAAAACATTCTAAAGCTTTAATTAATAGTGATATAAAAAAGAGAACTATTTATATTAAAAATATTTTTAGATACTAAATATCTTGTTTATAATAATAATTACAAAAAAATATTAGTTTAAAAAAGAAGAAAAATAATTTAAAATTTTATTTTCACTATTAAATTTTAAATTTAATTAAAAAGATTTAAAGAATGAGGAGAAATTATATTTTTTTTAGTAATAAAAATTTTATTACTAACAGCATATAAAAAAATAATAACAGAAAAAAAAGTTAAAATAGAACCATAAGTCATTAAATGATTCCAACCAATATAACCATCAGGATAATCAGAAATACGACGAGGCATACCATTAAGACCTAAGAAATGCATAGGAAAAAAAACAATATTAATAGCAATTAAGAAAGTCCAAAAATGAATTAAAGCCCATTTTTCATTGTAATTATAACCGGAAATTTTACCAATCCAAAAATAAAAACCAGCAAATAAACTAAAAACGGCACCTAAAGAAAGAACATAATGAAAATGACCTACAACCTAATAAGTATCATGTAAAGCAATATCAATACTAGCATTAGCTAAAATAATACCAGTAAAACCACCAAAAGTAAATAAAATTAAGAAACCTAAAGCAAAAAGCATAGGAGCATAAAAATGTAATTTACCACCGTAAATAGTAGCTAACCAAGAAAAAATTTTAACACCAGTAGGTAAAGCAATAATAATAGTAGCAGCAGTAAAATAAGCTCTACTATCAATATCTAAACCTACAACATACATATGATGACTCCAAACAATAAAACCTAAAATACCAATAGAAATCATGGCATATACCATACCAACTTGCAAAAACATAAAAATGTAATGGACCATCTCTTTATTTAAATTTATTCGTATTTATCCCATTTATTTTTAAATCTAATCCATAATTTGCCATTAATTGAATCAGTAGTAGCTAAATGTGCTTTATTTTTTTTAAGTTCAAAATATTGATTAATTAATCTAATACGATTCATTTTATTAGTAAATGAAGGGCAAATTTTAAAATATTGAATCATATAAATAATATCAATTTTATTAATTAAAATCCATTTAAAGGATCTACCAGTAGTATTAGTAAGATAAATTTTACCACCATAAATATTAATTAATTCATCTAATAAACTTTTATTATTATTAGAAGCAGAAATAATAATACCATCAGGACTTAAATAAATACTGCCATCAGAATCAAAAAAACCTGAAAACCAAGCATTATAATAAGTTAATGATTGACAAAATAATAAAGGAATATTATATTTTTCACAAATTTTACTAAATTGTAAAATACGTATAGAATTTCTTAAATGACCATTAAGATCATTAATTAATTTTAATAAGCCTTCTTTATGATGTAAACGATATCTCATAGCTTTAGCACCAGAACGTAATTTGACAGAACCACCATATTTTTGTTTAATTAAAAATAAAGCATGTTTGTCTCTAATATCTACAGTAATTTCTAAACTAGCAAAACCTTTTTTAGATAATAAAAAACAACCATCTCCATCAATTAATCCAGCTAACCATTGAGTAAATTTTTGAGGATTTTCTAAATCATTTTTAGTAGCAATTAATGGAACATTAGAAAAAATATAAAAAGATAAAGGAAAATTATTAAATAATACGCATATGGCCTCTGAAATTCCTACTAGCATGCTTAATTTAACTATGCAAAAAGATAGTATAAATTTGAAAAAAAAATTTCGTGCGTTGGTTATTTGCGGGTTAATAATATATTTAAACATTTTTACTAAAAAATAAAAAATTTTAGTAGTCTAAATATTAGAAATAATTAAATTTCTATTTATTTTCCTGCATATAGCGTATTGCGAAGAAAATTGAAAATTTTCTAAGGGCCAAGTTCGACCAAAAATAACTTTAAGACTAAAACGAGATAAAACATGTGAAATAATACCAAAACCAGGAATAATTAAAATATAAACTTCTGGATGACCAAAGAACCAAAAAAGATGTTGCTATAAAATAGGATCACCACCACCATTAGGATCATAAAAACTAGTATTAACATTTCTATCTAATAATAACATAGTAATAGCACCAGCTAAAACAGGTAAAGATAAAACTAATAACCAAGCAGTTACAAAAATAGCCCAAACAAATAATGGTAATCTTTCAAAAGTAAGACCAGGAGATCTAATATTAATAGTAGTAACAATTAAATTAATAGCACCAAGTAAAGAAGAAATACCAGCAATATGTAAACTTAAAATAGATAAATCAACAGCGGCACCTAATTGATAAGGAGTATCAGATAAAGGAGGATAAATAGTCCAACCAGTACCAGCACCACCAGCAAATAAACCAGTGACTAATAAAATTAAAGAAGGAGGTAATAACCAAAAAGCAACATTATTTAAACGAGGCATGGCCATATCCATACAACCAACCATAATAGGAACTAACCAATTACCAAAACCACCAATTAAAGCTGGCATAACCATAAAAAAAATCATAAGAATAGCATGGCCAGTAATAGTTACATTATAATCATGACCATTACCTAAAAAATAAACTTCCCCACCACCAGCTAATTCCATTCTAATCATAAAAGATAAAGCACTACCAACTAAACCAGAGAGACCGGCAAAAATAATATACATTAAACCGATATCTTTAGCATTAGTACTAAGTAACCATCTATTAATCATATATGAAGAATTAGATTTATTCATAGTTGCTGACGCAACCATAAAAGGGGGTTACTAAAGATAATTAAATGAGTTAAGTAAAAACTTATTATTATTAGTAACAACAATTAACTTGTTTTAAAAAAGAAGGGTTATTTAATAAATCAACTCTATAATTTTTCAAGGTGGAAGGATTTGAACCTTCATTAGGTAATTACCCACTGATTTAGAGTCAGTTCCTTAACCATTCAGGCACACCTTAATCATCCTAATTGGAATTGAACCAATTAAAAGAAGCCAAATCTTCTAGGATGATTTAAACTTAAAAAGCATATAAAATCATTAAAGACATCATTAAAGAAAATAAACCTAAAGCTTCAACTAAAGCAAAACCTAAAATAGTAATATTAAATAATTCAGCTTTTAAACCAGGATTACGAGAAGTACCTTGAATATAAGCAGCAAAAACTAAACCAATACCAATAGCAGCACCAGCTAAACCGAAAGTAGCTAAACCACCACCAATTAATTTACCAGCCATTAACATAATAAATATGTTTATTAATATTTTTACAAGATATAAAACTAAT
>Ga0164296_1001465_pt1 | contig 25000 bp, 28 predicted proteins | sample GEODES057metaG_FD_113533 | JGI IMG/M metagenome (GOLD analysis project Ga0164296, IMG submission 113533) | Dystrophic lake water microbial communities from Trout Bog Lake, Wisconsin, USA - GEODES057 metaG | ecosystem: Environmental > Aquatic > Freshwater > Lake | place: USA: Trout Bog Lake...
ACCAATGCCAACTGGATAGATGAGCATGTTGGTAAACTATGGTGGGATTTAAGCACTGTTAAATTCACATGGTATGAGCAGGGCGAATTAGAATTCCGTAAGAACAATTGGGGAGGAGTATTCCCAGGATGTACTATTGATGTCTATGAATGGATGCGTTCAACATATTTACCAAGTCAATGGGCCGGTCTAGCAGATACAACTGACGGCCTTGTTCTTGGAATGAGTGGCCAACCTAAGTATCCTGATAATAGTGTATTGTCTGTTAAACAAATTTTTAATTCTACAACACAACAATTAACTAATGTTTACTACTATTGGGTTAAGAATACTGTCGTTGTTCCTAGCAATACTACAAGAAGAATTAGTGCTTATAATGTAGCAAGTTTAATTGCCAATCCTCTAACAAATGGAATTCAATATATTTCTTTCTTGTCAGATAATGCTGTATCATTGGCTAACTGCAAACCTTCTTTATCATCGTCTGATATTCATCTAGCAGTTGAAATGGATACTATAAACAATTCTATTCCTAAACATACAGAATGGTTGTTATTGCAAGAGGGCGATATTAATAGTTTGCCTGGCAATGCGTTAACACAGAAATTATTAGACAGTCTTTTAGGACATGATACACAAGGTAATCAGGTTCCTGATCCTACATTGCCTAACAGATTAAAGTATGGTGTTGAAATTAGACCTCGTCAAAGTATGTTTGTTGATCGTCTAGGTGCTATTAAGATATTAGTTGAATATGTTAATAGTATTTTGTCTCAGAATTTGATCACAGACAATTATGATCTTACATTATTAAAATCTAAAGAAGAGATTCCTAATATTGCATTAGGTACATACGATATTTTAGTTGAAGACTTGACAGCCCGAGATTTATTATCTCCTAGATATGTTTCTCAAGCAACTTTAGCATGTACATTAAAGTATGGAAAAATTTCAACAATATCAATTGTTAATCCTGGATTTGGTTATAAGGCTGCTCCTACAGTAACTATATTAGGTACAGGTACTGGCGCAGAGATTGGACTAACGATTGATGCATCAGGTGCAGTGGTATCTGCAAAAATAATTAGTGCAGGATCTGGTTATACAACAGAACCTACATTTGTTGTAAGACCATTTACTGTTATTGTACAAAGCGATTCTAGTGTAAACAATAAGTGGAGTATATATCAGTGGAACTATCAAACATTGACCTGGGGTTATCCGGTGCATGTTCAAAGTTTTGACACAACTAACTATTGGTCATATGCAGATTGGGTTAGTCCAAAGTTTAATCCAAATCAAGAATTCTTGATAACATTAGATGCGCCGTACGAGCTTGATGTATTAACTAATGTTCCTGCTGGAAATTATATTAAAATTAGAAATAACGGAAATGGGCAAGCAATCGTTCTTAAGAAGTTATCAACAGTTGATCAACCCGGTTCTTATAATTTAGAATATGATTTAGTTTACCAACAAAATGGTACTATTCAATTATCAAATAGTTTATGGAACTATACTTCTGGTACATCTGGATTTGACAACATTGCGGCATATGATCAAACAGGCTTTGATTCAACTCCGGATCAAGAAGCTAGTAATATTTTTAATGCTATCAATAATAATATTTTTGTAGGCGATTTACAAATATATCTAAATCTCAGTTGGTTTAAACTTGTTCGTTATGCAATGACAGAACAAAAATTTATAGATTGGGCGTTTAAAACATCCTTTATCAGTGTAACAAACAATGCAGGGCAGTTAAATCAGCCAGCTACTTATAAGTTAGATGATACTAGTTATTACGAAAGTTTTATAGCGGAAGCTAAACCTTATAGAACAAACGTTAGAGAATGGACAGATGCATATACTTCTACAGAAGTATCAATGTCTATGACTACTGACTTTGACGTTCCGTCTTATTATAATACATCAACTCATCAGTTTACTCCGGTATCATTTGGCTCATCATTGTTAACACAACAACCTTATAGATCTTGGTTTGACAATTATACATATTATATAAAAAGTATTGATGTGTTTAATGGCGGATCCGGATATCAATATCCGCCTCAAGTTATTATTGAACCGACAAATGGTGATATAGTAACGACTACCGCTACTGCTGTAGCCTACATTGCGTTAGGGGCAGTGACACAAATTGTCGTTACTAATCCAGGTGCAGGATACACATCTAATCCTAGAATTATTTTAGCAGGTGGTGGCCCAACAACATTAACAACTGCGACAGCAGGTGCCAAGTTAGCAAATGATACTACACGAGCTACATTGACACATATTAAGTTTGATAGAGTTGCGGGATATAATGAAATTACTACATCAACTGCCTATGACAGCTTTGTCGGTGACGGGTCTAAACATGTATTTCCATTAACATGGTATCCGTCTACTAATCCTGCTGATTTCACTGTATTGATAGCAGGCATTTTGCAGTTACGTTCAGATTATACTATCAATTATAGTACTACCAAATTTAAAGGTTATACAAAAAATTATGCTACTATAACATTAAATTCTGTTCCAACGTTTGGTCAATTAATTGAAATTGATTATGTTAAGAACGTTGAGTTATACCATGCAGTTGATAGAATTCAACACTTTTATCAACCGACTAGTGGAATGCCGGGTAATACTGCTACGCTATTAATGAATGGATTAGAATATCCAGGTGTAACAATCGACACATTGCCGTTCCAGGCTTCGTTGGGTTGGGACACAGCACCGTTTGATCAAAGTAGTTGGGACGATTATGTTTCGGAAACAGGAGTTTATATTGCATCCAGCCCTGTAGTTAGAGCAAACCCTGCGTTTGCTAACGGAAATTATGTATTTTCAGTTTCCGCCACCCCGGGCATTAGAAATATACAAATTGGTGCAACTGCTACATTTACAAATACTACAACTATATATACTGTTAACAGTTCAACAGCTAACGCACTTTATAGAGGATATTGGGATATTGGAATTACAGGAACAAATATTCCCGTATTCTCTACAAGCGAATCTATAACATTTACTAATCCTAATGCAGAAGTATTTGCGCTTCCTTTTGTTCCTGCGGTAGGTACAACTATTACTGTATATGTAAGTACAGGTTCTGTTGTTAATGCTACAAGAATTGATGATCCTAACTATGGAACAACTGGTACAATAACTAACGCTAATGCTACTATGAAGAGCTTTAACGGTGTAGTTGGAATTAACACAATTAGTATTGGTCAAATAGTTGGTCCTAACGACATAATTATATTCCGTCCTTGGACAAGCGATGGAACAACTATTCCCAACGATGTAGATTTAGATACATTAGTTTACGGTGGAACTATTACCCCAGGTTATATTAGTGAATCAGATGAGTATACTGATATTAATTTAGATGGCGATGCATTCATTAGCTCATCTAATAGCCACGGTCCTGAAGAAAATCTTCCTGGCAATATTTTAGAAAGTATTGGAATTAGCATTTACGAACGTCCGCTAGCAGTCAATCCATTGATAGTTAATAAAAAGTATTTCACAGACGGAACTGTTAGAACATTTGACCTTGGCATCACTCCGCCTAATGTAGATAGTGTATTTGTGTTGTGGAATGATACGCCGTTATATAATACTGTCGATTTTACGATTGACTATGTTAACAATACACTGTCAACAAACAACACATTGACCAATGGTTTCCTATCGTTGACTACCTTGGGAGTTGGCGGAACAGAATTATTAGAAAACGACACAGTGGTTGTAACTAATACTGCGACAACTCAATATGCTTTTGCATCGGCTTTCTCAGAAGTTCAAAGTGCTTATGTAACACTTAATGGTGTATCAATTGCTCCGCCAAACTATACATTGGTAAGTAACACAGATACATATGGTGTTGGTAGAGCAACTATCAGTTTGAACACAACAACACATGTAAATGATGTTATTCAGGCTTGGTTGTTTGCGGCTCCATACAAAGCATTTAGTCAGGTAGTTGATCAAATCACTACTGCAAGTTCTGGAGTTAGTGTGTTTACATTAAAACAACCTCCGGGCAATCTTGGTCCATTCCATGGACAGGTAATTGTAGAATATAACGGTAAAAAATTATTACCGCCTGACACTTTATATTTTGTAGTTGAAAATAATCAATTGACCTACCCATTAAATATTCACTTCCCATATCCTGCAGGAGTTAACGCAAGTCAAGTTGAAGTATATATTAATGGTGTACTAGCAACATTGGGATATGATTATGAATTAATCCAAACTGAAAACCTAGTAGTGTTTAGTCAGCGTTCAGTTAAAAATGGTGATGCTATTGCGATTGTTAATCTAATCAATAACGATTATGCGATTGAGAATAATCAATTAGTTTTAACTTCTCAAGTTGATACATCATCTGGTACAAATTTACTTCGAGTAGTTACATTTACTAACGGTGATACTTCGAGCATTAGAACGGAAAGATTCATTGGTAACTTGTCTAGACGTTACCCAATGAGTCGTCAGATGATTAATAGCAACTATGTTTGGGTAACTGTTAACGGAACTAGTTTAACACAAGATGTAGATTATCAAATTGATTCTGATCGTCAAACTATTGTATTAGGTACAAATTTTGTATTAGGACCTGCTGACAATGTGGTAATATTAAGCATTGCAGATGTTGCTGTACAAGAAACTACCGGTTATAGAATTTTCAACGACAGTTTAGGTAGAACAAGTTATAAACGTTTAAGCGGAAGAAATACCACAGCCCTAGCCCAAACATTAAATTCTACAGATACTACTATTACGGTAGTAGATGCATCAGTATTAGGTACTCCAAATATCAGTCGAAATGTGCCTGGAGTTATACTGATTTTCGGTGAAAGAATCGAGTATTACCAGGTAAATGGTAACGTTTTGTCACAAATTAAGCGTGGAACTTTTGCCACTGGTGTTAGAGCATCATATCCTGTAGGAACTACAGTTATTGATCAAAGCCCGGTTCAAAATATTCCTGTATTGGAGTATGCTCAAACTCAGCGGTTCTTAGTAACTGATACTAGCACAGTTGAATATCCGTTAACTGATATTACTTTTACTACATCAACTACTGCAACGACTCAGGTACAGGTATTTTATCAAGGAACTATGCTAACTAAGACAACAAGCACTGTTCATAATCCCGAAGTTGCATACGATTCTGGAGAAATCAATAGTGCAGGAATTTCTAGTGATACTATTGTACCTGCAGAATACTATATTGATCCTACAACATATAACCTAGTACTAAATTTTGCTCCACAACTTGGCGCAGAAATTAGAGTAATACGCAATCTAGGAACAGTATGGGGTAATGAATTAGTGTCAGAAGTTACAAGCAATTCTGAACAAGTTAACTTTTTATTAGAAAGGCCGGCCATTCTGCCAGATAAATATTATTATGGACAACAATGAGAATAAGAAAATGCCAAATCAACAACCAGTAAATCAACCTACATCGCCTATTTTTGGTGATGCCGGCGGCGTTAAATTACAAGGTCATATTAAAATATTTGATCCTGAAACTAACGAAGTTTATGTAAACAAGCGTAATGCCATCCATTATGAAAATTTTAGTCAAACACTAGTACAGAGTATTGGAAATCAGGGATTTGGTTGGGTATTTGAGATGGATTTTGGTAATGGCGGTAGCCGTGTTGATCCTACAGGTATTATCACTTACCTAACACCTAATACAGTTGGTGCAAATGCATCTCTGTATAACCAGACATACTATAAAATTGTTGACCAACAAAGTGCAAGTAATCTAGATCCTACAAGAAACTTTATGGAATTTAGACACGTATCTGGTGCAACATATACAGATTTGTTAGTGAGTTGTTTATTAGACTTCGGTGAGCCTAGCGGACAACAAGCATTTGATACAGAAACAAACTTCAATGGTAATTATGTATTTGATGAATTAGGTCTAAGAGCATACAGCCCTAACGGTGTGGGCACTGGTAATTTATTAACACACGTTATTTTTCATCCTGTTCAGAAGAGCTTGAACAGATTAGTTCAAATTGATTACACAATTCGAGTACAAAGCCTTAGCGGATCTGGAGCTTAATTATGGGTAGCTTTAATGTTTATTTTTCAGATCCAAATAAGATCGCTACTCCTATCGTAGTTGAAGACGGCACAATTAATACAATTGATACCAGTGTTTCTTTGATAGGTAAAAATGTTTCAGGTTATTCTTCAGCATTAGCTACTGATTTTGTTCAGATGTTAGAAAATTTTGCTAGTGCAACTTCTCCTAACAATCCTATACAAGGTCAGTTATGGTATAACAATGCAGAAAATCGTCTAATGATTAATGATGGTACAGCAGGAACTGGAAATTGGTATCCTGCAGATGGTATCTGGAGGCAATCAAATCAGCCAACAGGATTACCAGGCGATTTATGGGTTAACGAAAGCAACGGACAGTTGTTCTTAACACTTGACGGTATTAACTGGACACTAGTTGGCCCTAACTACAGCAGTACTCTAAAGACTGGTATCTATCCAGAAACAGTTACAGACAAGTACGGAACTAATCATACTGTTATTAAACAATACATTAATGATAATGTTGTTGAGATTATTAGTTCAGACAATTTTGTTCCACAACAAGTCATTAACGGATTCAGTAATATACAGGCGGGCATTAACCTAAACGCTAATTTTAGTTCTAAATTAAATGCAACTGCCTATGCGGCAGAGAATATTCTAGTTACAAGTCCTTATACACAATATGTTTTAGGAAATAACTTTGTCCGTAATGACATTGATAATACAGTAAATGCTAGCCTTAATATTAATGATAATTTAGGCATAGGTACTGTTCCTACATTCATATTAAAGAAAGTTGGAACGCTTCAAAACGTATTTTTAAATTCTAGTAATGCTGGTGAATTTTCTTTCCAGGTTGCTGATCCGTCCGGTAACGGAGTAAACAACGAATTACTCACTGTTGACGGCGATGCTTTTAGAGTAACTGTTGGATCATCACATGCTACTGATTTAAAGGTTAATGGTAATGTTACTATTACAGGTAATTTTACATTAACAAACAACATTGCATCGGGTGGATTCTTTGAAATTCAAACTCCTGCTAAGATTGTTTCTACATTGAATGTGGGTGGTACTAGTACATTTACCGCTACTAGTTACTTTACAAAACCTATGTATTTAGGACAAACAGGACAACCAACAAGTACTTTGGGTGTTGATGGAATAATTCCACAATCATCTGGTACATATAATATTGGTCAGTTAAACAATCCATTTTCAAATGTATATTCAAAGAATTTTACTGGAAACTTTAATGGTAATTTAACGGGCGGTGCTCAATTCCTTTCTAACACTAGCACGTTTGCCCTAGGTGGTCAGTTAACAGGCGGGTTATATTTTGGAATTAATCAACAGCCTGTACTATCAGAGCCAACTGGATTTAATGGGCAGGCTGGTAATTATGTGTTCAACGCACAATTATCTGTTAATTCGATCACTAGTCAAACTTCTACATCTACAGTAGCGGTATCGGACAGTTTGTTAGTTGCAACTGCGGTAGGTGCTGGTGTAAATCTAGCACAAATTACTAAGGCAAATTTATTACAAGACTTGTATGATAATCTAGTTCCTGCAGGGACGATTGTTCCTTGGGCAGGTGTAAGTCCTTTGAGCAGTTTACAAAGTGCCGGCGTTGGAAATAGAAAAGCAGATGGTACATATAATTGGCTAATTTGCGATGGTAGCTTCTTTTATGAAAAAGATTATCCATCATTATTTGCGGCTATTAGTTATACATACGGAGGCGATCCTAGCGTAGCGGCTTTCCAAGTACCGGACATGCGAGGTAGAATGATTATCGGATATGATAATATGTCTAATAATTTTATAGGAAGCCCGTCAACTGCGGCAGGTAGAGTTCCTGGGGCAAATGTTCCAAATGCAGAATTAGCCAATCAAGGCCTTGCTCCAGCAGTAACTGGTGGTTCAAATACCGCAACTGTTTCTACAGGAGTTACTGGTCCCGATGGTGTGCTAACTACTACTTCAACACAAATTACTGGTGTAATGAATCCGTATTTTGCGTTTAACTACATTATAAAGACCTAAGAACATGTCATATACAATACTAAATGCCGACGGAACGACCCTGCTAACTCTAGCAGACCAATCCTATGATAACGTAACAACAAGTTTAACACTTATAGGAAAGAATTCTAATGCGTACGGTCAATCGGTTAACGAAAACTTTGTTTTATTATTAGAAAATTTTGCTAATGTTAGCGAACCACGTAGCCCTGTAACAGGTCAGCAATGGTATAATACACTTGAAGGTAGAATGTATGTTTACACCACAAGTACATTTAAGCCAGTTAGCGGATCATTGGTTTCATCGACTGCTCCAGGCAACCTAGTTGCGGGTGATCTTTGGTTAGATTCTGTTAACAATCAATTATGGGTTTGGAACGGCACTAAGTTAGTAAGCACATCTAAACAATATGCTGACTCTGTAGGTAAAGCAGGTTGGTTGGTTGAGACAGTACAAGATATTGGTCTTAATGTTTATAATGTATCAAATTTATATAATGATGGTGTGTTGTTGGGCGTGTTATCAGAACAACCAATTACATTGAATTCTAATTATATAACAACGTATAATACATCAACTATTAGACGTGGTTTTACATTAAACCCTGCGTTCGGTGATATTCGTTTTTGGGGAACAGCTACTAGTGCAGATTCTGTAGCAGGATTTGATTCTAGTTCTTTCTTAACTAAAAACACTACTACAAATAGCGGAAACGTTATGACAGTTCCTCTATTTGTGCAAAATAATGTCGGTGCTACAATTGGTGCAAGTAATAATTTAACTTTTTATGTTAATGGTAATACATCTACAATCTATAACGCTGTACCAAACACAATTTTAGATATTCAAGCAAATAATGGATCTAATGCGGTTATTATGATTACCATTAATGGTGCAACCGAGCGTGTTGGTATTAATAATAACACACCTGCGTATCCTTTAGATGTTATTGGAGATGTTAGAGTAGTTGGTAATCTTACTGTTATAGGTACACAAACAAATATTGAAGTTGCCCGTTTACAGGTTCAAGATATTAATATCGAATTAGGTTCGTATCAAACAACATCTAGTGATGCGTTTGTTAATGGCGGCGGTATTGTATTACATGGCGCATCAGATCATACTATTTTATATGATAATTCTAGTACATCTTGGGACTTTAGTGAAAATATTCAACTAGCAGTTAACAAAGGTTATTACATTAATACACAACAAGTATTAGATGCTAATAATGTTTATTCTATCGGCGCTCCTAAATTATTAAATCTAGGTGTAACTACTCCGATGAACCAAATTCTGTTTGGTGGAATGAGTATTACATCTTCAACCATTGCAAGTTATGCCGCAAATGATCTGACATTAAGAGGCGGAACAGGATTTATTAACGTAAGTTCATCGACTATTGTCAATCTTGCTCCTACTAATTTTTATTCTACAACATCAACTGCCGCAGTTACTAAAAAATATGTTGATGATGAAATTAGTCTAAATGCTGGTGGTCTACAAGGAAGAAAACCTTATACTTTAAGTGTTGATGTAACTTATTTTGTAAACGTTAATCAAGATATTAAATCTTATCTAGATAAACTATTGCCTGTTAATGGCGGCCCTGCTGGATCTGCTTATGCACAACCAGACGGTTCCATTTGTACAGTATTGGCAATGACCTATGCCGCAAGTACAGCAACTAGTTTCCTTACTTTAAATAAATCATACGTACAACTCAGCACAGGCACAAACGTTTTAGAAGACGTTGCAGGCGAAGTATTAATTGTTGTTCCGCCACCAATGCCTACCTATGTAACAAAACTATATCAAGTATCCACAGGCACCTGGACTTATATACAAGATATCACGTAATTCGGAGAAATTGAATGCCATACAACTTAGTAAAATTTGACGGGACTGCCTTAGTTGCTGTTGCTGACGGTGAAATAGATAATCAAATCACCACTAGCATTAACTTTATCGGTAAGAATGTTACAGACTATGGTACTGCTCAAAACGATAACTTCTTATGGCTATTAGAAAATTTTGCCGCAACTACTTCTCCAATTAATCCAATACAGGGTCAGATTTGGTTTGATTCTTCATTTGCTTCGCCATCAACTGGAAGTTTAAGACCTAAGATCTATGACGGCGGCAATTGGAGAACGCTTGGTATAACTGAAATTAATCCTACACAACCTACATATCTACAACCGGGAGATTTATGGTTTGACAGCAATTTAAAACAGTTATGGGTACAAACAAATACTGCTAGTAATTTTAGCTTAATTGGTCCAGAGTTGGTTGTTGGATTTAATAACACCAAATGGACATCTAATTCAGTTTTAGATTCTCTTAATACATCTCATGCTGTAGTTTCTATAGCAGTAAACGGTAGTATAATTGCCGCGGCTTCTGCAGATGCATTTACAATTTCTGCTTCTGATCCATTTTATACAGCAGGATTTACACAATTACACAAAGGATTAACGTTTGTAGATTCGTCTGTGGCATTATATGGCAATGTTGAAGATTCTAGATATACAAAATCCACATCTACTGAAATTATTACAGGCGAGTGGAGTTTTAACGAAGGCATTAACATTGGTACAGGTAGTATCAGTGTAGACGGATCCGGCAATTTAATGTTGTTCAGCGGAAACGGCACAGTAATGTTAAATGCCTCAAACATTTTACCACCTGGAATAAATTCTAGTTTAGGATCAACAACCGCTAAATTTAAAAATATTTACGGAACAAACATTAGCGCAGGCGCTAGTTCTGCATCTGGTTTGTTTATTGGTAATTGGGCATTATCGAATTCTAGTAGTTTCCATCCTGTATCGGACAGTTCTAATAATTTAGGTTTATCTAATCTTAGATGGGGTAATGTATATGCCTCTCAAGTGTCTGCAGGATCTACAGCATCAAGTGCTACAATAGAAGGTCAGTGGTCATTCACAAATAATAGCAAATTAACAAGCCCTGTATTGCAAACTCCGACATTAACTGCTGGATCTCCTAGCACATCTGGTACACTAATTGGTCAATGGAGTGCTGGACCAGGAAGTACCATACATGCTACTGCGGTTGTTGATTCATTAGGCGGCGTTCAGGCACCAGATGTAAATCCGACTCCTACTACTGTAGCATTACGTGATGGCATAGGTAACCTTAACGCAGTAACTTTTTATGGAAATTTAACAGGTAGTATTGTAACCGCTACTAATTTTTATGGAGGAACATTTAATGGTCCTGTAATAGGTGATGTTCAGGCTAAAACTATTACTTCTCAGATAGTCTATAGTGATGTAGATGGTAGCCTTCGTGGCGCTACGGTTACTGCAACTAATGTATATGCTACATTAAATGGCTCATTAAATTCTAATAGTATTAGTGCTGGTAGTAATTCAAGTCCAGGTACTATTATCGGCAAATGGAATTTTACTCCAGATAGTCAGTTAGGTGTAAATTACATTTCAACAGGGTCTGGTGTAAACGGAACAATAGTTGGTCAATGGAGATTGGCGTCTGGAAGTACATTCCAAGCAACTAATTTAATCGATGCTACTGGTGCCAATGTCGGTACTGATGTTAATCCTACAAATTCAACAATAGCACAGCGTTCAGGCCAAGGTGATTTGTACGCTAATAATTTTTATGGAAATGTACATGGTGATGTACATGGTAATTTAATTGGTGACGCTGTTACAGCAACTAATTTTTATGGAACATTACACGGAAGTATAGCAGGTGGTGGTAGTGTTGCGTTTGCGACAGATGCAGATAATTTAGCCTTTAACGGTAGCTATGTTAAATCTACTTCTAGTAATGTTATTAATACAGTTGTAGCTCGAAATGCAAATGGTAATTTTGCCACCAACGCAATTACCGCAGTAGGAGCAATAAGCACTCCTAACTTGTTATCAGGTGTAGCAAATGATTCTTCTGCTCCTGGTTATATCACCGGAAAGTGGACTTTAACATCTGGTTCAACTTTACAAGCAACTTACGCTGACTTGGCAGAAAAATACTTGCCAGATAACGAATATGCTCCAGGAAGTTTATTGATGTTTGGCGGAAATGCAGAAGTTACTCTTTCTAATGGAGCAGGCAACACACAAATTGCAGGTATTGTTTCGACTAAACCTGCCTATATGCTGAATAGTGAATTAGAAAGCGGTGTATATATTGCTTTGGCAGGGCGAGTGCCTTGCATGGTCGTTGGACCAATCAGTCCAAGGGATTTATTAGTAGCAAGTTACATACCTGGCGTAGCAACTTCAATTCAAAATATTTTTGGACCTACTAGCTATACATTAGGATCAATTATTGGGCGAGCTATACAAGGGTACAGCGATCCGGTAATCGTTAGAACAATCGAAGTTAAAGTAGGAATGTAAAATGTCATATATATTATATAAAACAAACGGTACGGTATTAACAACAATTTTAGATGGGTCAATCGATCAAACATCTACACCATTAACTTTAGTAGGCAAAAACTATTCCGGTTATGGACAAATTATTAATCAAGATTTAATTAAATTAACAGAAAATTTTGCATACAATGTTCAACCTGCAAATGCAATGACAGGTCAACTTTGGTATGATTCTGCAAACAAAGCTCTTAAAGCATATAACGGAAGTAGATTTAGACAGCTAGCAGTAATTGATAGTAATTCTAATGGCCCAACTGATGCAGTCCAAGGTGATTTATGGTTTAATGAAACAGATCAAAAACTGTATTATAATAACGGCACTACTTGGCTAGTTATCGGTCCTCAATTTACTGGACTAGGTTCTAACAATCTTATAACACCACAATTAGTTTATGATACCGGTACTGCTCCTCATTTTATTTTAGAAGCACAGATGCAGTTAGGTAGCGTAACTACTTCAACTGAGGTGGCCGCAGTATTTTCGGTAGACGAATTTACACTAAATGGAAGTTCGTCTGTCAATGGTTTTAATATTATTAAATCTGGTATTACTTTATATGGTGCTGATCCTATCACTGGAGTATCTGCTTCTGGACCAACTGGGTCAACTATCATGTGGGGAACATCTGCAGATTCCTTAAGATTAGGTGGAGTATCTGCAAATCAATACGTTACAGTTAATGCTCCTCAATTCAACAGTCAACTAAGTGTTAATAGTAAATTAGGAGTCAATATTAACACCGGCGACTTAATTTTACAAAGCATATTAGTTGGCGGATATACTCAAGCAGTTATTTCGGCCAATAACTCAAACGGTAATAACGGAACTAAATTACAGGTAAATGTTAACCTTGGTAACACAACAACTAACATAGTTAGTTTTGGAGCAAGTGGTGGCGGTACTCCTGCAATATTGCCAACTACTGCGGTAGGAGTTACTACAGACATTGGTACAATTACAGCACCGTTTGGACAAGTGTATTCAAATAAAGTAAACGCAAACATGTTTACGATTACGAATCAATATAGTAGTAATGCGGCCCGTGACGCCGCAATACCAGCACCTTCAATCGGTACTATTGTGTTGGTTGGAACTACATTCCAGGGAAATGTGGACGGTACTATAACAGGATGGGTTAACTTAAATTAGTTCATAAAAAAAGCACCTTGCGGTGCTTTTTAATTTAAGCTTCAGCTTTGGTTTTAGCTGGAGCTTTCTTTTTGGTCGGAACCAAATCTTCTGCTAGTTGACGCATCTTCGCGGCTTCTTTAGCTAGCTTATCTGCTTGACTGCGATAATACTTGGCTTGGTCTTCTGGAGTACCTGCCGGTGCAACAGTTCCTGCAACTGGTGCAGTTTCTGTAACAGATGCTGTTTCTTCGATATCAATATCTGCGCTTTCATTTAGATATTCTTTGGCCGCTTCTGGCTTTTTATTAGCCATAGTTGGAATGGTTGAATTAGAACCATCTTTAATAGCCAACTGCTCTAAAGTAATACCGCGTTGTTCTGCAATTAACTTGTTCAATTCATCTAATTGAATTGATGTTTTATTGTCTGGAGTGACCAGTACTAGGTTAGTAGGAACTCGTTTCAAATGACCGTTGACATGAAGATATTCAAGCATGTTGTTACCATCTGGGAACTTTCTAACTGCTAATACATCGGCGATTTCTTCTGCTTGTTGTCCACTTTCGTGTTCTAACACACTCATTAGATTATCGTGATAAATGTCACGTAGTCCTGCAGATGCACATACTAGCCCATAGTTTGGGTCACCTGGTAAAGTGCGGTAAATGATTACCACTCTTGTACCGTTGTTTTTCATTTTGCCAACGTGTTTCATATTCTTTTCCTTATTGTGTTGCACCGTCTTGTGCTGGAGCCGCTGGGGCTACTGCTTTCAAGAAAGTGTCTAACTTAGTGAATACTGCACCAACGGCGGCCATTTCGGCGGCCTTAAAAGCACCACGTGTGCAAGCAACATCAATAATTGCTCTTAGGTTTTGTAGATCTGTAACTGTTAGATCTGGACCTTGTGGTTGTGCTGGTTGTTGCGTATTTTGATCTACTGCGTCTGTCATGTTATTCTCCTTATTTGTGCAGATATGGGCATGCTAATGATAACATAGAAAGTTCTTTTGGTTCTTCTACCCCAATCTCATATGCTGTTATTAATTTATTACTGTGAGGATCCACAGCCTGTATCTTTTGAATACAATAACGGCTATCTAAATTGGTATAAATCCAATTGTCTATTTCTCGTATCTTATCAATTTCCTTAATTTTCATCTTAGCAAAATTTGGGGGTATACGATCTAGTTTCCTCATATTGAGGACGTTCAATGCGTTTACCCTACCTTTTGATAAAGACATAATATACCTACTTTATTTATAATAGGCAGTCTGGCCGAATGGAGCAATTATGGATTCATTGCCGTGAATAACAAACAAACTTTCGCAATAATTTTCATCTCCCCAGCTACCGCAAGGATACCCGTCAGTGAACATGATAAAGCGTTTTGGCTCAATACCTTCTTCTTTCATAAATTCAAAGTTGGCATCAAAATCAGTACCACCACCACCTTTACATTCATAAGTCAAAATCTCATCTGCATTGTCGCCTGTAAAACGAGCATAGTTATAAATGCCGGTATCAAAGCACCACAAGTCTAGTTTAAAGTCTACATATTCGTCCATAATGCCTTTAACTTCACTTAGGAAATCTTTGGCCATTTTGTCACTAATAGAACCTGACATATCAATTGCTACTGATACGTCAATGGTTTCTTCATTTAACATTCCTGGTAGCACAGCGCCACACATTTGACATTTGCGATTAGGACGAGTAAAACTAAAATTGCTCTTTAGAATACTTTGAATATTCATACGCAACAGTTGACGCCAATCCATTTTAGGTTCAGTAAAGTCTTTAATCAAACGTGCAACACCTGCAGGCACTTTGCCTGCACCTGCGGCCTGAGCCGCACTAACCATTGCCTCTTTGATTTCGTCTCGGATCTTTTTCTTTTCTTCAGCAGTAAGTTTTGGACGACCTTTACCACTGCCGTCAACGTCACCACCTTCTCCGCCACCTTCGTTTTCGTCATCGCCGTCTAAGTGTTCGTCGAGCAATTCTCCTAGTGAATTGATATCGATCTTAATTGCTTTCTTTTCAATTTCTTCGTAAATTTCCTCGTAACTCCAACCTCTGTATTTGTTGTCTTGGAAAATTTTAATAGAACGTGGCACTTCGCCGATGCGTTCATCTACAAGAATTTGATTAACTGCGTAGTCAGCCGCAATGTTACTAAGTTGAGGATCACGGAAATCTCTACGACCCATGTGATCAAATACGTTATGCAAAACTTCGTGTGCAAAACCAAATTCACATTCTTTTGGATTTAGTCCATCGACGAATTCTAAATTGTAGTAAAAACGGCGACCGTCTGTTGCTAACGTACCACACCAGTCACTGGCTTCGATCAGTTGAAGCCGAGTAGCCATGTTACCAAAAAACGGATGACGCAACAGCAGGCCTACACGAGCTGTAATTAATTTGTCAAGGACAAGGTCTTTCTCTCGTTGAGTAAACTCACGTTGGGTTTTTACTTTTTTAGTCTTTTCTTGTTTCATTACTGCTGACATGGCAATTCCTTATTAGTGACTGTATATATATTATATATGTTTTTTACCAAATTGTCAATAATTTTCTTTGACAATATAGTATTGTGGCTTAGGATACTTTTCTAGAATTTGTTGTTCTTTAATGTATTCATTCATTTTTGGTGCAGTGAAAAACATCTGATGTAACACGGGTTTGTGTGTACTAGAATCAACTACTGACAAGTACCAAGATTTAACAGCCATACTATCCTTTCGTTAATTAAAAAAAGGCCCCGAAGGGCCTGTATTATCCTTCCATTGCTGAGATAATGTACTTACCGTACTTATCATGGAATTTATCAAAGTTCTTCAGCTTGCTGGAATCAAATGGCAAGTTATAGTTAGTAAGTGCAACCTTAGCACCCATAACAACTAGCTCAGTTGGGAAATTATCCATCATAAAACCAAAGAAGTTATCTGCCATAGAGTCCCAGTCTTTGACTCGTTTTTGGTCCGCTGTCTGAAGCTCGTAGCACAAACTAATACTCAAAGAATACATAGCGGAGATTTCCTTGATTGCAATCTTATCAATCTTACCGCTTAGAATATCTTCTGGCTTAGGCATTTGTTTTGCAACTTTGCGGTGAGCCATAAACTTAACAGCAAGCCCCTCGCCGACTGCACCTGAAACGAGGTCAGTGAGCGTATTCTCAGGAAGGTCTTCGTCGGCAAGGAGCTCTGACACAAATGACCAAGAGCGAGGAGTAGCAAAGCTACGGCTTGGGCTCTTTGGATCAAAATCGTACAAGTCTTGTTTTGCAAAACCAAGATAACCAACAACTTGTTCGTGAATCTTATTGTTAACTGCCCATTCCAACCAGTCTTCAAAATCGTAAGTAAGTTCAATGTGAACAAAACGATTTGCCAACGGAGCAGGCATACGATAAGTAACACCCTTGTCAGTTTCGCGGTTACCAGCCGCAACAATTGAAACACCATCTGGCAATTTATATGTACCAACACGGCGATTCAAAATAAGTTGATAAGCCGCGGCCTGTGTAGCAGGAGCCGCTGAATTAAGTTCGTCCAAGAATAGAATAGCAGTACTATTTGGATCACTAGGAAGTTCACCAGGAGGTGCCCATGTCATTGTTCCTAGATTGGAATTGTAATAAGGGATACCTTTAATGTCTGTAGGTTCCCATAGGCTCAAACGAACGTCAATAACTTCACGCTCTTGTTCTTCACCAATTTGTTTAACAATATCGGACTTACCGATACCTGGAGGGCCCCACATGAACACAGGGCGTTTAATTTTGATACATTTACGTAGCGCAACTTTAGCCTGATTTGGCGTTTGTGTACGATTACCTACTGACTCACCTTTTGCCATTTTATTCCTCGTTTAGTTTAATAAAAACAGTATTGCTCACTGTTTTAATAGTATAACACTCTTAGAGGGGTTTGTCAATTGCTTCTTGTGTCTTTTTTGCGTTAGAGCGAGCTTTTGCTAGTCCAAATTTAGCAATGTCGCCGGAAAACAACACCAATTGTATTGCTACTTTTTCTGAGAATACATGGATAATTTGTTTATCTATGTAATAGGGACAGTCAATGTATTTGTTTAAACGAAGCTCTAATTGGCTTGTCCATTCTGTTTCTTTTGGAACTCGTATTGAATGTGTTTTTACATCCATCTTTTGAGTTAATGTCTTGAAACCTGCTTCTGTTAGTTTAAGTGCAGAATTGCCCTTACGTCTAGGGTTGTACCAAAATACAGGCAAATATTTTCTAATGGTTTTGTCGTCTGTAGCTAATTCTAAACTTTCTAACAACTTTTTGGTTAGCTCGATTTTGTAGTCCATTTATACTAGCTTTTCTCCAGTAGTAAGTTTGTACACGGAGAAGTCCTTACAGTTGAATAGTTTGTTTAATTTTTCTGCTAAATTGATAGCATGACCGGAATTTGAAAAACTAACCTTTTTATATTTGGGCCCAATTTCTTGAGCCAACATGCTAGACGTTTTCAGATTAACGGGCTTATCTTTATAAAAAACTGCCCAGATGGCATCTGCTTCTAAAACTTGTTCAGTTTTATAATTTTTCTTGTTTGTTATTTCTAACAACACGGTTGGTTTAGGTCTAGACACGATATGCGTACTCCAAATATACGCATATATTTATAACAGATAGTGTTAAAAAGTACCACCATCCATGCTTACTTGAATCGTATCTTCGGTAGCAGGTTTAGATAATTGTGCATCTAAATTGCCTGCTAAACGTGTCATTGCAAGTGCTAGGCTATCTGTAAGAGCAATGGCGTCTTTTATGTCTAAAACAACCGTTTTCTGACCGGATTTGTTTGCAATTCGAACCTTATCTATAAGGTTTTCGATAGGTAATGTGTTTAATTGTTTCATGGTTGTTTACTTACTGTATTAAGTACTGACCTCATTTCTGCTTCTGTTTTAAAAGGACCTTTAAACGGATATCGTTCTAAAGTAATTAGTTTGGGACAAAATGATTTAACCCATCCTTTTCTAAACTGAATAACATAATATCCTGCACAGTACTGACTTTTACTTTTGGTACTTTTAGCATAAATGGGTAATCTTTGTTGCACGTTGTACAATGGATTATATGGTTTACTAGAGCAAGGAAAATCATACACAGTATGATTGTTTTTCTTTACTACCTTAGTAGGACCAGGTGTGTCGGAAAATTCTACACCTAATTTTTCCTTAACATCTTTTATAGATCCGATTTCGATTCTGCGACCTTGACGTATAAACGAAAATACTTTTTTCTCTTTATTAAGTGTACCTAACTTTGTACCCTCTTGTTCCAATAACCAACTTTTATTTGGTATCAACACCTTAGCTGTAGTCATTATTTCCTCCATCCTGTATTATGCCTCATATCTTGCGTTTAACGGATCAGAATAACTTTGAACCTGTTCTACTACTTTAACAAGATCGTAGGAGTTAGCAAACTTCATTAACCTAATTCCAACTTGCGCTATGTTTTTATTCTTACCTAGTTCGTTTGCAATAGTTTCGGCAATTAATACTTTAATTTCGTCGGGCTGTGCTGTAAGATCGCACAACAGTTTATTACGATTATAATCGTCTAATACACGATGTTCAACCCCTTCGTGATCAGTCCAACGCTGTAACATCATGTTGTTCCAATTGTACCCCTTGGAGTTTCGATCTGCGAACGCTTCTCTAAGTCCCACTTTTTTCTTAGTGCCTTTCTCTCTGACTCCGGGATAAGCAGAAAAGATGTTGTCTGACGTGTCTCCACGCATACACTTTTCGAAGAGGAGCCATTCTGGGTCTGGAGCAGGCTTGGCAACTTTGTTTTTTTTGTCAATAACATGTTTTCCCTTTTCATCAAAATAACCTTCGTGTGTAATAGTAACACCACTGACACCATTGTACTGTCGTACATTAGGTGCAATTAATTGTGCAAAGTCTCCATCTGTACTAATGATAACATGATCATCATTAGGATGTGCTTGAATAAAACCTGCTATCAAATCGTCAGCTTCTAACTGAGGATGTTGTAGAACTGTACAGTTTGTACGCTCATTTATAAAATCTTTGAATTGATCAAATGTTTCCCAGAAGATACGATCTTCCTCTTGCTCACGTGGACTTTGAGCCGCACGAGCATCAGATCGTTAACGCTTGTAAGGAGCATAGTGATCCTTACGCCAGCTACGACCTTCGAGTGCAAATACAACATGAGTACCTTTAAAATCTTTCCATGCCTTCCTAACTGAATTAAGAATAACATGCAGGCTCATGCCTACCTTTTCATCAGCCTCGCCTCTTATAACGTGTCTAGCACGAAAGAATGTATTTGCTGTATCTACTATAATATATGTCATTAACTAATCTCTGTTTTGCCATCATCACGCAAAGCACGATTAACATAACCTGTACCTCTACGACTCATGTCAATACCTTGCTCTGCACCTACGTTACGACACAATTCACTAAACCAAGCATCAACAATCGCTTCGTCTGTAGGACCGTTGTATCCTGCGCTTTTTAATTGTAACACAAAATACTCGTTCCAATCAAGCTCAAAGAAACCGTTTCTGAGATTATCTTTGTTTACGTGAGTATCTAATACAGCTACCCACGGTTCTTTGTTTTCGGTGGCAATTTCTTTAGGAGTACGTGCATCTTGCTGTGCTTGTTCTTCTTGTATTTTTTCTAAACGATCGATTTCATCTTGTCTAATTTTGGCTTCTTGTTGCAGTTGTGCTAAATTTGCTTCCAACTGATCGATGCCCATTATTTTTTTAATAAAGTTTTTCATACTCTTCCTTTTAAATTCCAAATTAGGAATTTATTTTTTTCAATCCAGTAGTGTTGAACAACAGGATCGCCAGGACCGGTAATCCAGTTTTCGCCGTGGTAAGCAAGTTTCCCCCAAAGAGGTTTATTTGTTAGAAAGCACTTTTTTGGAAACCAACATAGTTTAAGTTTCCAATACTTTGCCCTGCGTAATCCCCAGTCTTCACTTGGCGGCGACTGAGACACATCGTCTTCAAACTTGTTTTGAGACATTGCCTTTTTTCCGTAATAGCCGACGCCCATCATGTGCCCCACTCATTTTTAAAGAGTGGCACTTGTAAACGATCACTATATCGCCAACCACGTTTCATTGCGGCAAGGGCAACAGATTTAGCATTGAGAGTGTACACAGACTCAACACCACCAACAGGCATAATGTATATGTGACCTGTAAAGCCGTCTTTTCTATATTCGTCAACTGCTTGTTCTGCATCTTGTATATCCTTTTCTGTTGCTACTACAAATTTTAAATATCCTCTACCAAACCATTCGTATTCGGTTACAATTTTAGGTAGGATTGCTTCTTCCCACTTCTCACCACTCACCGGAAGTTTGGCACTGATACTAAATGTAATCTGTCTGCCTTTGACCTGCTTCTTCCATTTAAATAGATACTTTTTAAAATCGTCTGTTAAACGCTGAGTACCATTTGTTTCAAACGTAATTTCTTTAAGACCTTGCATCTTAGGATGATCTAGCAAGTCTGGATAAGCACGTTGCCAACCCAACAACGGTTCACCACCTGTAATAACAAGATGTTCATCTCTCCATTCTCCGTGCGGAAGAATTTCCATAATACGTTCAGCAATAGCATCGCTTGTGAGCATTGGACTTAGATTTTTGAAATCTGGATGCCAACTAGCATAACTATCACAGCCTGTACTAACCAATGGTAATTGTTCGTACTTGTCGTAATGGAATGCTACTTGTGCAATAGTGTCTGCCTCATCGCTTAGTTCGCCTTTTGGCATACCAAAGCCCTTACAAGTAAAATTGCAACCAAATGTTCTAAGGAACACACTGGGCACTCCCATATATCTACCCTCTCCCTGTATAGAGTAAAAAAGCTCCGCCACTTTAATTTTTGACATTAATTTGTTCCTTGTAAACTGTCTATAATAACTTTGCGTTCTCTATTGTACACTTGTTTCTTTAAAAAGTCAATAAATTCGGCATGTTCCATACTCTCTGCTTTATTTAGAATATTTTGACAGGCCTTTAAATAATATCTGCGTCTAGCGGCCTTAGTAACACCTTTCATATCTTCTACTGTAAATTGAAAAGATCGTTCTAATGCTTTTGCGGCCTCCGAAGGTTTTCCATGCCATTCTACGTCACCATCACCAGTGATAATCAGAACAGGTTTACGATCTGCACTATTAAATGTGATAGAATCTCTCGGTGGTGTAAATCCATTACCGACAGTATAACCAACACGCTGTCCGGCCGGTCTTGATGTTGTTCCAGTTGCACCCGATGCACTAGTTGACCATTTAAAATCAACAGTTTTTATTTGTTGAATTTCATAGGCGGTCATAATCTTAGTTGAATCGTCCTTTAATCGAAATAACCATGTAACTGGAGATGTTACTATGTTTTCTAATTTAGATAACGTATATATAAGGGAACGGCAAAGTTTATTCTGCGCCTTTGCTGTAATATAGTTAAATTTAGATATCATCATTCTGGTAACGCTCTAAATCTTTCTAAAAAACTTTCGATATAGCAACTAAACTCGCGTGATTCTTTCACGCCGTCTTGCTCATAATGTACCCATGTGTGTCCATCTTTGGCTTCAATTACATGAATGACATGAAATCTTTTTCCATCTGCCCCGGCCCATTTACTACCTTCTTTAACTTGTGTCATTTTTTCCACCACTCCTCATAAGGGAATTCAATCCAGACATCTTCGTCTGCTTTGTTTATTTCCATTCCAACAAAATCCATACTAACCTTAGACTTACTTGATAAGTTATCTACAACTACAGCAAATTTAACATTACCGTTCCAGACCTTTTCCCATACTTCGCTCTCTGGATGAGCCATATCCATCCAATCACGCATCAACCAATTAAATGTAGCGCCTGTATCGTTAATGTCATCAACAATAAGAATATTCTTTCCGTCAAATGCATCTGCGGCCATACCTGCGTTACTAACGCAATCACCGCCATCTCGAAGGCTAATGTCTAAACTATTCATTTTAACATCTAGCCAGTGGCTAAGGAAAACGGCAGGAATTAGCCCGCCGCGAGTAAGTCCTACAACATAGTCTGGAGTCCATCCGCTATGATGTATTTCTCTACAAATGTTGCTAATTAAATTTTCATAATCACTATATGTTATTATTTGCTTTTTCACGTCGAGCCTTTAAGAAATCTTCATTGTGTATCCATTTTTGATTTTCAAAATGGCCTACTAAAAACCCCATTCACGGATTTGTGGTCCGGGGATAAAACAAGTCCATGCAGTTACATCTGGATGTAATTCAATACGATGAAAACTCTTTGGACCACAAATACGGAAATGTCCAGGACCACGCCAGTAGCGTGTCTCTCCGATTTTCCAACCTTGTGAATTAAATCGAGGAACGTATTCATAATAGCCACCTTTAAGAATAAGTGTGGCATATGGCCATGGATGATCATGTACCTCGTCTGGATCACTTTTAAGAAACTTATGTACAAACACGTTAAATGGAAACCATTTACGATCTTTTAGAAAAACGTAGTAGCGTTCTAGATATGGTTCATTGCTTTCGCGATCAAGAATAACACGCTTACGCCCGTGTGCTTCCAACCAATTAAGAATTTTGTTTGTTAGTTTCATCTTTACTCTTACAAAGTTGATACATCATTTTAAACTGTTCCCAGGATTTTCGCAACCCCGGAAATTCTTCACACATACGACCCAAATTAATTGCGTCTACATTATATTCTAAATACCATTGATGCTGTTGGTCTAATCCCGGAACTTGTGTTGGATACGGTAACTTTCTATGTTTAGCCACGCAGTGATTCCATGGTAAAAATCTTGGCAATTTCATGTCCAAGGTCTTGTTCGTTAGTAATAATATATAACGTAGTATTATGTCGGTCTTTGATTCTATCATAATTAGAAGTTTCTACAACAGTTCCGCCTCTTGCTCTATGCATAGAAAAAGACAGTTTATTATTATTGTCTAACTCTGTAGCTCTACCAATACCGAGGGTGTTACTACGAATCTTTGATAATTCAACTAATTCGCTATCATCGTTGTTTAACCAATTGCGGATTTTTCTTTTAAGCCAGCTCATTCTTCATCCTTAAAATCAACAACATTACCGTCAGCGTCTGCACAAATGATACGTACAGTTTCGCCATCTTCATCTTTAATTTCGATTGGACCCCAGATCCACCAATGGGTATCGCCTTGCATCCAACCTTCTTCTTCTAAATCGTAAGGAGTGTTTTCTTCGAGGAATTCACGGATCTCTTCTTCCTCGTCTTCTTCTAATCCTTCAATGTCAATATCGTACCAGCAACCGCCGTCAAACATTTCAACAAGGTCAACGCTTTCGATGTTGTTGACTTCGCAGTCTAGCATATCAATGCTGTCTTTCTTTCCGTCACCGCCAGGTACAAATGTAAATTCAAACTCTGGCGGTTTATCGTCTGAAGTTTCTACAGTCCATTCGCCATAACGGAAACCGTTAGTGACTGTGACTTTGCCCTCGCCTTCTCGTTGATGATATGATTCAACTTCTTGACAAGACTTTTTATAATATGTACTAACGGTCCAAGTTGCCATGATATTTCCTTAGTTTTCCAAATCCATTAAATTCCACTCTTTAATCACAGCAATAAGTTCTTCTTCTGTGTTACAAAGAGTTTTAACAGATGCCCAGTCGTCCTTCTTATTGCGACCACTGACTTCTACCATCCAACCGTTATCGTAACGATTAAGAGTGATGTTTTCATTTACTTTTGCTAATTTACCTAATTTATTTGCCATTTTATTTCCTTTCTAATTGAAGTTTGCGTAGTTTAGATTTTAATTCAGCCAGGTCTTGTTTAAGACTATCATTTAGATTATTTGCTACAGTTAGTTCGTCTTTAAGTTCACTATCTAATTCTTTCAATAGTCGTGCCTTGTAAGTACGCTCACTTTCCCAATGCCAATTGTGTCCAATAAGCATACCGAGCCCTAGTACAACAAATAAAAGAATTAAATCACTTATCATTTAGAAGCATACTCTTGTTGCATCTTAATATTGTCAAAGAATTCTTTCTTTGTTCCCATATCATCTTTAAATGCGCCACGCAATACTGTAGTCTGTGTTAAACTACTCTTAGCCATAATTCCTCTGTTCTCACAACACCCATGTGTCATTTGAATGTATACGCCTAAGTCTGTGGCGCCTGTGGCTTTTTGGATTTCCCTAGCAATATCATTACAAAGTTCCTCCTGGAGAGTTCCACGTCGGGCACAC
>Ga0164296_1001467_pt1 | contig 24978 bp, 20 predicted proteins | sample GEODES057metaG_FD_113533 | JGI IMG/M metagenome (GOLD analysis project Ga0164296, IMG submission 113533) | Dystrophic lake water microbial communities from Trout Bog Lake, Wisconsin, USA - GEODES057 metaG | ecosystem: Environmental > Aquatic > Freshwater > Lake | place: USA: Trout Bog Lake...
CAGTTGCAACAATGATCGGAACGACTGTCATTGAAGCACTAGAATTTCAAACTGACCATCAAAATAGGCCCCTTCATCACTTAAGGCGGCTGGGTCAAAATGAACCACATCACTAATATTTTATAATTAAAATGGTATTTTTTCAGCTTATTGACTTAACAATAAAGCTGAAAATTCCTATTCATAGTAACTCAATTCTATAAATTACTATATCTAGCAAGAACAAGACATGAACTAAAACATATCTCTGATTCGTCGCTGGTATGTTCTAGTTTCATTTTATTCCTTAATTTTAGTGTCGATTAAACGTGCTTGACTCAATCTCATTTTGGAGTCCTTGAAAGCCAATCTAAAAAATCATGAAAATAAAGCTGATGAACACCAATGTAACAAAATATAGTATGCCTAAAGATGTTATAACTATATTTAGCCGTGAACAAAAGATGACTCACAGAGAGTCAGCGATTCGGGCGTGTTTCGTTCACCTCTCGTTCAAAAGATAAACAAAGCCTGTTATATTCGTATCGATTTGAAACAATCCATCTGCGCTAAAGGCATCAAAAAATAAAATGAATTCTCCGCTTCATATCAGCGCAATAAATCAGACTGACAATAAACAAAACTTATTGGCAGTGTTGGGTCCCACCAATACGGGTAAAACGCATTTTGCGATTGAGCGTATGCTGCAATATAAAACAGGCATTATTGGCCTGCCGCTACGCCTTTTAGCCCGTGAAGTCTACAATCGTGTTGTCGAAAAAATTGGGCCAGCTCATGTTGCACTTGTAACGGGCGAAGAAAAAATAAAGCCCCCACAAACATATTATTGGATTTCAACTGTTGAGGCGATGCCACGTGACATTGATGTCGATTTTATTGCGATTGATGAAATTCAATTAGCCAGCGATTTTGAACGTGGTCACGTCTTCACTGATCGTATACTTAATCGCCGTGGGCGCGAGGAAACATTGTTCATTGGTGCTCAAACCATCGCGTCAACCCTTGCGACATTGCTGCCCCAAGTGCAATTTGCGACACGCCCTCGCTTATCTCAGCTTACTTTTTTGGGTGAACGTAAAATAACGCGCCTCCCACGTCGTTCTGCTATCGTTGCTTTTTCTGCTGAGGATGTCTATTCAATTGCAGAATGGATAAGGCGACAAAAAGGTGGCGCCGCAGTTGTACTTGGTGCACTCTCTCCACGCACGCGCAATGCGCAAGTGGATATTTATCAATCAGGAGAGGTTGATTATATCGTTGCAACTGACGCAATCGGCATGGGTCTCAATCTTGATGTTGATCATATCGCATTTGCTTCTGATCGTAAATTTGATGGTCATCAATACAGGCGATTAACTTACGCTGAATTTGGGCAGATTGCAGGACGCGCAGGACGTCATGTCAAAGATGGAACATTTGGGACTACTGGTCGCTGCCTGTCTTTTGATGAAGATTTGGTTGAAAGCATAGAACAACATCAATTTGATCCCATTGGTCTTTTGCAATGGCGCAACTCAAATTTAGATTTTTCTTCATTGCGCAATTTAATAAGTTCTTTGGAATTGCTTCCTCCCCATCCAAAACTCGCCCGCACACCCCTTGCTGAAGACGCCATAGTCTTAGATCTACTCAGTCGCAATTCAGATGTTCAGCGACAAGCCAAAACCCGTGCGGACATACAAAGATTATGGGAGGTCTGCCAAATCCCTGATTATCGTAAGATCTCCCCGGCAGCCCATGCCGAATTGGTTTTATCTTTGTTCCAATTCATCGTTAGAAATGGGCGTATCCCTGATGAATGGTTCAGAAGTCAATTAAATGCTTTCGATCGCAACGATGGTGATATAGATACTCTGTCAGCCCGTTTAGCTCAGGTGCGGACATGGAACTTCATTGCCAACCGGCCAGACTGGCTCAGTGATCCAGAGCATTGGCAGAACCTAACCCGTAAGGTAGAGGACAATTTGTCTGATGCTTTACATGATCGTCTAACACAGCGATTTATTGATCGCAGGACGAGCATGCTCATGCGCCGTTTGAGAGAGAATACTATGTTAGAAGCTGAAATAACCTCTGCTGGTGATGTTATTGTCGAAGGCCAACATATCGGCCTATTGCAGGGATTTCGCTTCACTCCCGACCCGAATGCTGAAGGTGAAGCTGCTAAGGCACTTAATGCCACAGCTCATAAAACACTTGCGGCAGAAATAGAACGCCGCGCCAGCCGCATACATGAAGCCGTTGATAATGCGTTTGTTTTGGCCAACGATGGTTCGATACGTTGGCTTGGTGAAATTATTGCAAAAATCAGTGCTGGAGATCATATTCTTAAGCCTAATATACTGATTTTAGCTGATGAAACCCTATCGGGAACAGCGCTTGAGCTTGTTCGCAAACGACTAGATCTGTGGCTAACAAGTCATATTCAAAAACTTTTGGGCGCTTTACTTGAGCTTGAAGAAGGCCAAGGTCTTGAGGGCCTTGCACGAGGTGTAGCGTTTCAGATTGGAGAGGCCTTGGGCGTATTGGAACGTTCAAAAATTGCAAATGATGTCAAATCGTTAGATCAAGACTCCCGAGCAAAATTGCGCAAAATAGGCGTTCGTTTTGGCGCCTTCCATCTCTATTTACCTTTACTGCTGAAACCAGCCCCACGTGCTTTAGCTGCCCAGTTATGGGCGCTCAAACATGGAGGCATCGAAGGTGTGAAGGGTCTTGATGAAGTGCCTTTACTAGCTTCCTCAGGCAGAACATCATTTGCAACTGATACCGATGTCCCCAAAGGGTTTTATCTAGCTGCTGGCTTCCGTGTGTGCGGAGAACGTTGTGTTCGTGTTGATATTTTAGAGCGGCTAGCTGATTTAATTCGTCCCGCACAATCCTATCGCCCTGGCATTAGTACCGGTGATGCGCCAGCAGGAACTGCCGATGATGACGGATTCATAGTGACAGTCGCCATGACTTCGCTGACGGGATGCTCTGGGGAGGCTTTTGCAGCTATTTTGCGCTCATTGGGTTATGTCAGTGAAAAGAAACTTGGACCTGCTATAACGAAAGCACTTTTACCCGCTGCCAGCACAATCGCCCTTTCAGCCCAAGAAAATGCAACGGCTGAACAAATACAGCTAGATCACTCCACCCTTACAGCTCAAGAAGATGTCTTGGATGACCAGCAATCTCCACAGACCCCAGAAACTCCCTCTGAACCTTCCCCTGAGCCCATAAGTGAGGCAACCCATACAGAACCTGAAATGATTGAGGTCTGGCGTCCCGGACGTCTCTCTCAACGACATCGCAAACCGCATGAGACGCGCACGAAAGATGTTGAATCATCAAATTCCTCACGAGATCAGGATCCAAAGAAAAATAGGAAGCAAGAGCGGCACAGCTATGCAAAAAATGCCAATCAACATCCAACACGACATCGCAAAGCGCAAACTGAGCTTCATCACAAAACTCAGCAGCTAAAATCTCGCGAACGACAGCCTGATCCAAACTCTCCATTCGCTAAACTATTGTCTTTGAAAGAAGAATTAGAGAATAAGGGTAAAAAACACTGACTGGTGAACCAGACAAAGATAAAATTTTATGCCAACGCCTCGATAAATGGATATGGTTTGCGCGTTTTACCAAAACACGGCCCTTGGCAGTAAAACTTATAATTGCCGGCCATGTTCGTGTTAACCGGAAAAAGATTAGCTCAACTTCAAAACTAATACGTGTAGGCGATATCCTGACAATAGCTTTAGAGCAGAATATTCATGTTGTCCGTGTTTTAGGGTTAGCGCAGAGGCGAGAAGGCTATGACAAAGCCAGTCAATTATATGAGGCGCTCATAGAAAATAATCCAAACTAAGATCTAGACTTGCAGTAAGCGCTTAAAATCGTTAGCTAACCCTCAGACATTGATGCGTTGGCATCGCAGTTTAAAGAGCGGAGATTATCATGACATATGTCGTCGTCGAAAATTGCATTAAATGCAAATATATGGATTGCGTCGAGGTATGTCCTGTCGACTGCTTTTATGAAGGCGAGAATATGCTGGTTATTCACCCTGATGAATGCATAGACTGCGGTGTCTGCGAGCCTGAATGCCCCGCAGAGGCTATTAAGCCAGATACAGAGCAAGGTCTGGATAAATGGCTGACTCTCAATGCTGATATGGCCAAGTCGTGGCCAAACATTACAGTCAAACGCGACCCACCAGCTGATGCAAAAGAATTTGATGGCAAAAGCGGTAAATTTGATGCCTATTTCTCTTCCAATCCAGGTGAAGGGGATTAAAACCAATAACTATCTGAAATATAATAATTTAATCCTATTAACCTCAGTTACCTATTGAGTTATTTTCAAGCTAGGGGATTTTTGATTTCCGAGCTTTTTTGTGATATATAGAAAATTAACAATGGTTTAGTTTCTTTCGCGTCAGGAGTGGTCCGGCGATAAAGTCGGCACTCACCTTATTGTGCTGAATATCGTTTTATGACCTCAATTTTGCTCGAGCTAAACCATTAAATTGATATTATTGCTAAGGTGTAAGACATCAGTTTTGGCGATTGCTAAGAAGCGATTGCACCACTCGTTAATTCGAGAATTATCAGGAGTGCTTGAGTATGCCATCGAAAAAAAAATCGAAGTCATCTGAAACGCAGGACACATCTCGGTTGAAGAAAAAAGGCAAATCCTCTGCATCTAAAACATCCGCTACTAAGACATCAGTAAAAACAACTGCAGCAAAGTCTTCTTCCAAAAAAACTGCCGCCAAAACAACCAGCTCTAAAAATAAATCAAGCGCAGCACAGAAGACTGCCGCGACAAAATCTGCTCAGCCAAAATCATCAGCCAGTAAAAAAGCGACTGCTGCAGTGACAAAAAATAAAAATAGCAAGAATAAGGGAGCATCAAGCAAGTCTTCTACTGCAACATCAAAAGCCAAAGAAAGCTCTCAAGCTGTGACAAAAAAACCTGCTGCTCAAAAAACAGCATCGCCTGCAAAATCACAAAAAACCACAAAATCACCAAAACCATCTTCGCAGCCTGCCAAGACAGCGAAGACTGCGCCCACATCACCAAAAAATAACAAAAATCAAGATTCTAAGAATCAAATAAAATCAACTCCAAAAGCGAATAAGGAGAAAGTTGCAGCGCCTTCTCCTTCGCCTGCTGCTGTTGAACCTCCTTCAAAGCCTGTGAAGCAAGCTGCGAAAGCCACAAAAAAATCAGTGGCCCAAACAAGCAAAGCGACTGATCCAATTCCGGTCCGCCCAAAAATTGCTCTTGCTTCAGGCTCAAGCGCGCCGCAAAGCACAATGGCTTCAGTAGCCCCTTTGCAGCCAGCTAATGATGAAATTAAATCTGCCACTGAAACAAAAATTTCAGCTCCCAAACCTGCCCCAACAAAAAATGGGGTCCATCGCACTGGTTATCGAGTCAATGAATATATTGTCTATCCAGCACATGGTGTAGGACAGATTATTGCAATTGAAGAACAAGAAGTTGCTGGCTTTAGCCTTGAGCTCTTTGTCATTAATTTCATGAAAGATAAAATGACTTTGAAAGTGCCGCTTCCAAAAGTATTGGCTGGGGCTATTCGCAAATTAGCTGATGCACAAACTGTATCTAAAGCGCTTGAAACACTAACAGGTCGCGCACGTATTAAACGCACCATGTGGTCGCGTCGTGCACAGGAATATGAGGCAAAAATTAATTCAGGTGATCTTGGATCAATTGCAGAAGTTGTGCGTGATCTCTATCGCTCTGAAACACAACCTGAGCAATCATATTCAGAACGTCAATTATATGAAGCTGCGCTTGATCGTATGATGCGTGAAATTGCTGCTATTCAAAAATTAATTGACTCAGAAGCCCTCAAATTGATTGAGTCTCATTTACAACGCGGACCTAAACGTGGCTCCAAAGCTGAAGCAAATGATATAAGCGATGACGCGGAAAATGATGATGCTGATCTCGATCTAGAATCTGATTCCGATGGTGACGTGGAAGAAGCAGCTTAAAAGCTGCTTCCAACACAATAATTTTAAAAAGCTATAGCCATATCCGTGAGAGCTGATTTTAATTTTAGCATAGCACGAGCTTCTAATTGGCGAACACGTTCTTTCGATATTCCTAATTGAGCACCAACAGCCTCAAGTGTTTCTGGTTCGTCCTTTAACTTTCTTTTTTTAACAATATTCAGTTCGCGATCAGACAAGTTTTTAAGTGCCACTGATAGCATTTGAAGTCGGCGGCTGGTGTCAATCTCAACCTCAACGAGTTCATCGGGCAGAGGATGATCATCAACTAGGAAATCTCCACGCTCGCTTGAATCTTCCTCATCTGACAATGTCATATTAAGAGAAACATCTGAACCTGACAGGCGACTATTCATCACTTCAACATCAGCCTGCGACACGCCCATCGCTTCGGCTATTTGAACCAAAAGGGCTGTACCACTTAATTCAGGCGCACTACGAGAAAGACGCGCACGTAAGCGCCTCAAATTAAAAAATAATGCTTTTTGTCCTGAACTAGTTCCCCCTCTTACAATAGACCAGTTACGCAAAATATAATCTTGCATAGATGCTCTTATCCACCAGGTCGCATAGGTCGAAAACCGCACATCTCGATCAGGATCAAATCGTGAAGCGGCTTCAAGTAAACCAATGTGCCCTTCCTGAATAAGATCTGCTAAAGATAGTCCATAATGCCTAAACTTAGCAGCCAAAGAAATAACGAGCCGCATATGCGCATTAGCAAGGCTATGGAGTGCCTGCTCATCGTGATTGTTTTTCCAACGAATGGCTAATTTTAGCTCTTCATCACGGCCAAGGTAGGGAGCTCGCGAAGCTTCCCTAATGATGTGACTTCCAACACCATCTAAATAGGCCATTTTGCTCTCCTGTGAGGCAAGGGATTAGGCAAAATATAGGCTCGCGAGGAAAGACTTCTCTTCTCGACTTTTTTCAAATAAATTTACGCTGAAAATAATAACTGGATCATATTTATTTTATCTCAAATATGATCTTAGCAAGGGAAGGGTAAATTATGGACCAGCGCATTATCGATCTTTATGATAATTTTACGCATCGTAGTCTTGACCGCCGTCATTTCATGGAAAAGCTTGTTGCGCTCGTTGGCTCAACAGCTGCTGCAGAAGAAGCATTGCGCACATTGGCTCCTGATTACGCCCGTGCTGCAATTATAGCGGAAACCGATGAGCGTATCATTACGTCTGATTTTAGGGATGACCAATCCGGTATTCAAGGCTATTGCGCCCTTCCGCGCAAAATATCACTTGCTGATGCTAAATCTATTATCATTGTTCTCCATGAAAATCGTGGTCTAAACCCCCATATTCAAGATATAGCCCGCCGTATTGCTGTGGAGGGGTTTGTTGCTATAGCGCCTGACCTTTTATTGCCTCTTGGTGGTACACCTAAAGATGAAGATATGGCCCGTGATCTTTTTCCAAAACTTGATATGGAAAAATCTGTTCAGTCATTGAAAAATCTCGTTTCATCATTGAAATCTCAAAATTCTCATCGAAAAATTGGTGTCATCGGATTTTGCTGGGGAGGTGGAATGAGTAATAGACTCGCAACGCAATCTCCTCAGTTGGATGTAGCTGTTACCTATTATGGCGTTGCACCTAAAATTGAAGATGTTGGCAATATAAAAGCTACTATTATGCTGCATTATGCGAGTCTTGATGATCGCGTAAATGCGACTCTCCCAGCTTTTGAAAAAGCGCTTGATAGCAATAATATTTCACATTTCATTTATATGTATGAAGGCGCAAATCATGCATTTAATAACGACACGAGTGTCGAGCGCTTTAATAAGTCTGCTGCTGATCTAGCCTGGTCTCGCTCGCTCGGATTATTTCGTTTAAAATTACAGATTTAATTAATCTCTAATTATTTTATAAATTTCATTTGTTTTGAGCTGACCGCCCTTTTCTAGACCATTGATGAGCAAGAAATGCTCAAGTGGACGATCTGTGGTGGCCATTTGCCCTGCAATGTTCTCTGCTTTCATTCCTTCCTGAGCTTTTATTTCAGTAATAAAAAGTGGATGAATGTGAGCAGCTTCATCAGTACTAATACGTTTAAAACTTAATATCGAAGTATTAAATTCACGCCTAACATCATCGGTTATATTTTGAGCCGTATAAATCAATCGATACACACTCGTGCCTAACCTGATGACAGCAATATGAAATGACCATGGGCCGCTCTGGGCTAAGGCTGTTGCGGCTGATAATCCATTTATTTGTGTTGAACGAATTGAATTCGCGATTAACCCATCAACCCAACCGGAAGCTAAATAATCTTCCAGACTTTGGTTGGAATTTAATTTGACTGAGTCAAGACGTAAGGCTTTTAAACCTTCAAATGCCATACCAACGACTGCTTGTGAAGAATTTTCAAGTGTGAAGTCATTTGGTGCAATAAAAGTGAAACCTAGACGCGGATGTATAAAGCGTTGCCCTTTAATGATTCCATCATCGGGATTATCGCCGTAAGACATACCATTAATTGATTCCAAATAGGTTTGCCTATCTGTACGCAATGATATCATTTGCTCATAATGACGTGCAATCAACTCTACATGTTCAATGCGATCTGGTGTTGATGGATGTGTTGAAAATATATCATTTTTATGTTGTGTCTTAATAGCTATTAATTGATCTTGGAGAACTGAATAGCGCGCTAATAGTTTTAATATGCGTACTGCACCCATAGGATCATATCCTGCATGGGCCATATATGATATGCCATATTCATCAGCATCAAGCTCTTGTTGTCTAGAGAATTGAGCAAAACTTATCAGACCCCGAGTTTGGGCGTATGCACTCCGCTGAGGGCCCTGTATAACACTAGCGACTTTTGCTATAACGGCATTGTTCTTTTCAATTTCATCTCTTTGAGCGGCATGCTGCGCGGTCACATGTGCAATTTCATGAGCCATGACAGCAGCAATTTCAGATGAATCATTTGCAAGAGCCAACAAGCCTCGAGTTACATAAATATCACCAGACGGACGGGCAAATGCATTGATAACGGGTGTGTTGAGAATAGTAACGCGATAATTTTGGCCTAAAGACTGATTAGCCTGAGATAAATTTAACAAAATTTGATTTAAATGACGTTCAGCAGCCGGCCATTCATATTGGCCACCAAAAAGGCTAATAAGACGTTTATGTTCATTTTCACTGAGTGTTTCAATCTCGGTTGTGCGCGGAACATCCTGCGGCAAGCTCAGCAATGTCCGCGTCCCCTGTGTATCAGTTTGCGCACAACCCAAAACTATGCAGAGATTTAAGACTGTTGTCGCTCTCACTGCACACTTAGACAAGCTCCGTAAAGATGAAACTGGACCAAATAAGTAAATCAAGATTGCTCTCTTAACAAAGGCCGTAATTGAACCTTTTGACCACCATAAGACCCATTTATCCATAACATAAGAACAGAAGCATAAGGGTAAGATAGTATTATCAAGACCATAATTTCCGCAAAAAATGAAAATTAAAGTTAAATTTGAACTTAGCAATAAGTCTTCTTTATATCATTTTAAGAAATATCCGTCTTTTAGATTTTGCGTTTCCAACGCTATGAGGCTGGCATGAATATACAAATCCAATCCGATCCCAAGGAGGGTCAAATTGATATTCTAGATCGGCTTGATTTTAACACGCTTAGTTATCAAGAAATTGTTGATTGTATTGCAAAGGTTAAATTAGAATTTGAACAATTGAATGCTCTAAAATCTTCATCTATTGAGAAAATGGACCATAAATTAAAAGTACTTAAATTATGGCGAAAACTTATCGAACATTTTATTTCAATTGAGCATGTGGCTAACGAGACTAAAGCTCCAGCTATAGTTGAAACAGAATCAAATAAAAGTGATGAACTGTTAGATAGTGATATTGAGACTAAAACACCTCATGAACCACTAATTGAAAAATCATCAGATATAGAACCATCTGATCAATCTCTCCCTATCAATTCAACATTAGTCCTAAAAAAAAGAGATGAAAAAAAATCTTCATCAACTTTGTCGCCTCGTGAAATGGCAGAAAAAATTGATAGGCAAAGCAAATATATATCTATTCAATTATTAGAAGCGAGCTTTGTTCGTGGCGTAAATATGCCTAAAGGAGTTTTTATAATTGTTGATGGACACGAAGCCCATCAACTCGTCAAAACTGGTAAAGCAACTTTACTAAATCAGAACTAATTAACTTGCGCTATCAGTCGTAGATGAAACAGCTTCAGCTGTCTCCTGAGCTGCAGCCTTAGAACGACGTGTTTTTCTTATCGTTTCACTAGCTGCAGCGACATCGCGTCGTGCCTTTTCTTCTGAAGATACATCTCCAGTTCGTGCATCATCAAGCGCACGCTCTAATACATCAAGCAAGCTACGATTGCTCTTTTCTTTTTCAAGCGCCAAATTCAATTCCGCAACTTTTGACTCATATTCACGTAAATTGCGATCAACAATTGCATTCATATCGCGTAACTTTGTTTGCAGTTCGTCAACTTGCTTTTCAAGCCGCATATTTGCTTTTTCACGCTGGTTTAAAGTCTGCATTGTCAAATCAAGACGTTCAGCCAAAGCACTCCGCGCTTGATTAATATTGTTATTCTCATTTTCTAGTTTTGTAATGGTCGCAACACGCTGCTCATTGACTTCTTGCAAGCGACGAATTTCAATTGTCAGATCTCCGACTTTACGATCTAGCGCTGAAGTCTGTTTTGATAAATTAAGAGCTTCGTCGCGAGATTGTGACAAAAGCTTTTGCGCAACATCGGCACGACTACGTGTTGCTTCAAGTGCTTGCGTAAGTGAAGCCTTTTCCTGATTACTTTCAGTGAACAAGCGATCATAAGCTGCCTGCAATTTGGCTTTATCACTACTCAAAATTGATACTTGTCGCTCTAGCTCTGCAACTGAAGAACGAGCATTATTTGCATAAACTTCAGCATCCGTAACGCGAATACGTACGCGATTAAGCTCTCGGACTGTCTCCTGCATTGTATGCTCAATGGTGAGTTTCTCATTTTCCTGAGCTTTGATTGTCTCTTCATGAATTTTGATAATGTTTTGCAAATTAAGAACTTTATCAATTTGTTCTTCAGTCGCGGAACGCGCTTGTTCGACATCTTCAGTCAGCATACGCACTTGCTTTGACATATCGCCATTGAGCTTTTCAAGCTGACTAACTTCTGCGGTTGCAAAACTTAATTCATTACGCAATGAGATAAGTTTTTCGCGCTGAGAACGATCACTCTCCTCCAAAGAGTCAATCTGCATTTGTAATTCTGAGATACGACGACCAATCTCAACATTTTGATCAATTAAAAGTGTTTCGCGTTCTTTGGCTTGTTTGAGCTGTTCCATTCGTTGAGCGAGTAGGGAATTGGAAGTTTCAAGCTCAACACAAACGGTTGAATATTTTCGAAATATATCAGCTGCAGAACGACGAACTTCCTCAAGTGACTTTTTAGCTTTCATCGTCTGCGAAAGCGCATCATCAATTGTATTGAGGTCGCCTAAAAAGCTTTCGTGTTCTAAACCTATTTCACCACGCGTAGCAGGCAAATGATCTGCATTTGCATCTGCTGATAATCGACGACCCGCCTCAGTCCGTCCGTTAACTGGATTGAGAAAACTGAACAAATTGCTCATCGTCAAAAACTCCTACAACGCAAATCACTTGAAACATATTTTATATACCATGCCATTTTCGTGTAAAAAAGCATTCTGAGACTCTTTTAACGCCTTATAAATATGCAAATTCGCTCTTGTAACATAACAATTGTCATTTATTGTTATGCTGCTATTAATTGTTCCGTAATATCAAAATGAATTTTTGATGTGTCACATAATGACTAAACTATGCTAGAAAAAATTATGGTCCCGTAGCTCAGCAGGATAGAGCAGCGGTTTCCTAAACCGAAGGCCACAGGTTCGACTCCTGTCGGGACCGCCATATCTCATAAAAAAGGGCGCCGAAGCGCCCTAATGTATCGCTTAAGATAAAAATTAATCCTTAGCTCGCTCAACATAAGAGCCATCTTCTGTCTGCACCACAATTCGTGTTCCAGCAGTTATATGAGGTGGCACCATAGTACGTGCACCATTAGACAATTGTGCAGGCTTATAAGAGGAAGAAGCCGTCTGGCCCTTGGTTACGGGCTCTGTTTCAACAACTTCTAATGTCACGCGCGCTGGCAATTGTATGGCCACTGGTATGTTATTAAATATAGAAAGCATGACCTTCATGCCTTCTTGCAAATAAATCGATTGTGTACCCAAGACGTCCTCTGGCACATTAACCTGATCATAGGTTTCGCTATTCATAAAGTGCCAGCCTTCGCCATCATGATATAAGAAACTAAATTCACGATCTTCAACATAAGCACGCTCAACTTGCTCAGTTGTCTTGTAACGATCAGTTGTTTTCACCCCATCTGAAATGCGTCGCATATCAATTTGAGTTGTTGGCGTCCCTTTGCCTGGATGAAAACTTTCAGCAGACAGCACAACATAAAGCTGTCCATCTTCACGCTCGATGATATTGCCTTTGCGGATCGAACTGGCGATAACTTTCACGATGATTTTCCCTAATTGCAGATAAACAAGGGCCGAACAAATGAGAGGACAACCCCAAATCTGGCGAAACAATACCCAAGTCTTTGTAAAGTGCTAGTCCAAAACGAGCGATAAATGTCCTTAAACGAAAAAGATCTACCATCTCGCTGGTGGGACCCCCACATCCATCAGGATCGCAAGCCCTTTCTTATCAAAAGGCAGGTGATTACCCATGAAATAAGAAAATTCTTTTATAATCAATCATTTACAGAGGTTGAAGCAACTTGCCTACAAATTTCACCGGGCAACGAAACTCACATATCCGCTTTTGAAACCAATTTTTATGATGGCAGCAATCAAAAGCAGAGGCTTTATTTACATACATCACCTGAATTTATGTGCAAAAAGCTCCTTGCTGCTGGCGAAACTAAATTATTTACCCTTGCCAAGGTATTTCGCAATCGGGAACGCGGCCCCCTACATCACCCTGAATTTACAATGCTTGAATGGTATCGAACCGATGATATAGCCACGCTCTATTGTGACATGCATGAGCTCATTAAAGCAGCAGCTCGCAGCGTGAATTGCCTGAGTGTGAATTGGAAAGGGAAATCAGCAAATCCATATGATCAACCGCTTCACATATCTGTTGTAGAAGCTTTTTCTTTATATGCGCAAATAGACCTATTACCACTGCTTAATGATCTAACCTCATTTGCCAATATAGCTTCAAACATGAATATTCGTATCAGTGATGATGATACATGGTCTGATATTTTTAGTAAAATTATGTCGCAATGCATTGAACCGCATCTTGGTCAGGATAGGCTAACATTTTTAACCGACTACCCCGCAAGTGAAGCGGCATTAGCAAAACTAAATCCAAAAGATAATCGCTTTGCACAAAGATTTGAAGCGTATTTATGTGGGGTTGAAATTTCTAATGCATTTGCCGAACTAACAAATCCAGAGGAGCAAAGAAGTCGATTTCAACATGCGATGCAAGAAAAACAACGCATATATGGAGAATCCTACCCTATTGATGAAGACTTCATGGACGCACTTTCATTGATGCCTGAAGCCTGCGGTATAGCACTTGGCTTGGATAGATTGATCATGCTGTTATCGCATGCACAGCATATTGAACAAATTATATGGGCCCCAATCGAGACAAAAATATGACGCATATCAAATCAGCATATTCAGTTTCTGAACTTATGGATTTGGATCTAATACCCAAATCCCAGGATGATCAATGGTCTATGCTCGAACAAAAATATGCAATTGCTATAACGCCAACAATATTGAAACAAATAAACCTTTCACCATCACACGATCCAATTGCTCAACAATTTATTCCCTCTCTGAAAGAGCTAGATAAAAATGATCAAGAATTAGAAGATCCTATTGGAGATTATAAACATACAAAAACCAAGGGGCTTGTTCATCGCTATCCTGATCGCGTTCTATTTAAGATAGTGCATATATGCCCTGTTTATTGTCGATTTTGTTTTCGCCGTGAAATGATCGGTCCTAATGCCGATGGAAGCTTATCGCCGCAAGACATTCATGACGCTCTAAATTATATTAATAATCATAAAGAAATATGGGAGGTTATTTTAACAGGTGGAGATCCCCTCATATTATCTCCACGAAGATTAAAAATTATTATTAGCGGACTCAATAAAATTGAACATGTTAAAATTATTCGAATCCATTCTCGCGTTCCACTTGTAGAACCAAGCTTTATTAATGATGCTCTACTAGAGACATTAGCAAGTTCTTCCAAAGCTATATATATAGCGGTCCATGCCAATCATAAAAATGAATTTTCAAAAGATGGCATTAAAGCACTTAAGAAACTGAACGATGCAAACATATCACTGATAAGCCAAACGGTCTTACTCAGAGGTGTCAATGATAACCTGACCGCTTTAATTGAGTTAATGAAATGCTTTACTGAAAATCATATTAAACCTTATTATATTCACCATCTTGATCATGCCAAAGGAACAGAGCATTTTCGTATAAGTGTGCAAGAAGGTCGCGAACTCATATATAAACTGAGGGGATATATATCCGGTTTATGCCAACCTCATTATATGCTTGATATTCCAGGAGGATATGGAAAAATCGATTTAAATAGTGATTTAAATATCAAAAAAATTGATAATGGTTATATTCTCACGGACTATTTGGGTAATGAGCATTTTTATAATGATTAATAGACATTAAAATACAAACTTAGACTTGGTCTGTTGTAAAAAGAAGAACATAATTATATTCAAACAATGATTCTCAAATTATGGGGCGTACACAATGATCCGCAATTTCATTTTGTTTTCTGCTCTTTTTTTAGGACTACTTGGAGCATCTGCGTCATATGCCCAATCTACTAATGAAAAAGATAAGGTTTCTGCAGCAAGTCTTACTCTTGATAATATTTCTCAAAAACTTTCCCGTAGTGAGCAAACTATAGCGGCATCTGATACTTCAGATGCGCAACTTTTAATTATCCGAACAACACTTGAGCAATTATCACAAGATAATACACATATCATTGATGACATGAGTGATAGGCTTGAAAATATTCAAAGCCGACTTGATCAACTTGGACCGCCGCCATCTGATAAAAATGTAATTGAAGATAAGTCATTAAGTTTACAACGCGTTGAGCTTAATGAGCAAAACAAGATTGTTGACTCCTTATTAAAACGGGCGCGTCTGTTAAATGTTGAAATTGAACAAGCAGATAATTCGATTGCTCAACGTCGTAGACAAATATTTGCTCACACTTTATTTGGTCAATCACAGAGTATTATTGACCCAGCCCTATGGATTGGGGTTATTCGTAATCTGCCTTTTGAACTCCATTCAATGGCATATGTTACAAAATCATACTATAATGAAACATTAGCTCCAAAAACCATAGCTGATATTGGGACTATTATATCTTTAATAAGCGCTGCATTCATTTTCTTTTTTATATCATTCAAAATATCAGATAACTTATTAAAAAATTTTAGAAATCGTCATATTGAGCCAACGGAATCCCAGATCCTCTGGCATAATATTATAAATGCTGCAGTTTATTTTATTATACCGACAATAACGACTCTCTTAATAAATTCGATTATTATCACTAATAATCTAGTTAGCGATAATTCAAATCCACTTATTGTTGAATTACTTAATTCTGTCGCTCGTATCTCTCTACTTATCGCCTTAGTTTATAGTCTGATTTTTCCATCACTTGAACAATGGCGGGTTATTAAGCTTGATAACAAATCAGCGAATCTTATCCAGCATTATCTATATATATTTATAGCCTTAATAACCTTTGGTCGTTTAGGGGAAGCATTACTTGATCTCATAGCCGCATCATTAGCTCTAACTATTGCGCTAAAAGGTCTTTTAGCAATAAGCATCTCTATACTCATCATAAGAATGTTAAATAAGTTTCATTCCCAATTTGAGGCAGATGCCTGTCTAGGGCCCTATATTCATTCACATCACTATCTCATATCTATGAGTCGTCTTATTTTATGGATTTTTTCTTTAACGCTGTTTGCGAGTAGTCTTTTGGGCTATAGTGCATTTTCTTCATTTCTTATTGATCAATTAATTTGGGATACATTTTTACTTGGTGTTTTATTTTTTATTTTAAACTTTAATGAAAAAATTATTATATCGTCTCTCACAGCAGGGACTTCTTTTGGAGGATTTATAACTAGTTCACTTGGCCTCCGACGCGAGTCTCTTAATATCATTTCAATTTTACTGTCGGGATTTAGTACTCTTATTTTAAGTCTCATTTTTATTCTTTTTGCACTCGCACCTTGGGGAATTGAATCCGGAGGCATAATTGGTACAATAAAGGCAGCTATCTTCGGATTTAAAGTTGGTGATGTCACAATTTCTCTCGCGGATATTGTGATTGCCCTAATTTTATTTCTTATTTTCTTACTATTAACTCGAGCTTTCCAAAATTGGCTTGAACAAAAGTTTTTACCTCATACTCAATTAGATCTTGGATTACGTAATTCTATTAGTACGTCTATTGGATATATAGGATTTTTTGCTGCAGCATCTCTTGCTCTAGTTCATTTAGGGCTTAATTTTGAAAAACTTGCCATCGTAGCCGGTGCATTATCCGTTGGTATTGGCTTCGGACTTCAATCAATTGTCAATAATTTTGTATCTGGTCTTATACTCTTATGGGAAAGAGCTATACGAGTTGGGGATTGGATTGTCGTTGGTGATGAACAAGGCTATGTAAAACGAATAAATGTCAGATCAACAGAGATCGAAACATTTGATCGTGCAACTATGATTGTACCAAATTCCAATCTCGTAACGGGTACGGTTAAAAATTGGGTTCGAAGCGATCGCGTTGGACGTATTAAGGTTTTATTATCCGTTGGCATTCATACCAATCCTGATCAAGTCCGTGATTTGCTTTTAGCCTGCGCTCAAGAGCATAGCATGGTGCTCAAAATTCCTTCACCACAGGTCGTATTTTCGGCCATGACAGACTCGGGGCTTAAATTTGAACTGGTATGTTTTGTCAATGATGTTGAAGTTTCATCGCGAACAAAGAGCGATTTGCATTTTGAAATTTTCCGCCGATTCAAAGCTGCTGGCCTTGAAATCCTCACAGGAGGACCACCTGCCCCCACGCGTATTACAATTGAAGGTCTCCATGAAATCATGGAACGCGCTTCTCGCTAGATCTGAGGTTCAAAAGTGTCAATCATCTTTCATAAAGTTATCCGCATGACCTGTATCCCAATTCTAGCAGCACTTGGCTTTGCATTGGGTGGTTGCAGTGACACATCAACCTATTCAGGGGAACCATCATTTTACAAACATTTGACCGCTTATAATGTCAAAGTAGATGCTGCAGCAGCACGTGATATGATCTCAATCTATCGGCGGAATAATGGCCTATCAACTCTATCAATAGATCCTGAATTACAAAAGATTGCCGAATCTCAAGCAAAAGCAATGGCTGAAGCAGATCAGCTGAGTCACACTGTTGATGGCTCACTCATGTCAAGAGTTGACCGCACAGGCTTTAAAAATTCAGCAGCTGTTGAAAATATATCTGCGGGCTATCAGACACTTGCCGAAGCTTTCTCAGGCTGGAGACAATCACCTCCGCATAATGCTAATATGCTTAACCCTTCAATGCGTCGCATGGGTATTGCAACTGCATATTCACCACAATCAAAATATAAAGTGTTTTGGGCTCTCATTTTATCGGATTAAATGGAGAACTTTCTCAGCACAGATACGCATTAGACAACATGATAATCACATTAATAACTTATATATTAATAACTGAAAACCATATCCTGATAAGACTATAGAATGCCGAGAAAATTCAACTTCTATCATGTGGGGCTCATACTCTCAGTATTTTGAGGATTAGCTATATCTAGAGATCCTGTGCCAGCTAACAGGCTCCTTTAAATGATTAACTAATTGATTTTATTATATTTATATCAATTACGGCCTGATCATTCTGATTAAAATCATTAATTTGTCTCTGATTGAAACCTTGGTGCTTGCATTGTGTCTAATGATGTTGCATATAGCCTGCATCGCTTTTGCGATATGGATGCGGGTGTAGCTCAGGGGTAGAGCACAACCTTGCCAAGGTTGGGGTCGAGGGTTCGAATCCCTTCGCCCGCTCCAGTTTAAATTCATTCTCCATAAACTTTTGTTGTCCTTGATCCTCTAGCGCCTATGGCCTATGAACGGATGCGTTCAATAATTGAGGTTCTCATGCGCATAGACGCTATATCCATCGGCCGTAATCCTCCTGAAGAAGTCAATGTCATCATTGAAGTCCCCATTGGCGGAGAGCCCATTAAATATGAGATGGATAAAGACGCTGGCGCATTAGTTGTTGATAGATTTCTGTATACGGCGATGCGGTATCCCGGCAATTATGGGTTTATTCCGCATACCCTATCAAATGATGGTGACCCCTGCGACGTGATCGTTGCAAATACGCGCGCCATTATCCCCGGAGCTATTATGAGCTGTCGCATTGTCGGCGTACTTATGATGGAAGACGAGGCGGGGGGTGATGAAAAGCTGCTAGCTGTTCCATCAAATAAACTCACCCGTCGTTATGAAAAGATAACAAATTATACCGATCTGCCTGAAATTACACTCAAACAAATCGAGCATTTCTTTGAACATTATAAGGATTTGGAACCCAATAAATGGGTTAAAATCCTAGGTTGGCGCGATGCAAAAGAAGCACATAAAGTGGTTCTTGAATCTATTGAGCGTGCAAAAAATAAATAATTAATGCTTGGATCTCTCCAAAACAAAAACAGCTTGCTCACCAAATAAATTCCAAAACCACCATGGTGCGTTAACACCAACCCTTCGCCCAAAACGATCAAGTGCTACCGCACGCACGATATGCGCATCAATATCTTCAACAAGATTTGCAAAATCTCTAATAGTGCAAAAATGGATATTTGGCGTGTCATACCAAGCATAAGATAAATTTTCAGTTACGGGCATACGGCCTAAAAATGCTAGTTGCAATCTAATGCGCCAATGACCGAAATTGGGAAACGATACAATTGCTCTTTTGCCAATACGAAGCATATGCTCAACAACTCGACGCGGATGCCGTGTAGCCTGGATTGTTTGAGATAAAATAACGTAATCGAATGATTGATCTGGATAATCTGCTAAATCGACATCAGCATCACCTTGAATAACTGATAATCCCTTAGCTACACAGGCATTAACACCTTTTTGCGATAATTCCATTCCACGAGCATCTGCCTGACATTTAACTTCGAGCAATGCTAATAATTGTCCATCACCACAGCCAATGTCCAATACCCGTGCATGAGGCTTTACCATATCGGCAATTAATAAAAAATCGATACGTGTTTTATTATCGTTATTTTCAATGTGATGATCTGTTTGCATGATAAAACTTTCACACCAAACCACGTGCACGCGCTGCAGCGTTTAAAAATCCCATAGTTGTTATATTCTGCTCTGGCACATCTAATAAAAATGCATCATGCCCCTTATCCGTTTCAATCTCGACATAAGACACTGAAGCACCCGCTGCATTAAGGGCGTGCACAATTGCGCGCGAATCCGATGGTGGAAATAGCCAATCTGAAGAAAATGATACAAGACAAAATCGTGTTTTTGTCCCCTGAAATGCTCGTGCAAGCGAATGATCAAAATCCGCGGCAAGATCAAAATAATCCATTGCACGCGTGACATATAAATATGAATTAGCATCAAATCGTTCGACAAACGAGCTACCTTGATAACGCAAATAACTTTCAATTTGAAAATCAGCATCAAAAGAAAATGTCGGTGCCAAACGATTTTGCAATTTGCGCCCAAACTTACGTTGCAAGGCTTCATCAGACATATAAGTAATATGAGCAGCCATTCGTGCTACCGATAATCCCTTAATTGGTTGTACATTGGACTCATAATACCTACCATGGCACCAATCAGGGTCAGCCATAATTGCTTGACGCCCCACTTCATGAAACGCAATATTTTGAGAAGAATGTTTAGCTGCTGCAGCAATGGGAATGCAGCTAAATACTCGCTCGGGATAACTAACGGCCCATTGCAAAGCCTGCATCCCACCCATGGACCCACCAATCACTGAAAACAATTGATCGATTCCAAGGTGATCAATCAATCTTGCCTGCGCCTTAACCATATCTCGAATGGTGACTACTGGCATGCCTAGTCCATAGGGCTGCCCAGTTCTTGGATCAACAGACGCTGGGCCTGTTGTGCCCATACATCCTCCCAACACATTAGCGCAAATAACAAAATATTTAGATGTATCAATAGGTTTATTTGGCCCAACCATTAGAGGCCACCATCCCTCCCGACCTGTCACCGGATTAACGCTGGCGACATATTGATCACCGGTTAAAGCATGGCAAATAAGGATGGCATTGCTCTTATCAGAATTTAGAGTGCCATAGGTTTGATACGCGATCGTCCAAGGCGCGAGATCAAGCCCAGAGTCTAAACGCAACGGCTCATGCTCTGCAAAATGAACAGAGAGATGCGTTTTATCTGTAATTTCGCTCTCTATACGCATTTTTTAGCTAATCTCTTAGAATTGTTCTTTTTTCAGAACATTATGTTTTTTATATAGGTGTGTGCTAACTTAAAAGTCAAGCCATGCCCCCGTACCAAGTCTTTGCATTAAGTCCTGCAATGGTTATGAAGAGAAGTGGCTAATAACAGCAATGATGTGGTGAGTATGCAAAACGATCCCAATCAAGTCCTGAGCAAAATCAGAGAAGAGATTGATGATATTGATGCTAAAATGCATGCATTACTCATACAGCGCAGCAAAGTTATCGATGTCCTGATAGAAGCTAAGAAACAACAGGGCGGAGGATCAGCATTTCGGCCAGGACGTGAAGCCTCAATGATGAGGGTTTTGGCACAACGTCACAATGGAAATCTACCAATCGATACCATCGAGTCAATTTGGCGTATTATTATTGCAACTTTTACATTCATTCAGGCTCCCTATAACGTCCATCTAGATCAATCTGAAGATCAAGATCTTATTTGGGACTCAGCACGTTTTCATTTTGGATTTACTGTACCATTACATAAACATTCTACAGCACATCATGTGATCGATGCCGTCACTCATAATATAAGTGATTTGGGCATGGTGCCAGTTTATAAACTTACACTTGAAGGAGCATGGTGGCTATCACTCATAGGTCCTGATAAACCTAAGATTATAGCCCGATTACCATTTTTGAACCGCCCAGACCATCCCACGAGCAAGCCTTATTATGTCATTTCTAAATCAGTTTCAGAAGCTATGTCACGCGAAACTGTAATCTGCGCACTAAGTATTAGCCAATGGTCACCGGAAATTGAGATGATACTCAATGAATTCAATTGCTCTCTAATTACATCTTCACCACATGGTGATCGTTTGTGCAGCCTCATTGAATTACCCCAACCCTATGATGGAGCTCAGTTATTGAGTGTCTTGCAAAAGCATGGGTTAAAAGACATAAGCATTCAAGAAATCGGAAGTCATCCAAGTCCATATTCGATTTAAACTTTAACTTAAGATAACGGCATAAATAGAATGAGCACGGCGTCTTCAAACTTACCCCAGCCTCGCCATGGCATATTAAACATTGACCCCTACATTCCCGGGCGCAGTCGCGCTCAGGGACAAGGACCTGTTTATAAACTCTCATCCAATGAAACCCCATTGGGTCCTTCGCCCAAAGCTCTCAACGCATTTCAAAATGTTAGAGGTCTTGAACTTTATCCTGACGGCTCAGCTATGCTTTTACGCAAAGCTATAGCAGATACGTACCAACTCGATTACGAACGAATTGTATGTGGAAATGGATCTGATGATTTACTGCATCTTTTAGCAGCAGCTTACATTGGTCCAGGGGATGAGGGTATTTTCACAGAACATGGATTCCTTGTTTATAAAATTGCCATTTTAGCAGCTGGAGGAACACCAGTTATTGCACCGGAAAAAAATTTAGTAACTGACGTTGATGCTATTTTAGCCCGTGTTACAGCAAAAACAAAAATCATTTATATTGCAAATCCTAATAATCCCACAGGCACTTATATTTCAAAAAGTGAGATTTATCGCCTTCATAAAAATATTCCTTCACATGTTTTATTAGTTATTGATGGTGCATATTCTGAATATGTAGAAGAAAATGATTATTCAGATGGAATTGAATTCGTTAAAAAATTTGAGAATGTTATAGTTACTCGTACATTTTCAAAAATTCACGGTCTTGCAAGCCTTCGTATAGGCTGGATGTATGCGTCATCTGCAATATGTCAAACTATTAATCGCATTCGAGGTCCGTTTAATTTAAATGGACCCGCTTTATTAGCAGGAAGCGCGGCTATTACAGACGCAGAACATATTAATGCATCCATTAAGCATAATAGCTACTGGCTAAAATGGATGACAAAAAAAGTCTCTGAGCTCGGATATAAGGTTACTCCGAGTGTTGCTAATTTTATACTCATTCATTTTGAAAATATACACCAAGCACAAAAAGCCGATGATTTTCTTAACCAAAATAACTTAATTGTCCGTGCGCTTAGCTCATATGGATTGCCAGAATGCCTGCGCGTGACAATAGGATCAGAAGAAGCAAATAATCGTTTCATCGAAATTTTATCAAAATTTCGTGCCTTATAAAAAGTAGGTCAGTTATTTCATGTCATTAGTCCTAGATCACAAGCAAATCAAAAATTTAGCGATCATTGGCTTAGGTCTTATTGGATCAAGTATAGCACGCGGCGCACGTGAAAGACATTTAGCTCAAACTATTCATGCTTATGATCTATCTGAAAATGTACGAAACATAGCACGTAAACTCAATCTTGCAGATATTATCTCTGATAATATTGAAGAATGCGTCAAGCAAGCTGACGTCATTATTTTATGTACGCCTGTAGGTACATTTGAAAATCTAATGAAAGATATGGCTCCTTATCTCAAAACAGGAGTCATTCTATCAGATGTCGGCTCTGTCAAAAAAACAGTCCTACAATCTGTAATTCCCTATTTACCTATCAATTGTTATTTTGTACCTGCACACCCTGTTGCAGGTACTGAACATTCAGGACCTGAGGCGGGATTTGCATCTTTGTTTGATAACAGGTGGTGCATTTTAACTCCCCCTGACAATGTACCAGATGATATTATTAAGATAATTGAAAATCTCTGGCGCGGATTAGGATCAAATGTTGAGTTGATGTCAGCTGAACACCATGACCTTGTGTTAGCAATTACCAGCCATGTTCCTCATCTCATTGCTTTTAATATTGTCGGCACAGCTGCTGATCTTGAGCAAGTCACACAGTCAGAAGTTATCAAATTTTCTGCTGGCGGTTTTAGAGATTTTACACGCATTGCCGCATCTGATCCAATTATGTGGCGTGATATATTTCTAAATAACAAAGAAGCGGTTCTGGAAATGCTCGGTCGTTTCACCGAAGATTTATATGCCCTACAACGTATGATACGCTGGGGAGATGGTGATGGACTTTATAATTTGTTTTCACGTACAAGAGCTATTCGTCGGAGCATTATAGCCCAAGGACAAGAAACAAGTGCACCAGATTTCGGGCGCCAAGCTGATAAAAATTAGCCTATAAAATTGACGCGCGCTAATGGATAAGCCTTCAGTGACTCATCAATTAAAGCATGAGTATGCGTTTCAATTATAGTTTCAATTTTTTGCGCAAATTCATCTCGTTTCATATCGGGAGGAAGTGGTGGTAAAAATTGGGCTATGATTTTTCCCCTTTGTTTTAAAAAGCCGTGGCGAGGCCAAAACAAACCTGAATTCAAAGCAACGGGAACGCATGGCACATGATTTTGTGAATAAATAAATGCAGCGCCTGATTTATAATCAGGCGGGGCCCCAGCCGCACGACGTGTTCCCTCAGGAAATATGATAAGCTGACGCCCCTGATTAAAAATTGCACGTGATTTTTGTGCTATTTCTTTAAGTGATTCACGACCATTATCTCTATTAATAGCGATTTGCTCAGTTTTAATAAGATAATAACCGAATAATGGAATACGTGTTAATTCGCGTTTTAATATAAAAGTGAAATCATCAAAAAATATAGTTAGAGCAAAAGTTTCCCAAACAGATTGATGTTTGGATGCAATAATGCAAGGCCCTTTTGGAATATGTTCTACACCGCGAAACTCAACTTCTATACCAACAATATATTTTAATAAAATGAAAGATCCTTTTGCCCAAATATGAGCTAATTTGAATGCATAAGAACGATCAAAAATGAGGATGGGCAAAGCAAATGTCATGATCGTGAATAAATAAATCACAAACAAAACATTGAATAAAAATGAGCGGATATAGATCATGATATTTTACTTATTACCAGATTTTATTTAGATGACGGATAACAATTACACGGCAAACAAAGGCTGTTAAGAATCCAGCCAGAGCGGCAACGCAAGCTATAGAAATATATCCCAAAAAGGTTAGAGATGGTTGTCCAAGAAATGCTACCAATTGCTCTCCTTCTGGTCTATGCGCCCAAAACTCAAAGCTTTTATCAATCGTAAAAAATAGCATCATGGTTGCAAAACCACCTAACGCACCACCTCGTAGACCTAACATTAAAAAATGTACTTGGAATTCCTTTGCAATATAAATATTTTCAGCGCCAACATAGTGTAGGACATTTATAACTTCACTATTTTCCGCCATTGTTCCCTGTGTTACAAAACTTACTACTAAAACCATAGCAATCATAACAAGAATAAAAATGACTAATGCTCCCAAGACCATA
>Ga0164296_1001469_pt1 | contig 24969 bp, 10 predicted proteins | sample GEODES057metaG_FD_113533 | JGI IMG/M metagenome (GOLD analysis project Ga0164296, IMG submission 113533) | Dystrophic lake water microbial communities from Trout Bog Lake, Wisconsin, USA - GEODES057 metaG | ecosystem: Environmental > Aquatic > Freshwater > Lake | place: USA: Trout Bog Lake...
CATCTTCTGCAACAGCGGGAACGACGGTGGATATCACGGACGATGCGACGAGCGCGTTCGACATTCTGCTAGGTTCGGCTGACTCGACGGTACAGTTTGGTAATGCAAGCTTTGCGCTAGATATTACGGTTGCAGGCGGTGCGGGTTCGAACACAATAGAGTTGACCAACGATGCGTCGGTGACCGATGGTGAGTTTGGGAACATCACGAACGTCCAGGTTCTGCATCTGGATGGAACAGGTGCGCAGTCTGTCGTTATGGGGACCTACGCGAATATTGCGGGCATACATACCGTTGCGGTTTCGAATGCTTCATTGTCTAGCGGTATTGACAGCATTGATGCAGGTTCAGGTATTAATACGTTAGTTGTAACGAGCGACGCGACACTGACGGACGACGCTTTTGCAGACGTTGTCAATATTCAGTCACTTATCCTAACTGGAACGGGTAGTCAATACGTGACGTTAGGAAATTATGCTCAAAATACCGCATCAATCGGTGTTATTGATGCCAATGCCGCGTTGGCCGATATACACATCGATGCGTCGATCGAGAGCAGTTCGTTAAGTTTCAAATTAAATAATGCCTCCCTAACGTCAGCTGCTGCCACCATTATTGGTGGTAGTGGGTCAAACACCATTGAGATCATTAATGACGCGACGCTTATCGACTCTGAATTGACCAATATCAGCGAAGTGCAGACATTAAAGTTCGATGGTTCAGGCGCACAGTTCATTACACTGGGCCAGACTGCGAATATGAGCGGCATTCAGAACTTAATAGCAGACGCCTCGACACTTGGCTCGACTATCGATATTACGGGCGACGCAACGCAAGGATTCTCTGTTATTTTGAGCTCTGGTAACGATACGGCTGAGTTCACAACAACATCGTTTGCTCTGCCAGAGACCCTAGATGGTGGTTCGGGTTTAAACACACTAACCGTTGAGGGTGATGCAACGATTAACGATGCCGAGTTTGCGAACATACAAAATATGCAAACTCTAGTTGTAACAGGTACTGGTACCCAGTATGTTACTTTGGGTCTTGACGCGGTAAGTGCAGGGATTCATACAGTCGACTTGACCGCAGCCTCGTTAGATTCTCAAATTGACATTTTGCCTGACGCCTCTGGCGCTTTCGTGGTGCTGTTTGGCTTAGATAGCACAGTCAATCTGTATTCATTAGAGAATGCTGGGACTATTTCTGGTACCGGTCCGAGCAATACGCTCAATATTATTGGCGACGTGACTAGTACGGATTACGTATTTGCCAGTATTCATAATTTTCAGGTGCTTAACCTGCAAGGCATTGGTCCGCAGTATTTAACCTTGGGCAGTTATGCTGCGGCCACTGGTATTGTTACTGTAGATGGAAGCTCGGCATCCAACGTAACGATTGATGTAACTGGGGACGTGGCTAGGGCGGTTGAGTTGGTGCTTGGCTCTGATCAGTCAACAACTGAATTTTCCAATTCAGGCTTTGCTTTCAATAACACCATAGTAGGTGGTAACGCTTGGAATACGATTGAGATCATTGACGATGCGAGCGTACTTGACAGCGAGTTTGCAAATATCAGCAACGTAGGTCTAGCCACATTACGGCTCGATGGCACTGGTGCACAGTTTGTTAGCCTTGGTGCTAATGCTCAAAATGCAAATATTCGAATTGTTGCTGTCACGTCTGAAACGCTTGCTAGCGATACTATCGATTCGAGTGTTGCAAAACTTGGCATAGAGTTAACTGACAATGCAATCTTAGAAGATAGTTCGTTTACCAACATAAACAACGTAGTTGATTTGAAGCTTGATGGCATGAACGCCCAGTCTGTAAGTCTTGGCAGTTTTGCCAACAATGCGGGGATTCAATATGTTGACCTTTCAAGTTCAATGTTGCGCCAAGATACGGTTGGAGCCAGTTATGGACTTCAAGGCCTAATTCTCAGTGACAATGCAACATTAACTGATAGTGATTTTGTCCATCTAACTAATATCGGTGGCCTGTTTTTGACAGGTACTGGCGTGCAGCAACTCACTTTGGGCGAGGCTGCAATTGCCTCTGGAATTACAACAATTGATTTATCAGAAACTACATCTTCAAGCATTACAATCGAGATTGCGACCGGAGTAACTGATGCCTACGATATCCAGTTAGGCGATAGTGACCTCACTGTGCGATTTGATAATACAGGATTCGATTACACAAACAGCACGATAGTTGGCGCATCTGCAGGCACCAACACTATTGAAATTCTTGATGTAGCAACAATAGTCGATAGTGAGTTTGCGAATATCACGAGAATGCAGGTCTTGCGCCTGGATAGTCTGGACAGTTCCGCTGGACAGTCAGTGCAATTAGGCATAAACGCTCAGTCCACTGGTATAAAAACTATCACTGTATCGGCTGAGTCTCTTGCAAATGACACAATTAATGCGAGCTATCACGAAGTTACTTTGGATGTGATCGACAGTTGTTTGATTAGCGACATATCACTTGCAAATGTCACCGGCATTGATACGCTTCGTCTTGATAGCACGGGTGCTCAGCATGTCACCTTGGGTAGCGCCGCGATTACCGCAGGCATTAAGAATATTGATCTGACGTCGGTGTCCTCGCCAGGTTCAACTATCGATATTGCCAGCGGTTTGACAGGCGCCTTTGACATCCTCCTCGGTGCGGGAAGTTCGACCATTCAGTTTGACAACACGGTTTTACAAAATTCTCAAACTACTATATCCGGCGGTTCCGGTATCAACACGCTGGAAATTAGCAGTAACGCTAGCGTTATAGATAGCGAATTTAGTCACTTTACAAATCTGCAAGTTCTGCGATTGGACGGAACTGGTGCGCAGCAAGTTACTTTGGGAACTTCTGCAAACTCTTCAGGCGTGCACACTATTGCACTTTTTAGTGAAATGCTTGCGAGCGACAGCATCTATGCAGGCGCAGGTTCAAATACCCTGGTGCTCATCGATGATGCGACGTTGAATGACGACGATATTGAGCATATTTCGAATGTTCAGAAACTCTATCTGAGCGGAACAGGTGTGCAGTCGGTAGCTTTGGGAAGTAATGCGAATGCCGCAAGTATTCATACCATCGCTCTCGCGAGCAGTTACCTCACCAATGACACAATTCAAGCCGGTTTAGGTAGCAATACACTTGAACTAACTGATAATGCTTCATTAATTGATAACGCTTTTGCTCATATCCATAATGTGTTCGATTTACGACTTGATGGAACACTTACTCAGTATCTGACCTTGGGTAGCGAGGCCACAGCCTCTGGTATCAAAATTATCGACGCAACAGCTGCTTTGGGATCTGGATTAACGATTGATATTTCAAGCGAAGCGACGAGCGCTTTTGATATTCGATTAGGCTCCGGTGATGCAGATTTGAAGTTTGAAAGTTCGGTTTTTTCAGATGCCGGCGAATCTATCAGCGGCGGATCTGGTACGAATACAATCGAAATTACTAATAACGCCACGATAGCCGACGCAGAGTTCGAGAATGTCAGTAACGTAGCGGTGCTTCGCCTAGATGGATTAGGTCCTCAATCCGTCAACTTAGATGTTGCTGCAAATGTTGCGCACGTGCAAACAGTCGCCGTTTCGAATCAAGCGCTTGATAATGCCACTATTGATATAAGCGCCGGTTATAACCACACCTTGGAAATACTGGATAACGCGACTCTGACGGATGCGTCGTTTGCTCATGTCACGTCAAACTCACTAGTGTTAGAACTTGATGGTACCGGTTCACAGTTTGTCAGTCTGGGCAGTATGGCTGCCGCAGCTGGAGTCAATGAAGTAGACGTTTCGAGTGAGATGCTTGGCAACGATACGATTGGCTCAAGCTATGGACTTGATTCCTTGGTAATCACCGACAATGCGACACTAACGGATAGTGCCTTTGCTCATCTAACGAATGTGACAGAGCTAGATCTGGCGGGACTAGGTAATCAAAACATCACTTTGGGCTCTGCCGCCCAAGCCGCCGGAATTCACATAATTACCAGCTCGTTAGACGTCAATTTCAACGGAAGCATTGAAATTGACGCCACGGGATTTACGACTACTCTTGACGTTGCCGTTCTCGATACAGCGAACTACTTTGACGGTGCCCCTGGCATCGTAGATGTAAACATCAAGACAGGTTCGGCCGACGATATTATTGCCTTGGGACAAATCAATACATTTGAACTGACCATGTCCGACACAATAGACGGTGGTGCCGGTAGTAATACTTTGGTGATCTTAGGCCTGAGTACGATTACGGATTCTGCGTTTGAGCATGTGACGCACATTCAGGACCTATTTGTGGCTGGAGCGAGCTTTGTCACGGTGGGTGGTTTGGCGCAAGCCAGTGGTATCCAAGAAATTAATGCTTTTGAAAACGAGTTGGCGCTAATTGATGCAAGTCGCTTCACGAGTAACTTAAAAGTGGATGCTGCACTTGGCTACAACTCGATCGTACTAGGGTCGGGTAATGACACCGTTAATTTTGGTTATCTCGGCACTCTCGATCTTACTGGCTCACCAACTGTTATGGGTGGAGCGGGTACCAATACTCTTGAGCTCTCGGTCGATGCAACGCTGACCGATGAGTTTTTCACAAATATAAGTCGTTTGGAAGTCCTCCAGTTAGACGGTATGGGTACGCAACGAGTTTCGCTAGGGGAGTTAGCTAAAGCAACTGGTATCCATACGGTGGCGGTGTCTAGTACAGCGTTGGGCAACGACACTATACAAATTGGATATGCCGGCAATACCCTGGAATTGACGGACGACGCTACGGTGACAGATATTGATTTTGCTCACATCAGCAATATGCAGACATTGCAGTTAGATGGCATGGGTGCACAATCAATAACACTGGGTAGTTTTGCTAGCGCGATGGGGATGCACACTATTGCTGTTTCGAGCGCCGTTTTGGGTGACGACTCAATAGGAGCAGGATCTGGAAGTAACACGCTACAGTTGGTCGATAACGCAACAGTGACAGACAGCGAGTTTGCACACATCAATAACATTTATGCGTTGACTCTGAAAGGCGCTGGAGTTCAGCAACTCACGCTGGGCGGTCTTGCCACGTCTGCAGGAATTGTTCAGGTAGATGCGTCCGCGGCAACGATCTCAACGATAGATATTGAAAGTGACGCCACGAATGGCTTCGATATTCTATTGGGTACGGGTAGTGCCGCGGTACAGATCGATAACAACGGTCTTGCTCATTCGGTAAATACAGTTGTTGGCGGCGCCGGCTCGAATACCATCGAAGTCCTCGATGCTGCGACGGTATTGGACAGTGAGTTCGCAAATTTCACTAGGATACAGGTCTTACGTCTGGATAACATAGATGGCTCGGTTGAACAGTCGGTGCAGTTGGGTAGTTATGCTCATGCAGCAGGTATTTACACGGTGGCCATCTCTGGAGAGTCACTTGCTAACGCGACGGTTGATATTGGGGCTGGCGTTAATACGCTAGAAATCACTGACGATGTGCTCTTGACCGACAGTGAGTTTGCAAACGTCTCTAATGTACAAAACCTAATCTTATCTGGGACTGGTGCTCAATACCTCACTCTGGGCAGCGCAGCTGACACTAGCGGTATCGTTAAAGTTGATGCGACGGCTTCAGTTGTTAGCGGCAGCGTCATCGATATGACGAGCGCAGTGACAAGTGCTTTCGACATTCTGCTGGGAGCAGGAGAATCTACTGTTCAGTTTACGAATACAAATTTTGCGTTGAACAACACTGTTGCAGGTGGTTCTGGCAATAGTACGATCGAGTTAACTAACGATGCGACTATAAATGACGATGAGTTTGCTAACGTCTCCAATATGCAGACTATACAACTAGCGGGAACGGGTGCTCAGTCTGTAATCTTAGGTAGTTACGCGTTAGCAGCTGGTATTCATAATATTGAAATTGCCTCCGCAAACCTTGCTAACGATACTGTTCATGCTGGCTCGGGTATCAACACTCTGATATTTACTGATCAGGCCAACTTAGCTGATGTGGCGTTCACGAACATTCAAAATATTCAGGAGCTCGTTTTAGGTAGTCCGACAGTCGTTTCAACGATAACTCTGGGATCTTACGCAGATAGCGCCGGAGTTCATTCGATCGATATGTCATTTGCTGCGGACGGATCATCGATCGATGCAAGAACTAGTAGTAACGATTTAACTGTTAATACAGGTTCAGGCCACAGCTCACAGACTGTTCTCTTGGGCAGTGCCTCAAGTACCGTCATCGTGGACACAGTTGCAGATTTAGAGTCAGACTCGATAACGGGGGGCGCAGGTAGGAATACGCTTGAAATGACGACAGATTTTTCTATGCCTGATGACTCTTCATTTCAAAGTAATAGTAATTTGCAAGTGCTGCTGCTGGATGGGACGGGTTATCAACATATTCATCTTGGCTCTAGCTACGCCTATGCAGAGAAAATTGATTCGATCGTTGCGCTAAACGACAGCAGTGCCTTGTTTGATATAGCTGGGATGTCTATTAACTTCAGTGTGACTACTGGCGCAGGTAATGACACGGTCATCGTTGGTTCGGGGCATGACTCGCTTAGCCTCGGTGACGGTAATAATTTGGTGCAGACTGAGCCCGGCTATCTTAATGCGGACCAAACCATAGAGGGCGGTGCCACTTCACACACAACTATAGATATTCTTGAGAATGCGGTAACGGTGGCAGATAGCCAGTTCATCAATGTACACAATGTCGAAGAGCTTAGCTTCGTTGGCGGCGGGGCTCATGGTGTAACACTAGCATCTTACGGTCAAGCAGCAGGCATTGACTACGTGGATGTTAATCCCGGAAATACCGGTGTAATTGTCGACTTGTCGTCATATACAACTTCAGCAACCGTAGCTGCGGGCGGTGGCGGTGAGAGTATTGCTACCGGATCTGGTAATGATCTGATTACCTATGAGCCGACTGGAGGACAACCCTTGGATTGGCGCCTACCTAATTCAACACTAGACGGTGGCGCTGGTACCAACACCATAGAAGTTACCGACGCATCAACAGTTGCCGATACTTATTTTGCCAACATACACAATTTCCAAGATTTCTCGGTGTCAGGCTCCAGTGCTTCAAGCATTACACTAGGAAGCCTGGCTACTGCGACAGGAATACATACCGTAGCGGTGTTGAGCGATACCTTTGCTATCGATACGATTCAAGCAGGTTCAGGTACAAATACGCTAGAGTTAATTGATAACGCTGTAGTGACGGACAGTGATTTTGCCCACATTACGAATGTACAGGTATTGCATTTAGACGGTTCTGCTGCGCAATCAGTGCAGTTGGGTAGCGAGGCTGCAACGACTGGCGTGCATACGGTAGCCGTATCTAGTTTGATGCTGGGAAGCGATACCATTGATACCGGATCTAATACCAATACACTAGCTTTGACCGACGACGCTGTTGTTTCCGACAGTGCATTTGCTCATATTTCACAAGCTCACGTGCTGCAGTTAGATGGTGGTGGCGCGCAACATGTCACATTAGGCTCGTTGGCATCATCGGCGGGTCTTGCGACAATCGATCTAACGCACGTCACCGCCTCAGGTTCGGTTATTGATATTACCAATGATTTCTCAGGCGCGCTTGATGTCTTGATGGGTAGTGGCAATGCAACCGTTCAAATAAGTAGTGCAGGGTTGCAACTCGATACTATTACTGGCGGGCTGGGCTCGAACACGCTAGAGGTGACTGATAACATCACGCTGACTGATAGTGCTCTCAATCATGTTGCAAATATCGATACTTTGCAGTTGGATGGTACGGGACCACAGCACGTTATTCTTGGTACCTATGCCAATACGTCAGGCTTACATACGCTTGATATCTCTCAATCAACAGCTGACACAACGACGGTTGATGCAAGTGCAATGGGTCATTCTTTGATTGTTGCAGCGGGTACAGGCCATGAAAATATCGCAATGAGCGGCGGAGGTGGAAGTGTCCAAGTTTCCAGCAGCGATTATCTGCCTTATGACACGATTGATGGCGGTGCGTCGGGCTCGAGTACCGTTGAAGTTACTGCTGACGCAAGCCTAAATGACAGCGCGTTCACCCACGACACAGATATCGGTTCGCTACAACTGGATGGTGCAGGTGCACAACACTTAGTGCTTGGTACTCATGCCGATGGAGCAGGTTTGAATACGGTTGATATATCGCATTCAAGTTCTGATCTGACGACTTTGGATGCAAGTGCGACAAATAATGATTTATTGATCGCAGCTGGCACCGGACACGAGAGTATGGCACTCGGTGGTGGTAGTGATCATATTCAACTATCGAGCGGTGATTATCTTGGTCACGATACGATATACGGTGGCTCTGGCATGGACACGGTTGAGATCACTTCAGATGCGACCATAAGTGATGATGCATGGTCTAACGTGACCAACGTGCACGATTTGTTGTTATCCGGTACGGGGGCTCAACATGTCGAAATCGGCACTCACGCTGACTCGGCAAGTTTGCACAATATCGACGCGACAACTGGACATTCTTCAACAATCACTATTGACTCGAGTTCGACGCTGGATCATTCGGTTTCGACAGGCGTAGGTAACGACTCTCTGACAGCAGGTTCTGGTAACGACACGTTACACGGTGGGGCCGGTGCCGACACCATGGTGGCAGGTAGTGGCCATGATGTTTTTCACTATAGTGCGACGGGCGATTCGAACTCCGGTAGCGTTGACAATATTTTGAACTGGACACCCGGTCACGATAGGCTCGCTTTTCAGGTTACTACGAGTGCTTCTGGAAGACCAGGCGTGCTAACAGGGTCGGCAAATGTCTTGGGGCGCCACGCTAATGGCCATACCTTTACTGCGCAAGCGCGTTCGATCCCTGAAAATGGCCAGTTGGGGATTGCTCAATCCCATTCGAGAGCAGTCAAGAGTCATTTTGTTAACTGTAATACAAGCTCGGTTGGTTTGCATGCAAATCTGTTTGTTATTCATCATACATTTAGTAATACCAAGGTGAATTTGAAGAGTTTTCAAGTATCAACTTCCACTATCACATACAAACACACTTCTCCCTTATCCACTTCCAGGTTTATTACAACGAGTGTAACAAGCCGCGGAGCTATCCATGGACACTCCACCCCCACACGAACAGGTACTACCACTACAACGACTACAACTACGCAGTATCGAGCAGGTAGCACATCAACCAAGATGACAATTCTGATTCATCCTACCTCGGGGTCTGTTGCTGCCTCGGATATCGTTTTAGTCTAGTTTGCTTTTTACAACTGATATAAATACGAAGAGATTGGTCGTAATCTGCTCTTAGGGCTTAAGCAGTGTGCAATCACTATGATAGCGATCTTTGCACACTTGCAAGAGTTTGGCCTCAGCTTTTTCGTCACCCCAGGCGGCGATACAGTTTAGGTGATCAGATACAGCGAAGAATTTAGGGTAGGGAGCCTTCAAATACTGTCCCATGGTTTGCCTGCACTGATTGGTAAGGCTTCCGTAGCTTTTAATCCATTTTTTTTCAAAATTAGCTCTAACAATACGATCTTTCAGCTCGAAAGACTCGTTTGCAGTTTGTGTTTGCATTCCCAGAGTTTCTAAATAAGTCTGTACCTGTGGCCACCATAATGGATAGGTATCTCTGTCGGTAAAAATAAGATGAGCGTCCGTTTTATAAGGTAGTAGCTCAATTAACTTAGCTTGACCGCCGGTTGATTTATATGCCTGCAGCATCGCTTTGACGAGAGCAGGATCAAAGTAGCTGTCGTTCTGACCATAAACCCATAGGGTTGGAACGTGATCACTCGCATGGCCGAGCTTTGCCATCGTTTCTACTAGCATCTTTTGCCAGTCGCAGCCTTGCATTTGCTCGCCTCCTGCAAAATTAATGACGCCTTTAATCGACGAATTGACATTGGCCAGCGTCAGTGCTGCTAAGGATGCCAATCCACCTTGCGAATGCCCGATCATTACAATACGTTCAGAGTCTATTAATGGTTGTCTCTTCAAATAGTCGATACTTGCCTTGATTGACAGGGCTTGGGTCAGCGCATCGCCTGAGAGATTGCAGCCCGGTGAGCGATACTGCCCGCCAGATTGTGCAAAGCCCCAACGCATTGGTGCAGCAACAACGTAGCCACGCTCCACAAAAAGTTGAGCAACTTGGGCGGGGCGAAACCTCGATTGCTCTCTGGCGTTGACAGGGCTTTTACCATGATTGATGACTATCAGAGGGAAGGGGCCCTCGCCATCAGGCTTATATAAAGTGATCTGGAGTTTATCCAAACCTGGCGGAGTCACTAATAAAACCTCTTCGTTCAAACGAGGGTCTAGATTGTTTGCGCCATCATTAATTTCTGTGCCAGTTGCGGTCTCAGCAGCACTTGACGGTACATTGTGGATAAATAGTGCCAGACAAAGTAAAGATGCGTAGCACTTAAACAATTTAGTTAATTTCGTCAGCAGATCTTTTATACTAAGCATCATGTCACAAAAACCACGCGTTCTACTTGTTGGGTTACTGCCGGGGCTGTCGGCGATGCACTTGCCTAGCCACCTTGCCAGAGTGGGAATGGACGTCTGGTTTGCGGGCTCCGACAAATGTGTCTTAGCGAATTCCGGGTTTTTATCCAAGTTACTGTTACTCAAGACTGAACACTACACCTATGCGCAATTGATTTCGTGTATTGAACTCTCTGAGCCACAATGGATTGTTCCGATTGATGATACGGCAACTGCAGCCTTGCAGGCAATCGCAACGGGTATCAGTGGCGTCCCTAATTCAGACAAGACTGCCAGCCCCTCTGTTTTGGCTTTATTAAAAAGGTCTTTAGGCTATTCTGGTGGGTATTGTTACAAAAATGTAAGAGCTTTCATGGCTGTTAAAGCGGCTCAAGCAGGAATAGATTGCGCCGAGCAAACTACAGTGACAAAAGACCTGAGCTCTGTTCGTGCATTTGTTACAGAGCACGGTTTTCCCGTCGTCTTCAAACGAGAAGGCTCTTCTGCAGGGTTTGGTGTGCACATACTTGACGATGAGCCAGCGCTCGTAAGTTTTCTGGCAAGCGATGAGTTCGCGGCACAGGCCTATCAGTGGGTAATACAGAAGTACGTACCCGGAAGTCTAGGGATGCACACAGTTTTTGCTAGTGAAGGAAGAGTCCATGCAGAACTGAGCGCCGTACAAGTGCAGCGTCGAGTTAACAGGGAATCTGCGCCAAGTAGTGTCATCAGGCTGATTGAGCACACGGGCATGCGTTTGGCGGCTCGGCGCTTTATTGGGGTAACAGGCGCTTCGGGATTTCACAGTTGGGATTTCAAACTAGATGAGGAGGACCAGGCGGTGATGATTGAATACAATCCCCGTCCTATCGCGCTTTCCCATCTGGGTGTGCTCACTGGTCAGGATCTATGCGTTGCTTTTGCTCGCCAGTTTGGCGAAACTGTTGTTTCGCCAAGATCAGCAGCAGTATTCAAAGAAAGAACAGTAGCACTGTTCCCTGAGGAATGGTGGAGGGATTCATCTAGCCCGTGGCTTGTTGATGCTACGCATGATGTCCCTTGGTCCGACCATAAATTATTGCAAAAAATATTTTCCAACCTAAAACAACCTACCGCATGATTCTGCGGCTGGTTTTGTTACTAAAAATGTTCTTTAAGAGTGCCAACCAGCAAATTCAATTTGCTGGGTTAATACTCCTTGCAAATTCAAAAGCATTGACCTGTCTGTGCGGAAAGCCCAACCGCCACCCAGAGTGTCAATGATTTGCAGATTATAGAGCGGTGGCTCCTGCTGTAAGGTTATAACTTTGAGTGTTTTAAGAACACCAATCTTACGTTCGCTGAGTGCTTTGGGTGAGATATCGGTCAATAACTTACCTGGTTTAGGTGGATTTCTAGTGGCAGCGATGTCTACCTCAAATGCACTAGTTGAAGGAGCAGGGGCAGTTTTAGCGTTCAGGGCCTGATTGGAATCTTTAGCAGCCAGAAATCCCCCCATCTCTCGAATCCAATTCATAGTGGTTCTGCGCGTGAGCCAGATGGGATAAGTGTTATGTTCCATCACCGCTTCAAAAAGTAAGCGATCTTCATCAGAGACATAGCCGAAGGTAAAACTCAGTATTTTTTCGTCAGACATGATTTAGTTGTCCTTTTATCAGGCGGACAACCATATAGTAATCTCTTGGAGTGAAAAGTAGCGAATTTGCTGTCGCCTAATAAAATTTAACCTTACCGCTTAAATTGACAGTGTTTTTTTTAATGATGCTTAGATTACCAGCGAAAAATAATGACAGTACATATTGCTTATTGTGTAGATAAAAATTACCGGCAGCATTTTGGTGTTTCGCTGACGTCTTTACTATGTAACCGTATGCCTGCTGATCTTGGGCTTTGTGTGCATCTGATTGTTGATTTATTGGATCAAGATTTTGAGCAACGACTCAGGCATCTTGAATATGTTTACCGCATCGATATACGTACCTATGTTTTAGATCAAACGCCGATGTCAGGCACGGTTGAGCAGTTGGGTGGATATCTGTATGTAAGCAGGTTGAGTTGGGCTCGGATGATGCTCGCAGATATTCTGCCTGACACGATTGACCGCGTGTTGTACTTAGATGCGGATACTGTTGTGTTGTCGGATTTAACCAATTTATACAATACGGATTTAAACGCTAACCCTATAGCGGCAGTACTTGATTCGAGCAACACGGCTTATGCTAATCACTACCAAACAAAGCAATACTTCAATGCAGGCGTATTGCTACAAGATTTGACGTTGTGGCGTCAGCGGCGCTATGTCGAACAATGCGTTGATTTTGCTTTAGAAAACAAGCAGCGACTTCTTTTTGGTGAACAGTGCTGTTTAAACCTTGTTTTTGCAGGTAAATTTAAAAAATTACCCTCCAGATATAACCGTTTCGTTACGCCCTCGGTGACAATTGAGGACTTAAGCGAGATCGCTCTGTTGCATTTTATAACTCCAGATAAGCCCTGGTATGAGTGGTATGAAGCGCAATTGGGTCAGTTGTATTGGGATTACCTTGCGCGTTCTCCTTGGGCAGGGGCCAAGCCAGTGGCACCTCGAAATATGTGTGAAATGTTACGTTTGATACGGTCAAGACTCGCTCGCAAAGGCGATACGCAAAACGTTACGACATGCGAACTCATGTTGACCTCTATGAGTTACACGGGTTCTTTTCATCCTGAGTCGTTAAATGACTAAACCAGATACTACACGCGAGCCGAGCACCTTAACCATACAACTGGAGCCAACGCCCGAAGCGCTACAAGCATTGTTAGTTGAGGCGCTTGATTTGCAAAATGCGGGCCAGTTGGATGCTGCGCGGGTGCGCTATGAACAGGTACTGAAATATCGTCCGAACGACTCAGATGCTTTACATTTGTCAGGAATGATTGCGTTTCAAACGAAGCAATATCGTCTTGCCATTGATATGATCAGTCGCTCTTTGCAATCTAACCCCGGTCATATCGCCGCACTCAAACATCTTGGCCTGGCTTTTGCGGGCTTAAAGCAAGAGCAGTCTTCTATTGCCTGTTACCAGCGCGCACTGAGTTTAATGCCAGACGATGCCGAGGCTTATATGCTATTGGGTAATTCATTATCGGCACTTGAACAATGGGAGCAGGCAGAGAAAAGTTACCGCAAAGCAATATCATTGAAAGCGGACACACCCGAAACGTATTTAAATTTTGGTGTGCTTTATAAAAATTGTCATCAAATGCAGGCTGCGCTCGAGCAATACGATTTGGCGCTGAAGGTCAAGCCCGATTATGCTGAGGCCTGGGTCAACCGCGGAGCCGTCTTGCGAGACATCAAGCGCCTAGACGAAGCACTGATTTGTTACGACAAAGCGATCGCCATCAAACCTGATTTGGTGGAGGCCCACTGGAACAAGACTATTGTGCAGTTGCTCAAAGGCGACTATGCCGCGGGTTGGTTAGGTTACGAGTGGCGCTGGTCTAAATCCCCTGACGAAGTCACCGTGCGTCATTTCGATAGCTCGCTCTGGTTGGGCAAAGAAGATTTACGAGGTAAGCGGATTCTGTTATTTGCCGAGCAAGGCCTTGGTGACACTCTGCAGTTTGTAAGATACGCAAAAAACGTTGCGGCCTTGGGTGCTACTGTCTTATTGGAGGTATCTCCACCCCTCGTGACATTAATGTCACGAGTTGAGGGCGTTAGTTTGGTCTTTGCCCGGGGCCAACAGCCGCCCGCGCATGATTTCAATTGTCCCTTGATGAGTTTGCCTCTCGCCTTCAAGTCAACGCTAGCAACTATCCCGAGTGGGTATACCTACCTTAGTGCGAAAGCAGAGAAAATTCAATACTGGCAGTCTAAGCTTGGTCCGCGTCAAAAGCCTCGTCTTGGATTGGTCTGGAGTGGTAGTGCCAAACACAAGAATGACTGGCGGCGCAGTTTGTCTTTACAAAACTTGCTTGCTAGTATTCCTGAGGGTTTTCAATGTATCAGTCTGCAAAAAGAAGTCAGGCAAACTGATTTAGATATTTTGACTGCTCGCCAAGATGTTCTGCATTTTGGTCCGGCACTGCTTGATTTTGAAGATACCGCAGCCTTATGTGAACTGGTGGATGTGGTGGTGAGTGTCGATACGAGTGTCTTACACCTTGCCGCAGCGCTGGGGCGTCCCACGTGGGCTTTGCTGGCATATAGTCCGGACTGGCGATGGCTTTTAGATCGATCAGATAGCCCTTGGTACCCAAGTGTGAAATTATTCAGGCAGCATGCCAGTGGTGACTGGGCTGGTTTGCTGCAAGATCTGTTCGTGGCCTTACAAAGCCAACTCACGCCCTCTTTAGAAACAAGGTTGGGCTTAATATTGGCGCAAGCTCTAAAAGCGCATCGCAGCGGTAAATATAACCAAGCCAAACAGCTATACGCCGAGATGTTGGTGCTATCGCCGGATAATTTCGATGCCCTGCATCTAAGCGGTGCAATCGCATCACAAGAGGGGCGCCATCAGGACGCGCTAGCTTTGATTACTAAAGCCCTATCAATCAACAGTAACAGTGCGATTGCTCATAGTAATCTTGGTGCTATCCAACAAAAGTTAGGCCAGTTTCAAAACGCCTTAGTGAGTCATGAGACTGCCATTGCACTCGATCCTAAGTATGTGCAAGCTATCCACAATAAAGGTAACGTACTTATGATGCTTGGCCGCAGGGCTGAAGCCCAAGAAAGTTATCAAAAAGTGATTAGCCTGTCGCCAAATTTCTCACCTGCTCATAAAAGCCTGGGTGATTTTTTTCAGCAGACTGGGCAGCATCGTGAAGCGATAGAATGTTTTGATCGAGCGATAGCCCTTGATGAGAAGTCCTTCGATGCTCATATGAACCGGGGTAATGCCTTACTGGATTTGAACCAACTAGTACAAGCACTCGCCAGTTACGATAAGGCCATTTCACTCAATTCTCAATATCCGGGTGTTTATAGCAACCGGGGTATTGTTTTGCAAAGACTCAGGCAACTCGAAGCATCAGTAGCTAGTTATCGAAAGGCTATTGCCCTAAAGCCAGACTACCCACAAGCCTATAGCAATCTAGGATTAACGCTACAGGATTTAAAACGACCTGCAGACGCGATCGACAGTTATAACCGTGCGCTTGAACTTAAGCCTGACTATGCTGAGGCATATTTCAATCGAGGTAACGCGTTTCAGGATCTGCGGCAACTTGATTGCGCGTTAGATAGCTACGACCGTGCTCTAGAACTTAACACTGACATTGAGTTTTTATTAGGTTCGCAACTGTACGTAGCCATGCAAATCTGCGATTGGACAGATTTCGATTCTCGCCTTCAACAAATCAAGGAGCGGGTACTTAGAGGAAAAAAAACAGTCAATCCGTTTGCTTGGTTAGCACTGACTGAGTCTGAGGCCTTACATCGGCGATGCGCTGAGATTTGGACCGCAAGCAAACACCCCCCGGGTAATTCTTTACCGCCCTTAGCTCCTTATCCTAAGCATGAGCGCATAAGGGTAGGTTATTTTTCTGCGGACCTTCACAGCCATCCTGTTGCATGCCTAGCTGTTCAGTTGTTTGAACTGCACGATAGGTCAAAGTTTGAATTTACAGCCTTTTATTATGGACCGGATACGCAGGACAGATTGAAACAGCGAATCCAAAACGCCTTCGAGCATTTCATTGATGTAAGGGAGTATTCAGATGTCGATGTTGCAAGACTTGCTCGAAGTCGTGAGTTAGATATTGCTGTTGATTTGGGTGGCTATACAAAAGATCAGCGCACCGGTATTTTTGCCGAGCGGGCTGCTCCAGTACAAGTCAATTATCTTGGGTATCCGGGGACAATGGGGGCGACATACTACGATTATATCATTGCAGATCCTACAGTGATTCCTGCGAGCGCACGTCAGGACTATGTCGAAAAAGTGGCCTATCTGCCCGATACCTACCAAGCAAATGATACAAAGCGTCAAATATCGGAAAAGGTGTTTACACGTGAAGAGTTAGGTCTACCTCCAAAGGGGTTTGTCTTTTGCTGTTTTAACAATAACTTTAAGATTCTTCCAGATATGTTTGCCTTGTGGATGCGCATCCTCAAGCAGGTACCTAACAGCGTGTTGTGGTTGTTTCAAGATAATCCGATTGCCAAGAAAAATTTGCAACAGGCAGCAAACGACCAAGGTATAGATTCGTCAAGAATTGTGTTCGCAACTCGTTTCCCGACTGCCGAGCATTTAGCACGACACCGCGTTGCAGATTTATTTTTGGATACTTTGCCTTACAACGCCCATACAACCGCAAGCGATGCGCTCTGGGCAGGTCTTCCGCTTTTGACCTGCATGGGGGCATCATTTGCGAGTCGAGTTGCAGCGAGTTTATTAAACGCGATTCAAGTGCCAGAACTTATCGCAAATAACCTTGAGGAATACGAGCGGCGTGCGATTGAATTAGCGAATGACTTCAAGCAATTAGCTTATCTTAGAAAAAAGCTTGCTCAAAATATAACAACTTCTGCGCTGTTTGATTCCGCCAAATTTACACGTAATATTGAAGCTCTGTACAACGCAATGTATGCACGACATAGTGCTGGCTTAGCACCGGCACATCTTGAGGATATTCAGAGCGTTGCTGGTACGGCTAAGTGATCAGGAGCAAGACCTGACTGATAACGGTTATAAACTTGTGTGTAAGCCCATTCGATATGACGAGTTAGAGTAAGCGTATCAAACATAGGTGCGGTTACCAGCTGCCGCTTCAGTTTTTCTTTGATTGCCGATAGTTCACCAGAGTCGCTTGCGAGTGAAATGGCCCTTGCTTCGAACGCACTTGCGCTTTCGGTAATCAGCTCGGATAAATCAAGTGCTCTGAGCAAGCTTGCTGCAACTCGACTTGCAAATGATGCCCCCATGCAGGTCAAAAGCGGAAGACCTGCCCAGAGCGCATCGCTTGCGGTTGTATGGGCGTTGTAAGGCAAAGTATCTAAAAATAAATCTGCAATGCGGTGACGAGCGAGATGCTCAGTTAATGTCAAGCGTTTAGCGAACACTAGACGCTCCGGTAAAACACCGCGTTTCATTGCCTCATGACGTAAATTATTAGCAGCCCAAGCGTTATCTTCTAATAACCAAAGTACGCTTTGTGGTACTTGTTTGAGTATGCGCATCCAACTATCAAAAGTCTTAGGTGTAATCTTATAGTTATTGTTAAAGCAACAGAAAATAAAGCCGGTAGCGGGCAAGCCTAATTCTTCTCTTGTAAATATTTTGTCAGCAATCACTCGACCACGGTCATTGACTTGATAGCTGTGGGGAAGGCTGATGACTTTTTCTGAATAGTTATCGCGATGTTTTGTAGGTATCACAGTGTGATCTGCCAGGATATAGTCCATGCAGACTCCCCCCATCGTGCCTGGATAGCCCAGATAGTTGATTTGTATGGGAGCTGTCCGGTAAGCAAAAATACCCTCTCTGCTATCTGTGGTGAAACCCTTTAAATCAATTGCAATATCGATTTGTTGTTCTCTGGCTAGTGTTGCAACTTGTAGATCTGATTTTTTTCTAACATCAAAAAATACCGAGAAGCAGGAAACCATTTTTTGACGCATGATGTCTTTTCTGTCAGGTCCATAGGAAAAGCCGACTAGTTCGAATTTATCCTTGTCGTGTAAGCGCAAAAACTCTGCAATCAAATATGCTGTAGCGTGATTATGGAAGTCTGCCGAAAAATAACCAACACGGATTTTTTGCTGCTTTGGACGTTTGACGATAGGACTGAGCGAGGTAGTGACTGGGCATCGGTAAGCTATCCAAATATTTGCCGCTTTAAGATGCAGCGCTTCTGAGTCAGTTAGCGCAAGTAGCGAAAAGCAGGTTGTCGCCCGCCTACCGTTTGTGACTTTCTCTGTTAAGACTTTCAAGTGTTGATCAAAATCATGCCAATCACAGATTTCCATCCGACTATGTAGCCAGGAACCATGTAAAAATTCTATGTCAGGGTTAATCTTAAGGGCCTGACCATAACTGGCGATAGATTCGTCCAGACGTCTCAAGCTCTTGAGAACATTCCCACGATTATTAAAAGCCTCTGCATAGTCTGGCTTGAGCCTAACCGCCTCATTGAAATCCAAAAGCGCCGCCTCAAACTGACTTGCGCCAGTGAACAGATTGCCACGATTATTGAAACTACTGGCGTTATTAGGTGCAATTTTAATGGCTAGATCGAAGTGTTTTTTTGCCTCATCAAATTGATTTAATCGTGCATAAATCATTCCAAGATTATTCAACGCCTCGACCGAGTCGGCTTGGATCTTGATAGCTTGTTGATAACTTTTAATTGCTTGATCGATTAGGCCTAAATTTTGTAGTGCGTTACCGCGATTAACCCACCCATGCGAGAAGTTCGGTGAATGAAGCAGGCATTGATCATATGCGGCAACTGACTCCGTGGCATTGCCCATACCATTAAGTAAATTTGCTAGATTAAAGTAGGCTTGAGGATAATCAGGTTTAAGCCTAATTGCCTGCTCAAAAGCGTCTAACGCGACTGCATAATTTTGCAACTCTTGTTGTACCAGACCCTTATTGTTAAACGCAGAGGCGCTTCGATTGTTAATGGCAATAGCGCTGTCGATTAACTGAGCAGCAACTGGAAAGTTATTAGTTTGATAGGCAATTACACCTAGCAGGTGAAGCGCATCAAAATGTTTTGGTTGTTGTTGCAAAACGCGCTGATAAAGTTTGGCAGCGTCTTGAAACTTGCCCTGTTGATGCAACGCGAGTGCATGCTGGAAGCTGTTAGGCATGGATTTTAATTGTTGACGCCGTCAAATAATATTTACAATAATTTTGTGTAGTTATTTTGTATTGGTCCTACACGTTATCTTCAAGAATTCTTCTAGTGCTCGTACGGATGAGGTGTCATCAAATAATATCCCGCGCGCTTTTTTCATTTGCGTTTTGATTTTTAATCGATACTTTTTATTACGAACAAGTTTGACTGCTAATGCGACATATTTAGCGTTAGATGGGGTAATTAACTCTTTTAAACCTAGTCTCCGTAAGATCCCACTACCAAAACGGCCGCGCATAAACTGACCTTCTCGCGTCACGATGGGGAGGTCGCACTCAATTGCTTGCATCACGGTATTGAAACCCGAGAAACCTATCGTATCGAGAAACACATCAGCTTTTTGCATCAAACCAAAAAATTTGGGGCGCTCCAGCCAGGGAACGAATACACAGTAAGTATCAAAGTTCAGTGCGGCCTGACTAAATTTTTGAGCTAGACGATCCTTGAACGTGGTCGACATCCATTCACGCCGCTGATCTACAAAAAATACGATCTGGCAAGGTCCGAGGGTGTTCGCAAGCTCAACAAAAATATGATCGTTTTCTGGTGCGTATTTGAAAGTGCTGCCCGGGCAAAGTAAGAGGGGAAGATTGGGTTTGATTCTTAACTTGTTTAGATCTGGATCCACTGAAACGACGTTTAATGATTCGTAACAAGAGCCCAGATGAGGTAATTTCAGCAGCTTCTCGCTGTAGTAGTTCGGTGCCTTATCGCTCTCTAATCCTTCAGCCGAAATATAGTAATCAATGGTGGGTAAGCCGGTTGTTTCAGGATGACCCCATGACGCCATCTGGAGTGGAGCGAGTCGCAGGCTGGCCAGTTTCAGCGTGATTGGATCCATGCCAATCTCGGGGAAGATCAATACTTCGATTTCCTTAGCCAGTATTGCTTGTATCCATTCATCCAGGCTATTTTTACTCTCGGTCCAGGTTTGAGCATTTGCTTTTGCAAATTCTGTTTGGGTGTCGGCCCGGTTGTCGAGATTAAAAATGTGGATTTCAAGCTGATTGCGGTCCAGATGTTTGATCCAGCCTTTAATTAGCGCGTTCCAAACAGGATGGTCGTAAAGATGCTTGCTGACAATGCCTACTCTAATCAAGCCTGCAGAGCGCATCTCTGCTGACTGATAGTTTCTGGCTTTTTGCCAGCGCTCACCAATACGTGCGCAGAGCCTGCCATATTGCTCAAGCAGGGAGCGGTTATCTAGCGCCTGATAGGCAAGATTGAAAGGCTGTAGGCTACCAACTGCAGACATACCTTGTGCGAGTCTATCTTCAGTGAACCATTGATCGAGGTTGTCGAGCTCAGCGGTAAAAGCGCTGCGAGTAACTGCGGGATCTTGGCCAGCTGAAAAAATAGCTGGTATTTGATGCATTGCATAAGACCAGCGTGCCGCAATCATATCTGGGTTAAGCGCGATCGCCTTTTGTAGGTGATAGTTGGCTTCTTCACTCTGACCCAGGGCGTGTAGCGAGCAACCAAGGTTACATTGCGCCGAAGCGTAATCAGGCTTCAGATCGACAGCTTTTTGATAGGCGGCGTGGGCATCTTTAAAACTATCGAGTCTTTGCAGGGCGCAACCTAGGTTGTAATACGCTTCCGCGAAATCAGGTTTGATTTTAATAGCTTGTCGGCACGAAGCTGCAGCTTCTCGAAATCGTCCCATATCAATCAAGGTACAACCAAGGTTGATGTGTGCTTCAGCGAAACTTGGATTAATTTTTGTAGCTTGTTCATAGCTAGCTCGAGCGAGTTCAATATTGCCCGCTGCTTGATGTTTATACGCTTGATGAAACTGCTCCTCGGCAGCTCGTCGAGCATTGTCCTGGCTTATCGCTGCCAATTTGCTTTGCCCCTCAGCAAACGCTGGTTGTAAAGCGACAACGCGTTCAAAGCATTTCTTGGCTTGCTCAATATTACCGGCTTGCTCAAACGTTAGGCCTAAGTTGAAATAGGCATCCATATAATCTGGTTTGAGCTCGATCATTCGGAGGTAAATCTTCTGTGCATCCGCAAGGCGGTTAAGCTTTCTAAGCGTAACGCCAAGAATATTTAGGCACTCAATATCAGTCGGCCAGAGATTTACGGCTTTTACAATATAAGGTAGCGCCTCGCTAGGCTTATTTTGCTGACTTAGTGCCGCTCCTAAGGCTTTCCAGCCAAGGGGAGACTCTGGCGCCTGTTCGGCTACGGCTTTAGCGATAGTTTCAGCTTCGACATAACGTTTTTGGTTAAAAAGTTCGATAAAGCTAGTCAGTTGTTGTTGCGGATTATTCATAGGGTTTAATGGCTGAGTCGGTAATTCACACTTGCATGACGCAAGAGTTGTTTGCCGATATTATGTGTCAAGCCCTTATTCTAGGCGCAAGCTGAGTTTCTGTGTGGCTAGCTATCGATAGCCAGGCGTTACACTTCACCACCCTAAGTGGGATAGCTAGGTATTTTGAGATTATTAACCAGTGATTAATTGATAATGATCTGCACCGTTTGCGCTGATTTGTAACGATGACCGAATTCACAATAGCCTCGTCGGAGTCTTCAGGAACTGACTGGCGTCGTATTATGCTTGTTGGGCTATTGGTAATCTCAGGACCCGCCTATCGTGCCATTCTGGATAAACTCTGGATCATTGTCGCCGACGTGACTACTGTGGGACAGTGGGCACAACTGCAAACGATAGCCGAGTTCATGGTCACCCCCGCCTTTGCAGGGGTGGGTATCGGCTTGACTGTCATGATTGCTCAACGCTCCCGCGATCAGCATCCACCACTTTTATTAGCCGCACTGTTACTAAGTTTGACTTGCACTTTGCCTTTATTGATTCTTGCCATTTTTAACGTTGAGGCATTGTCGGGTTGGTTGGGTTTTGATCCATCATTTAGCTATCGGCTGGTGCTTGCCGCTTTATCAGGCTGGTGCAGCATTGTCTTTGGTCAATTGTTGGGTTATTGGCTTGGACGGCAGCGCTATGGTTACGTCTTAGGCCTGACGGTATTAATTTGCTTACCACCCGTTGCGACCTTGGGGTGGGGGGTTTTACATCCAGCGGCGCAATTACTAGACAGGGTGCTGTGGGCAAACCTAATTACCGGCTTAGTGGGTTCAATAATTTTATTGGGTAATCTCGGAGTTTGGTACTACCGTACCCAAGGCTCGAAGAAGTTGGTGATCACCTCTGTTAGAAGTTTGTTGACATATGTGCCCGCGGGTTTGTCGATCGGGTTATTGACCCCTTTGAGCGTATTGGTTGTGCGCAGCCAACTGACGCAGCAGCTAGGCTGGGAGGCAGCAGGCACTGCCACTGCCCTTTGGCGCGCCTCTGACTGGATCTTGAGCGCGGCGGCAGGCACGATTTATTACCATTACTTTCCGAGGCTAAGCAAACAAGTGGCGGCAGGCCAAGTCTGGCAGCCTATTTTTGGAGTGGCACGAGCTGTCCTGATTCCTAGTGGCCTAGCCTTGCTATTTTTATGGGTGTTTCAGGATTTGGTTTTGACAGCGCTTTACTCCAAGGAGATTTTGTTGCCCCCATTGACGACATCAATGTTTTGGTTAGGGGATTTATTCAGAATTTGTTCATCGATACTGTTGTATGCGCTTTACGCACTTAAAGCCGGTAAGCTGATCTCGTTTGGTGAAATATTGAGCCAGCCGTTACTGGCATTATTGCTCTGTTTGGGCGCAAGCCAGAGTTTATTATTGACCGGCGCGGCGCACTTGATGACTTACATCGTATACGCAGGGTTTAATTTGGTGGGGGTGGTGGTTTTAGTTCGTCAATACACAGCTTTCTCAAACCCAGACTAATGCCTCATCCTCACGGCCTTTCGCAAAGTATCTGTTATTCAAGGCATAGCCGAAATCTGTCATTATTTGAAAACAGTACTCATTAAAGATGTTCTGCTGGTCATCTGTCCAACGCATTTGGGCCAAACTTTTAGGTTTGCTCCCAATGATAGATGTGCGTTCGGGATGATCTAGTTCAAAGGCTTTCTCTAAAATCGAAGTTTCTTCATCCGTTAGTGATAGAAAATTTTTCAGAGCGGACGCTACGTCTACAGGTCGTTGCTCGAGAAGTTTTTGATCAATTTCAACGGCAGCTCCAGCCAGTTCCTGTTTGACGGATGCCCAACTGATGAATGCTCCACTCCAGGCTTGGCAGTGTTCAGAAAACGAATCAGTTGAAAACTTTACTGTTCTGGAAGTTATATTTTCAAATGCACGTCGTTTCATAAATATAAACCGACTATTAGGCCAAATCCTTTTTAGCAATGGTGCCAGTGTAATCATGTTAGTGTTTGGTGTCTTGTCTATCCATAATTTACTAGGGTAGAGATTATTAGCCAACTCAATGAACATATTCCAGAGTGCAGACTCAAAATACGTTACTGGTATTTTTGCAACTGCCGAGTTTTGACTTGTCATTCCCGCATTTGACTTTTCCAGATAAAATTTATTTACAATTTCATGGAGAGGAGTCAACAAATCAAAAATATGTCCTTCCTGATGCCCCGAAAATTTACCAATTTTCAGTAATCCATCATTTAAAGCACTGGTGCCTGAACGGGCTGCACCTAAAATAAACACTGGATAATGATCTGAATCAGTATGTACGTCTTGAAATACTATTTGATCAGTGAGCGTTTTATTTTCGTTTAGAGTCTGATTAAGTCGAGGAAGCTCGTAACGGACCCCACTACTCGCGATTGCAAAAATGGTTATGCGCCTTAAATCTGATTGTTTCAGCTTGCGTTTCAAATTAACAACGAAAGCGTGATCCCCGCCAGCAATACCTGCCTCATGAAGATCAACACGATAAAGAGCAGCCAAACACTCAGCGATGCATTTTTCGCCTAACATAACCTCAATACTTACGTGATGATCGGGTTGTGTTGTATCCTGAGCCCAGCCGCGTAATTGTGATAGTTCAAGCGATTCTATAAAACCAGTTAATTCCATAAGTCCGTTACTGTGTTGTCGTTAATGCTTTCACTAAGCACTGGTTTTGTGAAATTATTGTTTAAATATCTTATCAAAAAATCTTGATAGCGAGAGGATCCGAAGTTTAATAACGCTTCAAGTGCCTCTTGAAAGGACTCATCTGGACTATAAGTTTCTTTATTGAGACTAGGATAAGAAAAAAAATCTTAACAATTTTTATCTAAATCCACATTACTTAAGTAGCGTTCAATATTCGCTGTTATTAGATAATCTGGTTGGAATTTATCAAAAATTTCTCGATGAAAAAACGGCGTTCTGAAGAGTGCTATTTCTTTAAAAAAATAGGATAAGAATGGGCAAGTACTTTGGCCAAATGAATCACCAAACCAAATTACTCGTTTATTGTAAATGGCTTGAGAGTTAAAAAGAAGAGTAACCATACCGGTGTTACTCCCATCTAATTTATTTTGGTAAGCGCGTTCAAGCCATTTTGTCAGGCTTTTAAGTTCAATTTGACTAAGTTTAGGTAACCGGTAAGTACGCACCGTTCAGTGATAAACGTTATTCTGCTTTTTTTCTCATCTGATCGATCAGATTCAGCACCGAACGTTTCGGGTTCTGTGCAAACAGCTCTTTCCAACGGCGTGGC
>Ga0164296_1001470_pt1 | contig 24953 bp, 24 predicted proteins | sample GEODES057metaG_FD_113533 | JGI IMG/M metagenome (GOLD analysis project Ga0164296, IMG submission 113533) | Dystrophic lake water microbial communities from Trout Bog Lake, Wisconsin, USA - GEODES057 metaG | ecosystem: Environmental > Aquatic > Freshwater > Lake | place: USA: Trout Bog Lake...
GGCGGTCGAGCGGTCGTGGTGCGCTTTCGAGTGCGACATGGGCGAATTGTTGGTCGCACGGTCCACCTGGTTGATCGATCGCTCGACGAATCGTCGGCCGAGGTCTTCGATGCCGTCTTGCCAGATGCTTACAGTGATCCCAGTGACGTGCCACCGGTAATTGTGACTGACGAGGAAACGGCCAGCTCTGTGTGGGCCCCGGAGTTTCTCGGCTCGCTACGGGGCAAGCGAGTCACGCTGTCGGTGCCGCAGCGAGGTAAGCGGGTTCGCATGCTCGGCATGGCCAAGCGAGACGCCCAGGCCGTGCTCGCGCGAGACTCGCTTCGTCGTGAGGCGGACCACAATGTTCGATCTCGAGCGCTGCAAGAGCTCGGCGAAGCGCTGGGCCTCGACCAGCCGCCCTTCCGCATTGAGTGCTTCGACATGAGTCACCTCCAAGGCACCAATTACGTCGGCTCGATGGTGGTGTTTGAAGACGCCATGGCCAAGAAGGCCGACTATCGCCACTTCAACGTCAAGGAAATCCTTGGCAACGACGACGCTGGCGCCATGGAGGAAGTGGTTCGTCGTCGCCTCCAGTACTGGACCGAGGAACAGTCCACGAGCAAGTTCAAGCGAGCGAATTTGATCATCATTGACGGTGGTCTGCCACAGTTACACGCCGCCCAAAAGGCCGCTCGCTCGCTCGGGCTAAGTGATCAGGTCGAGTTCGTCGCGCTGGCGAAACGCGAAGAGTTGCTCTATCGCCCCGGCCGACCCGATCCCATCGCGCTAGAACGTGGATCGGAGAGCCTCTATCTCGTCCAGAGGATTCGTGACGAGGCCCACCGCTTCGCCATCACGTTTCACCGCTCCAAGCGGGCCAAGTCGATGATCGCCACCATCCTCGACGGGGTCCCGGGGCTCGGGCCTAAGCGTCGTGATCGTCTTATGCTCGAGATGGGATCGCTCGATACGCTGCGCGCCGCCACGTTGGAGGAACTAACGGCATTGCCTTGGTTGCCGGCGGAGGTGGCGCAAAGCCTCTACGATCACTTACGTGCTCCGGTGGAGCCGCAACTACGAAGGAAGCGTGACGATGACTGACGTGTTGCTCGTGACTGGTATGTCCGGGGCCGGCCGATCAACGGTGTCGGCCGCGCTGGATGACCTCGGTTGGTTTGTCATTGACAATCTGCCCCTTGAGCTCATCGTCCGCGTCGGTGAACTAGCTGCCTCCGGTGTCAAGGATGGCGCGGGCGTAGCCTTCATTGTGGGTCGTAGCGGCAAAGATGAGCCGGGCGCGCTGCTGGAAGCCGTCCGTGAGCTCCAGTCAATGCACCAAAGCGCCAAGATTCTCTTTCTCGACGCCCCTGATGACGTCCTAATTCGGCGCTATGAGGGAACCCGACGCCGACACCCACACCCGGGCAGCACGTTGGCGGAATCAATTGCCGCCGAGCGGGCCATGTTGCGGCCAATCCGCGACAACGCCGACCTGGTAATTGACACGGGTGCCACCAATGTCAATCAACTCCGCAACCGCATCGTGGAAACTTTCGCCACGGTGCTCGGTCAAGATCCGATGCGAGTCTCGATGGTCTCCTTCGGGTACTCCAACGGACTACCGCGTGACGTCGACCTCGTTTTCGACTGCCGTTTCCTCCCGAATCCCCACTGGATTGAAGACCTGCGACCGATGACGGGTCTCGATGCGCCAGTGTCCACCTACGTTCTTGAACAAGAGCAGGCGCAGCACTTTGTTAAGGATGTCGTCGCCTTGCTGAAGTGGCAGATACCTGCTTTCGCCAAAGAAGGTAAGTCCTATTTGTCAATCGCCATTGGCTGCACGGGTGGGAAGCACCGTTCGGTCGCTATCGCGGAAGAGATACGCCGGCAGTTGGGGCTCACGGCCCCCGTCTTCCATCGCGATTTGCAGCGATAGTCGCTATTCGATGTTGTGATGTCGTAAAAACTGCTGCAATTGCAGCGTTTCACCCCCTCAAGTAGTCGAAGCGTTACCCCGTGGTAGCCACGCGGCGCGGGTGAGTGTGAAAGACTTTCAGAGGCAGTCAGCGTCGTCTGCGCAAGTGCAACCCCCATTTTCAAAGGAGACGCCAGTGGCGACACGTGTAGCAATTAATGGTTTTGGTCGAATTGGTCGTAGTTACCTTCGCGCCTCGCTGAACAACCCGAACATTGAGGTTGTTGCCGTCAACGACTTGACGCCCGCGGCCACCAATGCCCACCTACTGAAGTACGACTCGACCCAGGGTGTTCTCGCCTTGCCGGTCAGCCACAGCGATGACGCAATCACCGTTGGTGACCACGAGATCAAGATTTTCGCCCAGCGCAACCCGGCGGACCTGCCGTGGGGTGAGCTCAACATCGACGTCGTCATTGAGTCCACCGGTTTCTTCACCTCGCGCGAGAAGGCGGCCCTGCACCTCGAGGCTGGTGCCAAGAAGGTCATCATTTCGGCTCCCGCCACTGAGGTCGACGGTACGTTCGTGGTGGGCGTGAACGACCACACCTACGACGCCGCCACGCAGCACGTTGTCTCTAACGCTTCGTGCACCACGAACTGCTTCGTTCCCATGGTGAAGGTCCTCGACGACACCGTCGGCATCGTGACCGGTCTCATGACCACGGTGCACGCCTACACCAACGACCAGAGCCTGCTCGACGTTGCGCACAGCGACCTGCGCCGTGCCCGTGCCGCCGCCGTCAACATCGTGCCTTCCTCGACCGGCGCCGCTCGTGCCACGTCGTTGGTCCTCGAGGCCATGAAGGGCAAGCTCGACGGCACGTCGCTGCGCGTTCCTGTCCAGGACGGTTCGATCACTGACTTCACCGCCATTGTTCGCACCACCTCGGTCGAAGAGATCAATGCCGCCTTCAAGGCCGCCGCTGAGGGCCCCTTGAAGGGCATCTTGGCCTACACCGAGGATCCGATTGTCTCCTCCGACATCATCGGTACGTCGGTGTCGTGCACCTTTGACTCCAAGATGACCATGGTCCAGCAGATCAACGAGACCCAGAGCCTCGTCAAGATCTTCGGTTGGTACGACAACGAGTGGGGCTACTCGAACCGCCTCGTTGACCTCACCAACGTCATCGGCAAGTAGTCATGAGCCTGCTCCCGACCCACGAACGGTGGGGGAGTCTTGAGGGAAAGCGCGTCCTTGTACGCGTTGACTTCAACTGCCCCGTCGCGGACGTCGATGGCGTCCTAACGGTTACCGACGACTTCCGCATTCGCGCTACGTTGCCCCTGTTCGAGGACCTCCTCGCCCGTGGGGCGACGGTGGTCGCCTGCACGCACTTTGGTCGCCCGAAGGGCGAAGTTGTTGAAAAGTACTCGGTGGCCCCGGTCCGTCGTCGGTTGGCGGAACTGTGCCCGGGCGTTGAATTGATGGAAAACCTTCGATTCAATCCTGGCGAGGAGTCCAACGACCCCGCCTTCGGTGCCTCGTTGGTGGAGGGCTTTGACTACTACATCAACGAAGCCTTCAGCGCCTCGCACCGCGAGCACGCGTCGATCATGATTCCGCCGACGCTGTTGCCGAGTGCGGCCGGTCCGAACCTGCTTCGCGAAGTAGAGACCCTCCACAACCTCCTCGAGAGCCCCGCTCGCCCCTTTGTGGCCATCGTTGGCGGCGCCAAGGTCAAGGACAAGCTCGGCATCGTCAAGGTATTGAGTGAAAAGGCGGACACGGTTCTCGTCGGTGGCGGTATGGCCTACACCTTCGAGGTAACGCAAGGTCGCACCATTGGTGGATCGCTCTTTGACGCCAGCTACCTCGAGGTCTGCGGCGAACTGCTCGAAGGTGGCAAGATTCGCATTCCGAGCGACGCGATTGGTCTGCCGGTCGGTGTTCCTTTCGGTCCCGGTGGCGGTCCTGACGAAGTCGTGTCCTTCGGTGAAAACATCCCGGATGACTACGAGGGCTTCGACATTGGTCCGAACACCCGTGAAGCGTTCTGTGCAATCATCTCCAACGCCGCCACCATCCTCTGGAACGGTCCCATGGGCGTCTTTGAGGACCCGCGCCTCAGCGCTGGCACCGAAGCCGTCGCCCGTGCCGTCGCCGCCTCCTCGGCCGTGTCGGTAATCGGTGGTGGCGACAGCGTGGCCGCTATTCAGGGCTACGGCCTTGAAGACCAAGTCAGTTTCGTGTCGACCGGTGGTGGCGCGTCCCTGGAATTCGTCGAGCTGGGCGACCTGCCCGGTCTTAAGGCCCTACGAGAAAGTACGAAGTAGATGAACAAGCCGTTGGTCATTGGTAACTGGAAGATGAACCTCGACTACGTCGAGGCCATTCACCTGGTGCAGCAGTTGGGCGTCATGCTCAAGAACAAGCCCATCGAGCACGCCGACGTTGTTGTCGTGCCCCCGTTCGTGGACTTGCGATCAGTGACCTCGGTGGTCGAGAGCGACAAGATTCCCGTCGGTGTCGGTGCCCAGCATGTCAGCGTGCACGAAGCGGGTGCTCACACCGGCGAGATCAGCGCCTCGATGCTTCAGCGCCTCAACGTCCACTGGGTGCTCGTGGGTCACTCCGAGCGTCGCGCCATGTACGCCATGACTGATGAAGTGGTCGCCCAGACGGTGCGCACCGTGGTTCGTCAGGGCCTCCAGGCGGTGCTGTGTGTTGGCGAGGAGCTCAGCGTTCGTGAAGTGGGGGAGCAGAATGCCTTCGTGCAGGCGCAGCTCGAAAGCGCTCTCGCCGGTCTCGAAGACAAGTACCGCGCGCAGATCACCATTGCCTACGAACCGGTGTGGGCTATCGGCACCGGACTGACGGCCTCGACCGAGCAAGTCCGCGACATGACGGAATTCATTCGCACCGTGGCCGCCAGCTTGTCCCTGCCCGATGTTCGCGTTCTGTACGGTGGATCGGTAAACGCCGAGAATGCCGCCACGTTGATGGCCGAGGGCCGCGTCGACGGATTCTTGGTGGGCGGTGCCTCGCTGAAGGCCGAGTCGTTCCTTACCATCGCACACGCCAGCGATGACTGCTACGATGGCAAGCGCTAATCGGAGGTCGTGATGTTCACGTGGTTATTCATCATTATTGAGGCTATTTCGGCCGTGGCCTTGATTTTTCTCGTCCTGCTGCACTCGGGTCGCGGTGGCGGTATCTCCGACCTCATGGGTGGCTCAGTTAACACGATGGCCGCTGGCTCGACAGTGGTCGAGCGCAACCTCGACCGCATCACGGTCGCCGTGGCACTGGTGTTCGCGTTCGCGACCTTGACCCTCGACCTGCGACTGCAGTAGTTCCCGTGGTTCGCCACGGCCGTACTCGGTGGGTGGCCGCGCTATTCGTTAGTGCCATCACGTTCTCTTCCACGCTGCTTCCAGCCGACGTAGAGGCCACCACACCCCTCTCTAACGGGGCAACATTGGTGGTCTCGGTGCCGGGGCCACTGACTGGTTGCTCGTCGCTTTCAACGTCGCTGAACGCCTCGACCCAGGCCGTGCTTGATCTCACCTTGCCTTCCGCCTTCGTCACCTCGTCAAAGGACGTCCCGCGCGGCGCCAATGGGGCCATTGAGAGCGCTGAGTTGGTGTCGCTCAAGCCCATGACGGTGAGCTACACCATCGATACCAAGCAGCACTGGTCCAACGGCCAGGCCTTCACTGCCGCCGACCTCATCGCGTGGTGGCATCGAGCTGCTCAAGCCACAACGGTCCAGAGCGAGGGGTACCGCGACATTGTCTCAATGACGCCCTCGACGAATGGCTCGCAAGTGCTGACGGTGTTCCGTAGTCCCTTCGCACCCTGGAACACCCTCTTCCGAGACGTGGAAGAGCGCGGGGTGGCCACGTCCTCGTGTTCACTGACGTCCCTCAAGTCGAATCCCTCGCTCGGACCGTACCGGGTGAAATCGGCATCCTCGTCGTCGGTAACCCTGGTTGCCAATCCTTCTTGGCGCTACTCGCTCAATCGCTTCAGTCGAGTGGTCATCACAACGTCGAGAGTGATACCGAAGGCCTCCGTGCCCTTCGTTGCGTACGTGCCGGCCGCTATGAAGCAGTCTGTGGATGACCTCGCGAAGCACGCACTCGTTGCTGGTCACATTGGGGCGACTGACAGTGTGGAAGAGCTCCAGTTCGCGCCCCACGGCAACTCGACGGCAACGGTGGCCGCCCGTCAGGCGTGGTCGTGGCTACTGGACCGCAAAGAGCTTCTCGTCACGTTATTCGGCAACTTCACCTTCACACCTTCGGTAAGTCCGTCCCTTCTGTGGGGGCAGAACCAGCAAAACGCCCCGCAGAGCCCTCGGGTCATCGAAACGAGCACCACACCCACAACTCCTGCACTGGACTGTTTAACGTGCGCTCTTAAGTATTTCGAGCGACACGGCTACGTCGTAGGCAGAGGGCACCGAATTACGCTGCACGGCGACAGTCCCGTTCTCGTGCTCGCCCGGGGTCCCAGCGCCATTGACCAGGCCACTGCAACAGCCCTGAAGGCGCAGTGGATGGCGTTCGGCATAACGGTGAACGTTGTCGCCACTACCAGCGATCAAGGCGCATCGGCGTTGGCCGAGCGTGGTCGCGTTGATGCCGCAGTGTTTGCTCGGCCAATGGGCATGTCACCGTGGTTCGCGGCAACTAGCTTCCTGGGTCTCAGATCGCCCGATGCCTTCTCGACGGGTGAGACCGTGACCGGTGAAGGCGCCTTGGTGCAACAGGCGTTGGAGAACTTCAATCCGGTGACCGCCACTTCTACCTGGCTGACCGTTGACGACATGGATATGGCGACCTACCTTGTCCGGCCACTCTTTACGCCACCGTCCTTGACCGAGCTCTCGCCGGCCGTGACGAACGAGGCGATTTCCCTGTCGCTTACAGGGTTAGTTGATCAGGTGACTACCTGGGGTGTTTCGTCCACGAATAAGTGAACAACGGCCCCTGCTGGAGCCGCTAGAATAGAAGCCCACGTCGAAGTGGTGAAATGGCAGACACGCTAGCTTGAGGGGCTAGTGCTCGAAAGGGCGTGCGGGTTCAAGTCCCGCCTTCGACACCAAAAGTGCAGTACCACTGGGTTAGCAAGCGCCCTCATGGTTCGCCAGTGACTACGCAGCAGGGCTATGCAAGTACGGTGGCACGCTCGCAAAAGAAGCAACCGAATGACATTTACGGTGATAAGCGACGCCTCTGGCACCGGTGGGTCTTCCGTCCGCTTGGCCTAGTTTTCCGCTACTTCTACTATCAAGGCAAGTAGCTACATCACCGGCGACGATGTGCTTGGCGCGTCCACCATTTCGTTTTCCCGGTAGTTCGGAATTTCCTTCGGCCCCGTTGACTGCATCAGCCGGATTGTCAGCGCGATCGCAGTGCCAACGAGCAACACTTGCCAGCCCCATCGCGGCACCTGAGCCCAGTGTTTGCCGTGTTGAAAGGGAAGTCGGTGGAACTGCTCGTAACCCAGCAATATGAAGGCGTACAAGTCGTAGCGGACGTGTCTGCGGATGGCGGCAATGATGGCGGCCACAACCGCCACGCCCACCAGAGCCGGAACGAGGTCAACGTGGATTTGCGTACCGTCTCGCAGGTGAAGACCGTTGGAGGCGAATGCCCACGGAATCGGATTCGTGAAGAGCATCGTTCCCATGAGCCAGACCACGAAGTACGAGCGAAGGCGTCCGGTAATGGCGACCAACAGCAAAAGACCGGTAGCGGTCGCGAACAAGTAGTAGCCCCAGAAGTTGACCTCAAATACCAGTCGGCAGATCATTGTGAGCGTGAACAGTCCAGCAAGAACTCGTTCGTTTCGTAGCGGCACACCGTAGCGTCGAACGCCCCACACCCCTAAAGCGAGCACGCAAACGAGGGGGAGTCCGCGAGAGAGAGCGGTGAGAACGGTACCGTGAAGCTTCAGGCCGTAGATCCACGTACCACCGAGGCTGAGAATATTGCCCGAGCCAATGAAGAGCGACGACAGAATTTGACCGTGGGTCAAAAGAACAAGAGGAGCCACAATGGCGCCCCACGTTGCAGCGGCGGTAACGCTAAACCGCAAGCGAACGCTGGGGGAAATTATCGTGAATAGCAACACGGCAACGAGAAGGTCGAACTGGTTCGTTGCAACCCCGAATGCGATGGCCACACCCGACCAGATGTACCGATTAGTTCGGGCCGCCGCCAGGCTCGCGAGCGCCAAACCAAGCGCAAGCTGGTCGAGCGGGTGGAAATACTGCGTGATCGTTTCCCAGCTAACTGGAAAGAGGCCGACAACGCAGAGAAGAACAACTTGCCACGATGTTCTCGCCAACTTGGTCGTTCGCAGAAAGGACCAAAGACCGGCAATGAAAAATGGCCAGGAGGCGTACCCAAGCAGCGCTGTTGTCTGCGCTGCATTCGCGTGAATCGACCAGTGGTATACGGCGAGGTATGCCGACGAACAGTGGTGTCCGAATGCCGAGGCGCTCGGAAATTTTGCCACAACGCCTACGTGGACGAGGGCGGCCAAGAGACCAGCAAAGAGTGGGTAGATGGGCGCGACGTGTGTGAAAGGCGAAGCGATGCTGGGGTAGTGAAACGTGCCGCCAGACGCATAACTGCACGCCAAATCACCGTGTTCAATGAGCCACGTTGAATAGGCGGAGACTGCCATATCGCCTTCGACGGGGCCACCAAGGGTCCACGTGGCTACGAAATACGTGAGTGACGCGAGTAGCCATCCGGCGACTTCGATGAGGGGAGAAAGCGGTCGCCACAAAGCAAGGTTGATGTAGCTGAATCGTTCTTTGAGTCTCACGGGGTCGTACTTTCTGTTTGAAATTCTGAAGATCGGCCGATGATGGCGACGAAAACAAGGGGCAAGAGGATGCATTGCCACTTCCACATGGCAATCCATCGCAGTGGATCGTTTCCGAACGGGAACGGATAAAAAGCGAGCACTGTCCCGGCTACCAGCAACACATTGGTCAGTCGCAGCTTCTGAGTGATGACGTCGAAGAGGGTCAATCCAAGCGTGAGCGGGAAAAAGTAATAGCCGAAAATATTCTCTTCTACGAGCAGCCGCGAAGCCAGGGCGGCACAGACAATCAGCATGAGTCCCGCTAGGTCGGTTGAAAGCTTGCGCTGGCGCCACCACCAGCAAAACGCTGCCGTCAGCACAAAAGGTGCGACTCGGGCTACGTAGAGCGCTTGTGAATTGGACAGTCCAATCTCAGCGAACAGCGAATCAGTTCGCAGGAAGGTAGTAGCGGTGCCCGTTGTCAGCGCTCGAAGAGTCTCGGAGCCAAATGAGAACATAAACACTCCACCCAGTGCGATTACCGTCACTCCAAAGCTGGCCAACAATTTCAATGCCTGACGGAGCGAGGGGGCCATCACAATGAGCGCGAGCGCCGGTAGCAGGGCATATTGCTGACTCAGAAACGACAACGCGAGGAGAATGCCGGCGGTGACGTAGTTTTCGCGGTATCTCGAAGCCATGGCCGCAAACACGAATCCCGCCGCCATCAAATCTTGTGGATGGAAAAGCGAACTAAGAGACATCCACGCAGTCGGTAATAGTGCAACAACGTACAGCGAGAATAATTCGCAAATAGTGCCGCCATATCCCGCAACGACGATCACGCGCCAGACTCCGAAGGCGACAACGAGCCAGACGCCGGCCGCAACCCACAGCACCTGATGAAGCGCGGTGGCGTGGGCGCTTTGCCAACTGTTTACCGCTTGGATCGCGGTCGCGCAGTGTGGACCGAGGGCGTTGGGGCCAGGAAACGGCGCGGCGAAGGAGACACGACTGATCACGAGGGCGAGCCCAAGAAGTACCGCGGTCAGCGGTGCAGCGTTCCCGCCAGTTATCGACGTTGAAAAGGCACACGAAAAGTCACCATGGGCCACCAAAAAAGCATTCGGCAACACAACTGAAGAGTCACCGATGGCCGGGCTGCCGAGAGCCCAGATAACCACAAAAAACAGTGAAACGGCCCCCAGAGCGCCAATGATGCGCGCGGATGGTTGCAGCCGTCGCGTCAAGAAACCTTCGACTGTGCCGAGTGAACGGGATCCTTGAGCGGGTGGGGAAGAGGAGAACATATAGAAAGTTGAAAAATGTTTTTCCACAGAACGCTACTGATAGTGACCGATGGGTCGGGGCGTTTAGAGGGAATTAAACAAAGAAAATACTCAGGTGCCGACCGGCGCAAGATGTCTTACTACCATTGCTCAAGGAGCGTGGCATGACACAGGTACTACTTACGGCGTTCAGCAACCGCCTTGACGCCATCGAATTAGCGAATCACGCAGTGGCCACACTGGGCCAGCGCGGTATTTCGGCGGCCCTCTGCCACCTTGACAACGATGCAGCTATCTCAATTGGCGACGACGCTCTGGTTGTCTCGCTCGGTGGCGACGGAACCTTTTTGAAGGCGGCGCACGTCGCGCACCGTTTCGGCGCACGAATCTTGGCGGTCAATCTTGGGCGGGTGGGCTTTTTGCTTGACGTTCGTGCCGACGAATTGGTGGACAGTATCGTTACCGCGATTGAACACAACGATGCCGATGATCGCCTGGCCCTCCAAGTAATCCTGGAGGGCGGTCACACGGCGTTCGCAATGAATGAAGTAGTCGTTGAACGCAAGGCCGCTGGTCATATGGTTCGAGTAACGACGTTCCTCGACGATGAGGAGTTTCTGACCTATTCCGCCGACGGCGTGATGGTCTCGACGCCTACTGGCTCCACGGGTTACAACTTCTCGGCCGGCGGTCCGATGGTCGACGCCAGCTTGCCTCTCATGATTGTGACCCCGGTCGCGCCTCACTTCACCATTGACCGAAGTCTGGTAGTGAGTGATACGCGCACGGTTCGGCTCGTGGCGGGCTCCAAACCGGCCGTCGTGGTTGCTGACTCCCACGTCATTGGCACCCTTGAACCTGGCCAGTCAGTGAAGGTTATTCGCCATCCAATCCCGGTGCGAGTAGTTCGCTCCCGTGGATTCGATATGGGGGTGCGACTACGACAAAGTCTTCGCGAGGGCCATGCCTAGAGTCGTTTTACAAGAGCTCTACGCCCAGCGCATTGGCGTCATCGACGAAGCCAAAGTCCAGTTCGGTCACCAATTCAACGTCATTACGGGTGAAACTGGCGCCGGAAAAACGTTGCTCCTCGGTGCGTTGGAACTTTGCCTCGGAAGCGACGGTGCTACCTCGCGCCAGGCCGTCACGAGTGAGTCGCGAGCGGTCGCGTTATTCGACATCGACGGCCAGGAGCGTCTGTTTACGAGGGAATCAACGACGAATGGTCGACTGCGGGCTGCCCTCGACGGTGCTCCCGCCAGCGCCGATGCACTCCGAGCCAGTTCACGCGACGTCATTGTCATTCACGGACAGCACGACTCGCTCACGTTGAAGAATCGTTCCGAAATTGTCCAACTATTAGACAATGCCGGCAACATCTCCGTTGCCCGACTCGATGAACTCCGGGCCGATATCCGCTCCTGCGAGCAGCGTCGTGGTGCACTTGGCGGCGATGCCGCGACGCGAGAGCGAGAGATTGACTATCTGCGCTTCCAGATCGACGAGATCGATGCCGTGGAAATCGCCTCGCCCGACGAATTGGTCCACACCCTGGACGAGTTGACCGCGCTGACGACGTTTGCTAAGTCCCAGGCGGCGATGCTGTCCGTGGCCGATGGTTTCGACGGGGAGGACGACGCAGCGGTGCTGAACGGATTCGCCCGACTCTTGCAAGAACTGCCGAACAATGACCAGGTTCGCGACCTGGCCAGTCGACTTCGAGACTCCTTAGAGGGAGCGCGCGACGCCGTCCAGGAGTTGCGGCGACGGAGCGATCCCGACCAGGTTGATCCTTCGAAAATCGATGCTCTCAATGAACGTGCCGCTCGATTGCAGTCAATTGCACGCAAATACGGCGGCTCACTCGAGGCCGCGTTAGAGCATCGAGAGCAGTGTCAAATCTCGCTCAGCACCCTTGAGAACGCGGCAGACGAGCTCGTGGGTCTCGACGCCCGCATTGCCGCATTGTGTTCTGAGGAACTTGACGAGGCACGACGAGTGCGTCGGGAACGTGAGTTCGCGGCCGTGACGCTCACTGAACGGGTACGGCGTCAACTGCCGCGGGTGGCACTGCCTAATGCGTCGCTTCGCTTTGAGGTGGACGGTATCGATGGCAGTGAGGCCCAGATTCTGTTCACACCCAACCCCGGCCTACCTGAAGGCCCACTGCAAAACCTCGCCAGCGGGGGAGAGCTGTCTCGCGTCTTGCTCGCGTTATCACTCGAGGCGGACAACCAGCACCTCGTGACCGTCTTCGACGAAGTTGACGCTGGGGTCGGCGGACAGGTGGCGCAACAGATTGGCGCCTGTTTGGCCGAGGTGGGTCAACAGCAGCAGGTCATTGCCGTTACGCACCTGGCGTCGGTCGCCGCTCGAGCTCAACATCATTTCGTTATCGAAAAAACGGTAACGGAGGGGCGCACCAGCACGACCGTTCGTCCCGTTACTGGTGCGGAGCGGGTGGCGGAGATCGCTCGTATGTTGGCGGGCGACGCGGCGAGCGGTGAAGCGCTCGCACTGGCCACACGAATGCTGGAACTGGCCTAATTCAATTCTTGTCGCCCAACGGCGGCTAGGCTGGTGGTCCGTGAGCACTTGTGATACGGAATGACTAAGTACGTTTTTGTTACCGGCGGCGTGTCTAGCTCGCTCGGAAAAGGCCTAACCGCCTCCTCGATTGGCCGCCTTCTAAAGGCCCGTGGCCTCAAGGTCACAATGTGCAAACTCGACCCCTACCTGAACGTCGACCCGGGCACGATGAACCCCGGTGAACACGGCGAGGTGTACGTCACCGACGATGGCGGGGAGACTGACCTCGACCTCGGTCACTACGAACGTTTCATTGACGAGTCACTGTCACGTATGTCCAATACGACGACGGGCTCCATCTACTCCAAGGTGATTGCTAAGGAGCGCCGTGGTGACTACCTCGGCAAGACGGTGCAGGTAATTCCGCACATCACCGACGAAATCAAGGAGCGCATCCGCCGCCTTGGAACACTGGGTGCCGATGTCGCCATTGTTGAGATTGGCGGCACCGTCGGTGACATGGAGATCATCCCGTTTATCGAAGCGATTCGCCAGTACCGCCGCGATGCCGGCCGCAACAACGTTTGCTACGTGCATTTAACCCTGGTGCCCTACCTCGCGCCGTCGGGTGAGCAAAAGACGAAGCCGACGCAGCACTCGGTGACGGAGCTGCGCAGCTACGGCATCCAGCCTGACGTAATTGTCTGCCGCTCCGACCAGCCCATCAGTGATGGGCTTAAGCGCAAGATTGCCCTCATGTGTGACGTCCCTAACGGCGCGGTTATCTCCGCCGTGGACGCACCCAGCATCTATGACATTCCCCTCAATATGCACGCCGAGGGTCTCGACAAGATCGTCTGCGACACCCTGGGGATCACCGTCGAGGATCACCCCATTGACCTCAGCGGTTGGGAAGAGGTGGTGCGCCGCGTGCACCACACCACCAAAACGTTGCGTATCGGCATTATTGGCAAGTACGTCACGATGGCCGACGCCTATCTGTCGGTGGCCGAGTCTGTTCGTCACGCCGGCTTCGCTATTGGTGCGACGACCAATCTGGAGTGGCTCGAAGCAGAACGAGTTCCATCGGAAATTGACTCCGCCCGTCTTCGTCAACTCGACGGCATCATCATTCCCGGTGGTTTCGGTGAGCGCGGCATTGAGGGCATGATCGCCGCAATCCGCATTGCCCGTGAGCACGACATTCCGATCCTCGGCATTTGCCTCGGTATGCAGGTCATGGTGATCGAATACGCCCGTCACCAGATGGGTCTTGCCGACGCACACTCCACGGAATTCTCCTTGACCACGTCAGCACCCGTTATTGCGCTGATGGAAGAGCAGATGGATGTAACGGACCTGGGCGGCACGATGCGCCTCGGCGCCTGCCCGGCCATGCTTGCTCCCGGGTCGCAAGTGGCCGAACTCTACGGCGCAACGGTGGTGTCCGAGCGACACCGTCACCGCTACGAGTTCAACGCTCGATTTATCCAAGACTTCGAGGACGCCGGCCTTCGCTGTAGCGGCACGTCGCCCGATGGACGCCTCGTGGAGTTCATCGAGCTACCGTCGCACCCGTTCTTCGTGGGCACCCAAGCGCACCCCGAGTTCAAGTCGCGTCCGGACCGGCCGCACCCCTTGTTCCTCGGACTGGTGACCGCGGCCGACGCTCGCCACGAAGGTCGTGCCCCGCACATCATTGACCCCGCGGGCGTCGACGTCACCCAGTGACCGAGCCGCTGCGCGTAGTCGGCGCTTCGCCGCTCCTGCAGTCATACGTTTTTGATGTCGAACGTCGCACAGTAAGCGATGGGCACGTCACATTTGAACGCGACATTGTGACCCATCGAGGCGCCGTCGCCATGTTGGCTATTGACCAGGATGGACGAGTCGGCATGATTCATCAATACCGGGCCACGGTTGACCATGACCTGTGGGAGATACCGGCGGGCACCATTGACGCCAACGAGTCAGACCCCTTGGCCGTCGCTAAGCGGGAACTTCGCGAGGAGATCGGCTGCACGGCAGCCAGCTGGACGCTGATTGGACGATTCCTGAACTCGCCGGGCTGGACCAATCAGCAGATGTTCGTCTACGCCGCGACCGACCTCGACTTTGTCGAACGAGAGCCCATGGGGCCCGAAGAGGAGCGAGCCCGCATCGAATGGCTCGACGCCACTCGACTCCAAGCACTGCTTGACGACGATGAGCCAATCGACTCGACCACTGCGCTCGCGCTGCAGTGGTACTTCTTGCAACGTGCCCACCGATAAAGAACTCGTAGGGGACTACCTCGAGTGGCTCACGGTGGAAAAAGGCCGTAGTCGGGCCACTATCGAGTCCTATACCCGCGATCTCGACCAGTTTTTGACCTGGACTCGTTTGCATGGCATCGAGCTCGCCTCCGCGTCCACCGAAGACTTGGAGCGCTACGTCAACGTGCTTCGTCACGATAAAGCGCCGTCCTCGGTGGCGAGAGCGACGTCGTCGATTAAGGGGCTATTCGGCTTTTTGGTCGATGAGCGCGTTCTCAGTAGCGATGTTGGTCAGCGTCTCGCACCTTCGCGTCGCGGACGATCGTTGCCGAAGGCGCTGGACGAGATGGTTGTGGCGCGCCTCATCGACAGCGTGGATACTGATGATCCCGTGGCCCGTCGCGACCGGGCTCTCCTTGAACTGCTCTACGGCACCGGCGCCCGCGTTAGTGAGGTGACGTCTCTCGTCATTGATGATCTCGACTTTGACGAGGAGCTGATTAGGGTTACCGGCAAGGGTTCCAAGCAACGTCTCGTACCCATGGGCCGGACCCTACAGTGGGCGCTACAACGCTATCTAGCCCCCGGCGGGCGAAACGTCATGGCGATAGCTCGTCCGACCAATCGGCTATTTCTCAATCAACGCGGAGGGCCGCTTTCGCGCCAAGGCGTCGACTTGATTCTCGATGCTCGGGCCCTCGAGGCTGGTGTTGACCGCTCGACGGTGAGCGCCCACGTTTTTCGCCACTCCTGCGCGACCCACATGCTGGCTCACGGCGCTGATATCCGAGTGGTGCAGGAGCTACTGGGCCACGCCAGCATCGCGACGACGCAGATTTACACCGCCGTCTCGATAACCTCATTACAGCGGGCGTACGAATCAGCGCACCCCCGCGCCCATGGATAGGTGGACTTAGTGAGTAATTGGTGGTTTTTAGTGGCCATTGTGCCCTCGATCATTTTGCACGAGGTAAGCCACGGCTGGGTCGCGTACAAGTTCGGCGACCCGACGGCCAAAGAACAAGGACGGCTCACGCTCAACCCGATTTCTCACCTCGACCCGCTCGGCTCCATCGTCGTTCCGGCGTTGCTCGTCGCACTGCACCAGCCGCCCTTCGGCTGGGCTCGACCAGTGCCGGTAAACGTTCGACGGCTGCGTCACCCCCGTAGTGAGTCCATGTGGGTTTCCTTGGCCGGACCGGCCGTCAACATCATTTTGTCCGCGATCGGACTGGCGATGTGCGCCTTCGCTTTTCACGTCAATAACAGCCAGACACTCTTTATGGCCGGTATTTACCTCGGGTTACCAAATCTGACGCTGGCGGTCTTTAACTTGCTGCCAATTCCGCCACTGGACGGTTCAGCCCTCGTCGAACGTTTCGTTCCCACAAAGAAGCTTCCCGGCTACTACGCCTTTCGCTCCCGTGCGCTTCCGCTGCTGTTCATCTTCGTCATGCTGGACAACCTGTACTTCCACACGTTGGGCGGTCTGTTCAATGATGTTGAGAACTGGTGGATCTCGCTAATTAACTAGACGAGGCCCATGGCCGTAGCGGCCAAGCGGTAGCGCTCCTCGGCAATAACCGACGCCTTGGCTGCCCCTTGTCGGGCAACCTCTTCGAGGGCGCCAGGCTGGGCGCGAAGCGCCTCGTAACGAGCCTTGATGGGGGAGAGCGACGCAATGACGAGCTCGGAGAGATCCTTCTTAAGGTCGCCGTAACGCTCGTAGCGTTCGGCAATCGCCTGGGGAGTTTCACCGCTAAAACTCGAAAAAATCTCGAGCAGGTTAGAAAGACCCGGCTTGTTCTCCCAGTCAAAGCGAACCTCACCGTCGGTGTCAGTGACGGCCTTCTTGATCTTCTTCTCGATGTCACTCGGCTCGTCGAACAGGTAGATGGTGCCTAAGGGACTAGCAAAGGACTTTGACATCTTGCGAGTCGGTTCCTGGAGGTCCATCACACGGGCGGCCGCCGGCGGCTGCACGCCCAAGGGAATCGTGAAAACCTCGCCGTAGCGGTTGTTGAAGCGTTCAGCGATATCACGGGTGAGTTCCAAGTGCTGACGCTGGTCGTCGCCGACCGGCACCTGCTGGGCGCTGTAGAGCAGGATGTCCCCGGCCATCAAGACGGGGTAGGTCAAGAGACCAACGCGATAGCCCTCCTGGCGACCGGCCTTTTCCTTGAACTGGGTCATTCGCGAGAGTTCGCCGTAGCTGGCGACGCATTCGAGCAGCCAGTTCATTTGAGCGTGGTAAGGCACCTGGCTCTGAATGAAAACCGTACATACTTCGGGGTCAAGGCCAGCAGCCAATAGCGAAGCCATCGTGTCCCAGGTCTGAGTGCGCAGGGCCTCGGGGTTGATGTCGAGGGTGAGAGCGTGGAGGTCGACGACGCAGTAGAGCGCCTCAGGGTTCTGGGCCGATACCCACTGACGAATCGCGCCGAGATAATTACCGAGGTGCATAGTGCCCGAGGGCTGGATACCGGAGAGGATGCGCATCCCTAAATCCTACGGTCCAAAGGGGATTCCCAGCGCCAACTAATGTGGTGGGCGTGACCTTCGTCGTGACGACGCCGGCGTTTAGCGGCCCCGTAGAACTACTACTCCAGATGATTTCCGCGCACGACGTGGACATCTTGGAGGTTCCGCTGGCTCCCCTCGTCGATAATTTCGTGGCCGCCCTGAAGGACGAGTCCATTGCGATCGACGTGGAAGAACTGAGCGAGTTCCTGCTCATTGCGGCCATCTTGCTCGAGATGAAGAGTCAGCGTCTCTTGCCTGGTCGCGACGCGACCGAGCCGGACGAGGAGTTCGTCGGTTGGGAAGAGCGCGACGTGCTGTTGGCACGGCTCCTCGAGCTGCGCACATACGCCGCCCTCGCTGACTCGTTCGTCTCACTCTTTGAACGCGCGGCTCGGTCCTTCCCGCGTCTGCGCGGTATTGACGAGGGGTTCGTGGTCCAGCCGCCCGACCTTCTCGCGGGTGTTACCCCCGCCCAGCTGGCCGCCGCCTACCTCCGCGGTATCGAGGAGAAGCCCGTACCGGTGGTTCGCCTGAACCACGTGACCGTCGACGCCGTGACTGTGGCGGAGACGGTGGTCTCGCTCGCCCAACGGCTCCCGACCATGGGCCGACTGTCGTTCCGTTCTCTCACCTCGGGACTGACGACGCGAATCGAAATAATTGTTCACTTTCTGGCACTGCTGGAACTTTGCAAATTGGGTCACGTTGAACTCGGCCAAGGGGCAACCTTTGGGGATGTCGACATTGCCTGGATTGACCAGTCGAGCGGACTCGACGTAGGAAGGATCGACAGCTATGAGGGATGAAAACTCTCTAGAACAACGTCTCGAAGCGATGCTCACGGTGGCGCTCGAGCCCATTTCGGCCGAGGAATTGGCTGACGTGTCTGACACCGATGCCGATTCGGTAACGACCGTACTGCGCGCCCTGCGTGACGAATACGAAGAGCAGCGTCGCGGATTTCGCCTGGCGGAGTTAGCGAGCGGCTGGGTGATGCAGAGTGCCCCTGAGGTTTCTGAAGCGGTAAGTCGGTTCGCCAACCGCGACGTCTCGCACCGGCTCAGTTCGGCCGCCCTCGAGACGTTGGCGATCATTGCGTACCGCCAGCCAATTTCTCGCGCGCAGATCACCGCGTTGCGTGGTGTGAACGTTGACGGTGTGGCACGGCTCCTCGAGCAGCGTGGGTACATCGAAGAAAAGGGCCGGGCCGCTGGTCCGGGTCAGTCAATTCTCTACGGTACGACGGAACTCTTCTTGGACCGACTAGGTCTAGCTTCGCTCGACGACTTGCCGCCCATCGAGCAGTTCATGGAACCAGTGGACACCGCTATCGCGCTGGCCAACGAGTTGGCGGGCACCATCGATGCCGTTGAGGGCGCCTAAGTGGCGAACGAGGAAGGCGAACGCCTTCAAAAGCTGTTGGCTCGAGCCGGTTATGGTTCACGTCGAGCGTGCGAAATTCTCATCGCCGAAGGCCGGGTGACGGTCGACGGCCGCGTCGCCGAACTCGGCAATCGAGTGAATCCTGACGTCGCCGTTATCTGCGTCGACGGGAAAATGGCCCCGCTGGCTGAGGGCAAGGTCTACTACCTCCTCAATAAGCCCACCGGCGTCGTGACCACCGCCTCTGACCCGCAGGGGAGACCTACGGTCCTCGAGTACGTTTCCTCCTCAGTCCGGGTCTTTCCGGTGGGTCGTTTAGACATGGACACCGAGGGCCTCTTGATCATCACCAATGATGGACGGCTCGCGCACTTGCTGACCCACCCGTCGTCGGGTATCCAGAAGGAGTACTTGGCGCGTGTTGAAGGTGATCCGTCGCCGGGTGATTTACGCCGGCTTCGTGAAGGCGTCGAGCTCGACGATGGCATCACCGCACCGGCCCAGGTGTCGCGGGTCTCCGAAGGCCTTATTCGCATCGTTATTCACGAAGGACGCAATCGACAGGTTCGTCGCATGTGCGAAGCCGTGGGACACGATGTGTTGCGACTCGTACGGACTCGAATCGGCCCCATCACGGACCCCACGTTGACTCCTGGTTCGAGCCGCCAACTGTCCATGCTGGAGGTTCGTAGACTCATGGAGGCGGTTGGAATGAACGACGCCATCGCCTCTACGATGCCATCATGACAAATTCGACCCTGCGCGCAATTCGTGGTGCCACTACCTGCGTCGCTGACGACGCGGCGGAGGTAACGACCGCCACGACCGAGCTGCTGCAGGCGATGCTCGAGCGAAACAACATTGACACCGACGATGTTGTCAGCGTCTTCTTCACCACCACACCTGACCTCGTGAGCACGTTTCCGGCAACGGCCGCACGAGGTGTCGGTTTCACGGACGTGCCCTTGATGTGTGCCGCCGAAATTGCCGTTCCTGGCTCTCTGCCTCGAACGATTCGCATCATGATGCACGCCTACACCACGAAGACACGAGCCGAGATTCGACACGCCTACTTACGTGAGGCCGTGACCCTTCGGAGCGACCTTGACTGATCGCCACGCGCACGTTATTGGCCTCGGACTGATTGGCTCCTCCGTAGTCTTGGCCTTACGCGAGGCCGGCTGGCTCGTCACGGGTTCAGACATCAGCCCCGACGTCGTGCGTGAGGCGCTCGACGTAGAACTAATTGCCACTGACGTCATGAACGATGAGTGCTCACTCGTGGTCATTGCCACGCCGGCCGGTGTGGTCGCCGACGTGGCCTGGACGGTCCTGCGCTCCCTGAGCAACCCTGCCCTGATCGTGACGGACGTGGCTGGCGTGAAGCGAGACATCGTCCGTTCCGTCACTGACCCTCGTTTTCTCGGGAGCCACCCAATGGCCGGTTCGGAACTACGAGGGATTAAGGGCGCCAAAGCGGACTTGTTCCAGGGTTGCACGTGGATTCTTACCCCCACGGAGACGACCACGGCAGCGGTGTACTCCACGCTGCACAGCATTTGGCGCGAACTCGGTGCGGCCGTCGTCGCCGTTAGCGCAGAGGACCACGACCGGCTCGTAGCGCTGGCGAGCCACGTGCCCCATATTGTCGCGGGTTCGTTGATGAACGAAGCCTCGCTTGCCGCTCAAGAAGACGCCGTATTGCTCCAATTGGCGGCCGGTGGTTTTCGAGACATGACTCGTATTGCCGCAGGCGACCCGACCATTTGGCCCGATATCTTGTTCCAAAACCGAGACGCCATTACCGGAGCCCTGCTGTCACTCGAGGAGCGCCTGGCCACTATTCGCCACGCTCTGGCTTCCGGCGATCGCGCCCAGATCGAGGCCGGCTTGCTGTCCGCTTCTATCGCTCGACGCCAGCTACCGGGTCGCGCGCTACGCAGCGACGACCTGACCTATTTACGAATTCCGATGCCCGACCGTCCGGGCGTTTTGGCAGCAATCACCATGGTCGCCTCGGAGATGCTGGTGAACATTTACGACATTGAAATTGCCCACGGTATTGAAGGAACGGCTGGTACCTTGCTACTCGCCGTTGATCGTGAACAGGTCGACGCCTTCGAGAAGGCACTCGAAGAGGAGTCTTTTGTGGTGGTGCGTGAACCGTGACAACCAGGTCAGTGCAGCCACATGCCGTCTTGCGCGGCACCGTTCGAGTGCCCGGCGATAAGAGCGCATCGCACCGTGCCTATATCTTGAGCGCCCTCGCCGAGGGCGAGAGCACCATTGTCGGACTCTCGCCCGGACACGACGTCCAGGGTACGGGGGCCATCATGGCCCAGCTCGGCGCGCACGTTCGCCACGACGGAGCCACCACCATCGTTACGGGACCTTCACAAGGTCTGGCGGGTAGTGACCGCCCACTGGACTGCGGCAACTCCGGCACGACAATTCGCTTGCTCTGCGGCGTAACGAGCGCCATTGACGGCACCCACACCTTGGTGGGCGATCCGAGCTTGTCCCGTCGCCCAATGGACCGCGTCGCTCAGCCGCTTCGGCAGATGGGTGCGCAGATCACTGGGGTGGGGGAGCGTGAGCTTCCGCCAGTAACGGTCACCGGGTCACGTTTGACGGCAATTTCCTACGACCTTCCAGTACCGAGCGCGCAGGTGAAGTCAGCCATTCTGCTGGCCGGACTTTTCGCCGACGGAAACACTTCCGTGCGTGAAACGGTGCGCACCCGCACGACCACCGAAGACATGCTTCGTTTGGCCGGCGTTGCAGTAGAGAGCACCGATGAAGGAATGGGGCGTCTCGTTCGCCTGACCCCCAGTCGCCCCCAGCCACGAGCTTGGGTTATCCCGACCGACCCCTCCCAGGCCGCCTTCTTTTGCGTCCTCGGACTGCTCGCCGGCGATGCCGACATCGTGATCGAGGACGTAGAAGCGAGCGCTGAACGCATTGGTTTCGCTCACGTGCTTCGCCGCATGGGTGCCTCACTCGAGGGCGACGCCGTTGACGGGATGATCACACTCCGTGCTCGCACATCCGCCCTCACGGCGACAACCATTGACGCCGCAGAAATTCCCTCAGTCGACGAAGCGCCGATTTTGACCATCGCCGCCGCTGCCGCCACCGGTACCACGGTCTTCCGCGATATGGGCGAACTTCGTCTTAAGGAGTCGGACCGCTTCGAAGGCTGCCTCGCTCTCGCCCGAGCAGTCGGTGCCACCGCCTGGAGCGAAGGCGACGACTTCTTCGTCACCGGCGTGGGCTCAGCAGGCGCCTTCAGCCCCTTCTCGATTTCGGCTGGTCTCGACCACCGCATTGTGATGTCCAGTGCCGTGGCCGGTGCCGCCGGGCAGGGGTGCACCATCGAAGGCGTTGAGACGGTGGCCTCGTCGTACCCTCACTTCTTTGAGGATCTGGAGTCACTGGTATGAGTCCGCAGATAATTGGCATTGACGGCCCCGCCGGTTCCGGCAAGTCGACCGTCGCTCGCGCCGTCGCCGCCAAGCTGTCGTGGACCTACTTGGACACTGGTTCGATGTACCGGGCAATTACCGTCGGTGCAATGCAACAGGGGCTCGACCTCCACGACGACGCCGTCATGGGCGCCTACGCTCGAGGAGTTTCACTCCAGACTCGGCCACGCGTCGTGCTCGACGGACGAGACGTTACCGACGAGATTCGCACCGATGAGACCAACCGAGCCGTGTCTATCGTTGCGGCTCTGCCCTCGGTCCGTGAGGCAATGGTCGAGCGGCAGCGCGCTTTCGCCGCCGAAGAGCCAGTGGGCGTAGTGGTGGAGGGTCGGGACATCACGACCGTTGTCTTTCCCGATGCCACGTTGAAGATCTTCCTAACAGCGTCGCTCGAAGAGCGCGCCCGTCGACGGGGCGAAGAGGGGAGCGACTCAGTTGCTCGCCGTGACGAAGCGGACTCGACCCGCGCCTCTTCGCCGCTTCGGCAAGCTGATGACGCCATTGCTATCGACACCACGGGCCTGAACGTCGACCAGGTCGTTGAGGAGATTCTGAAATGTCTCACGAACATCACCTCGAACTAAACCCGCGCAAGACGATCTTCTATCGACTGGTCGCTTTTGTTCTGCGAGGACTTTCGGCGATCTTCTTCCGCCCAGTCATTGTCGGGGCGCAAAACATTCCCGCCAGTGGTCCGGTCTTAGTGGCACCCGTGCACCGCTCAAACCTGGACTTCGCTTTCTCGCTCTTCATGTCGCCGCGCAAGGTGTTCTTCATGGCCAAGGACTCGCTGTTTCGGATCCCCGTCCTTGGACGAGCCCTCATTGCCCTCGGCGCTTTCCCCGTGGCCCGGGGTTCCGCTGACCGTGAGGCCATGCGAGCGGCAGAGTCAGTGCTGCGAGCTGGATACGCCCTCATCCTCTTTCCTGAGGGCACGAGAAAGTACGGTCCGACCGTCGAGGACCTCCACGACGGGGCAATGTTCATTGCCTCGCGAACTGGTGCGCAAGTAGTCCCCGTGGGCATCGCCGGCACCGAACAAGTCGTGCGCATGCAGGGGATCGTCCCACGGTTTTCGAAGGTGCGTATGGTCGTGGGTACGCCAATCGCCCCGGTCAGTGCTGAAGGGCGACCATCTCGCAGTGCCGTGACGGCCAAGACCGAAGAACTACGCGTCGCGCTGGAGGATGTGTACGGCCAGAGCCGAGCGCTTTAGCGCTTGATGTTGCGGGCGCGCCACCACGTGCCGAACACCACGCGGGCGTAACGGAAACCGAAGAGCCAGTTCTTGCCCTTCTTGGTGGTGCCGGAGGCGCGGGGGTGCCACACGGTGGGCACGTCAGCCGCACGGTAGCCCAACTTCATGCACACAATCAGGAGCTCCGCAGTCTGGTACTGGTCCTGGATGAGGCGGTCAACAGCTTCGGCCAACATGGAAACACGCAGACCGCGGTAACCAGTGGAGGTGTCGGTGATCTTGGTGCCGCACATGCGGTTCACAATGAAGGAGAAGAAGCGCACACCGGCCTTGCGGGTGGCGTCGGACGTCTTGTCTTCGCCCAGCACACGGCTGGTCAATACGAAGTCAGCGGTGTCGGCTTCGAGAGGCGCGACGATGTTGGGCAGTTCGGCCGGGTCGTTCTGACCGTCGGCGTCGAGGGTCAGGCAGTACTTCACGCCGTTCGCGATGCAGTAGCGGTAGGTCACCTGGAGGGCCACACCGTGGCCCAAGTTGACGGGGAACTCAAAGACCTTGACACCGGGGTAACGACGGGCCACCTCGGCGGTGTTGTCGTCTCCACCGTCGACGACCACGAAGACGGTGTAGGGCTTGCCATTGATCGTCTCAGGCATCTTCTCGAGAACGGCCCCAATGTTCTTTTCTTCCTCGTAGGCGCAGAGTGAGACGAGGATTTCCTCGGGCTTGAAGCCGGGGTAGTCGGCGTCAAAACGCTCCTGGGCCTGCGCGATGGCGTACTGGCGAAGGCGGGCGTTGCGCTTCTTTTCGAGGTCGACGTGGGACATTGGGGGCTCCTTCAATACTTCCGCGGCGCCACCGAAGGCGCCATCACAGCCCTCGTCACTCGACGAGAACAGCACTACACGAAAACGTGAGACAGTCGAACCGAACCGGCTCGAGCGAATCAGTCATTTAACTAGGGAAATCCTAGCAAAATAGGCCCATCAGATTGGTTACCTACTGGCGGAAGCCAATACTTGCGCTGCGGTGAAGTCGCGGTCGCTCTGGGCGTCAAACTGCGACGGTGTCGGGGCGCCCAAGGCAACATCCAAGACCGATCCGAGCGCCCGAAGGAGTTCACGCAGTTCCGGCGGTGGTGGAAAGTACTCGTCCTCAACAGTGAAGTCAGCTTCAATGACGCCACCGGAGGAATCAAGGGCCGCGATTACTTCGAGTACGAGTGACTCCGGTGCCGAGGCGCCAGCGGTGACCGCGACCACGCCCGTCAGGTCGTCGGGGAGTTCATGGACGCCATTAACGCGATAGACCCGCTCGCAACCGGCGGCCTCGGCCACCTTGGTCAGAGCGACGGTGTTGGACGAGTTGGCCGAGCCAATAACCACGACGGCGTCCGCTGTTCCCGCGATGGCGCGCAAGGCGCCTTGGCGGTTCGTGGTCGCGAAGCAGAGGTCTGACCGATTCGGCATCCAGATATCGGGGAAGACCTCTTCGGCGTAGGAGCGCAAGTGCTGCCACTCGTCCATACTCAACGTCGTCTGGGACAACAAGGCGAA
>Ga0164296_1001471_pt1 | contig 24942 bp, 25 predicted proteins | sample GEODES057metaG_FD_113533 | JGI IMG/M metagenome (GOLD analysis project Ga0164296, IMG submission 113533) | Dystrophic lake water microbial communities from Trout Bog Lake, Wisconsin, USA - GEODES057 metaG | ecosystem: Environmental > Aquatic > Freshwater > Lake | place: USA: Trout Bog Lake...
AAATGGATGATTCAAAAAATATCCTTAACGATGTAGAGATATTTTGGGTGTGATGACACTTTCAATCGAGCGGACTTGTTGAAGTCGAATCGATTGGTGATGAAAGAGACACCAAATCAGTCGCCCAAGCAAGGAGTTCTAATTTTTTGATTTAGCTTTGCTATTTTTGAGTGTCTTGGCCGTGGACTTGCTTTTATAGCATTGAAGAAAGACTCTTAGGTGTGGTGCTTGATCTCAGTGTTTATGCGAAAGTCTTTATGCCGTTACTTGGCGATTTCTTCATCGGTGATGAAGTAGTCACAATTGAGCGCGCGATCGGCCTTGAGCGACCATTGCCTTGTATCCACCGCAAAAAAAGGCCGACCCTGGGAGCAAATATTCACAGGGGGAATCCAATCATTTCTCTTTAATTCTGGCGTTATAGTGGAGTTTGAGCGGGACAACTCCAAAGCAATTTGATCTGGCTTTAACTCTCCCGCATCTGGTCTTGGTAAAGATGGGTAGCAATCATCTTTTTAACTTAAATCGTGCGTAAGCAATGGGATGAACAAGACCAATCAGGGCATGCACGGTCAGCCTGATCTTGAGATTGAACTGGACCGTTTGCCCCCTGCGGCCATGGTGTCGGATGCCATTTACATTCCCTTGGAGACGCCACTGTTAAAAGGCACTGCTGCGCGCGGCCATGTCACGGTGAGTGGCTTGGGGATGCTGCTCAATCAAGCCCGAGCTGCTCTAAAGGCCTGGTTTGGGGTGTTGCCAGAGATCACATCAGAACTGCGGCAAATGATCGTTGCCACTCTTTGAGCTCGGGCCGTGCGCGTTTTGATGTGAACTATAAAAATTCGCCAGGACACTCTTTTTTCATCGGATGGGCTGATGCGACAGTAAACACCCACCGCGTCAAATCATTTTAGCTCGAGGGATGGAATTCGCCGAGCTCGCAAAGTCACGCAGAGCAGCTCCCAAGAGCAGCTCCAAGAGTGTATTAACTGGCGTTGCTCAAACCCACGGTCATTCCTCCGCAGACGTAGAGTGTTTGCCCCGTGACAAAGCCCGAGCGGTCATCCAGCAAATAGGCTGCGGCGTTGGCAATGTCCTCGGGTTGCCCCATTCTTTTGACCGGAATACTATCTACAATCTTGATGGTTTTGGGGGCATTGGGTGGGTTGCCTGAGGTGAACAGCTCGGTGGCGATGGGCCCAGGTGCAATCGCATTGACCGTGATCCCAAACTGCGCCATCTCAAGAGCCCAGGTTCGCGTCATCCCGAGCAAACCTGATTTGGTGGCGGCGTAAGAGGTTCGCTCTTCTTTGCCCAATGCGGCGCGGCTTGAAATACTCACAACTCTGCCAAAATTTGCTGCCCGCATATGGGGGTACAGACTTTGTGTGAGCACCATCGGTGCTCTTAAATTTAAGGCAAAGATATCATGAAAGTCCTGGTCGCTCACATCTTCAAGTGCTGCGGGTCGAATCATGCCAGCGTTGTTGACCAATCTCAAAACCTGGGTGCGATGCGTGATGTCTTTGATCAAAGCCCTCAAGGCCAGGCTGTCGGTCACGTCGATAGGGTGAAACTCTTCGCCGGGTAAAAGGCTGGGGGGAATCAATTTGTCCAAGTTGATGACCTGGTAGCCATCCTGGGTTAACCGAATTGCAATGGCGCGACCGATGCCACGACTCCCGCCAGTGATCAAGACATTTTTGGCTGAATTCATTGTGGATTCACTTTCTGCGGGAGGGTTGAGGTCAATGGGTCTAATCTGAGATAAAAGGGCTTGCGCTTGGCGTCCCAATCATGCGCCAGTTTTTTGGTTTATCCAGGGTGCTTCTCAAATTTGGGCAACGCTTCAATGTTGGGCAACCAATGCATTGCCGAGAGATGCCAAATTTGTCTTTGGGGTGTAATCTCTGCTTTTTGCTTCAATGTTCCCACTCGAAGACCAAAAACCTCTTGCTTGAATTCACTGGTGGCGTAAATCGATGTGCCACAGTCAGGGCAAAAGGCTTGGACGCGTCGATTGCCACTCTCGGCGGTTTTGATATAGGTTTTGGGCTCGCCTTGCAAGATTTTGAAGTTCTCTTGGCTGACGGGCACCACCACCCTGAAGGGGGCCCCCGTCAAGGTTTGCCAATCCGTGCAGTGGCACATCACGGTCTTTGGGGGATCGACCTCGGCTTCGAATTGAATGTTTCCCCAGTGGCAACTGCCATCGACATGCAGCATGCTGGCTCCTTTGTGGTTGGGTCAAAATAAATGGATGAGGGGTCGCACTCAGATCACTTTGCGCTGGGCGAGGGCTTCGATGTCTGACGCACTAAACCCCAAATCTTGCAAGATGGCATGGTTGTGCTCACCGAGCTCAGACTGGGTGGTCTCCACATGGGCTGGGGTTCGAGACATCACCAAGGGTTGATTCACCACGCGAATGGAGCCTCTGCGCGGGTGCTGCAAGGTGGTGGTCATCTCCAGCTGCTTGACTTGAGGATCGTCAAAGACTTGTTTCATGTTGTAAATGGGGCCGCAGGGCACCCCCGCGGCATTGAGCACGCTCACCCAATGCTCGGTGTTGTGCTGGATGAAGGCCCTGTTCAACTCCTCATTGATGAAGCGGCGGTCTTTGAGGCGTCCCGGGTTCTTTTGGTAGTTGGGTTCGTCGCGCAAATCAAGTCGCCCAATGCACTCGCACAGGGCTCGAAACTGTTGAGTACCCGAGGCGCCGATGTTGAAGTGTCCATCTGACGACTGGTAAGTCCCCATGGGCGTTGCAAAGGGATGGTCATTGCCCGATTGGGGGGGAATTTCGCCTTCGATCAGGTAACGCGCGGCTTGAAAATCGCACAAGGCAATCATGGACTGCAAGAGACTTGATTGCACCCATTGACCCAAGCCCGATTTCTCACGCTCGAGCAAGGCCACCATGACCCCGAGGGCAGCATATACACCCGCACCCGAATCGGCCACGGCAATGCCCGCTCTCATGGGGCCCTCGCCCGGCGCACCGGTGACCGACATGAGGCCGCCCATGCCTTGGGCAATTTGGTCAAACCCGGGACGCTTGCGGTAGGGACCCTCTTGGCCAAAGCCTGAGATGCTCGCCAAGACGATCCGGGGATTGATGGCACTCAAGGTGGCATAGTCCAGACCCAGACGCTCTTTCACATCGGGACGGTAGTTCTCCACCACGACATCATGGCTCTTGACCAGTTGGTGAAAAATATCTCGCCCTTCTTGGGACTTCAAATTGAGGGTCAAGGAGCGTTTGTTGCGGTGCAAATTGAGCATGTCGTAGGTGTCGCGACCGCCCAAGGCGCCTTCGTTGGGGTCGAGGCCTGCAGGGGACTCAATGCGGATGACATCGGCCCCAAAATCGGCCAACACGCGAACGCAAGTAGGGCCTGAGCGGATGCGCGAGAGATCGAGTACTTTGAAATGGCCCAAAGCGCTGGCCGTGGCTTGATCCGTCATGGTCTGTCCTCCTGAGCGTTGAACAAACATTCTAGTGACGTTTTGGCGTGCGAGCCGAAAATGAAGCGGTTTGCATGGTGAAACACCCAATGACTGTGCTTGTCTTGAGCTCAAGCACCTCGACGAGAAGGGCTAACCTTGATTCACACGACGTCATGTTTGGTATACATTTCCTATCAGAGTCGCTGCGCAGACTCGCGAAGTTGAAATAGAGCGAATTGATTTGAGTGAAAAGGACTCTGGATGCTGATGAAATCATATTGGATGCAAAGCGATGGCGTGCAAGCTCAAATAGAGCTTCGCGAGGTGCAGCGGCCTGTTGCAGGTCCCGGTCAAATTCTCGTTCACGTGCGAGCCTCAGGGCTCAACCGCGGTGAATTTATATTGGGGCATGGACTGCACAAGTCGGGAGCAGCCAAGCCAATTGGCATGGAAGCGGCCGGTGAAGTGGTGAGTTGCGGGCTTGGGGTCACGGGTTTTGCGCCGGGTGACCGGGTGATGGGAAGGGCCCCAGGCGCATTTGCAGAATATGTCCTCATGACCCCAAGCGAGGCCATGAAGATGCCCGACGATTTGAATTGGAATCAAGCCGCGGCCATTCCACTCACCTCCATCGTGGTGTTTGAAATGCTGGTGGTACAAGGCGGCTTGAAGGCTGGTGAGTGGATGCTTATCCCCGGGGTGAGTTCGGGGGTGGGGGTCACGGCGTTGGCCATGGGCAAAGCCCTGGGCGCCCACGTCATTGGAACCTCCGGCTCCCAGGCCAAGCTCGATCAAATCAAGTCGTCTGGCTTGGATCTGGGCATTTGCACGCGAGAGGCCCATTTTCACGAAGAAGTGATGGCAGCGACCGGCGGCAAAGGTGTGGACCTCGTGATCAATATTGTTGGTGGTTCGGTCTTTGCAGAATGCATCCGCACCTTGGCCTTTGAAGGGCGTTTGGCCACCGTCGGTTATGTCGATGGTGTGCTTCATGCCGACATGGACATCGAAGCCTTGCATGCCAAGCGACTCAAATTGTATGGCGTGTCCAATAAATTGCGCACCCTTGAGCAACGTGCCCAAGCACTCCCAGAATTCAAAAAACAAATCTTGCCACTCATCGCCAAAGGGCTTTGCTTGCCTCGAATTCATGAGACTTTGCCGTTTGAGCGCATGATCGAGGCGAAGGTCATGATGGATTCGAACCAACAATTGGGCAAAATTGTGTTGGAAGGCCTGAAGTAAATTCAGGCTCTCAAGCCCAGTGCACCCGCCTAGGGCATAAATGATCGAGAGGAGACTTGATGGACCTGTTCAAATTCATGCTGTCTGGTCTTTGCTTGGGCAGTGTCTTATGCCTGCCCCCTGTTCAAGCCCAGTCCTACCCAAGCAAGCCCATCAAGTTGATCGTGGGCTTTGCGCCAGGGGGAGCGGCTGATTATGTGGCGCGAACCATCAGTACGCCACTGGGGCAAGCACTTGGGAGCAGCATCATCATTGAAAACAAGCCAGGCTCAGGCTCGAGTGTCGCGGCTGAATTTGTGGCCAAGTCAAGACCCGATGGCTATACCCTCTTGATCGCGAGTCCGAGCAGCATCTCGGTCAATACCGCCTTGAACCCCAAGATCGGCTACAAGCCCAGTGATTTTCAGCCCATCACCAAGCTCACCAGTTCTCCCTTGGTCATTGCTGTGAATCCTGCAACAGGCATCATGAACGTTAAGGATTTGATTGCCAAAGCTCGGCAAAACCCTGGGGCTTTGAATTATGCGTCTTCGGGCAATGGCTCAGCGCCGCATTTGGCTGGTTCACTCTTTTCTCAAATCGCCGAGGTCAAGATGACCCACATTCCCTTTCGTGGCGGGTCCCCGGCGATTCAGTCTGTGATTGCGGGTGATACGCAACTCACCTTTGGTACCCCGCCATCGGTTTTACCGATGGTTCAAGCTGGGCGTTTGCGTGGCCTTGGAACCTCAACGTTTGAGCGCTCCCCGTTGGCGCCGGATTTGCCAGGCATGCGTGAAGCGGGTTTGCCTGACTATGCCATCGATTTTTGGTACGGACTATTTTTTCCGGTTACCACGCCAAGCGCGGCAGTCCAAGCGGTGTTCGACGCGGCTTTCACGGCAATGAGTCAACCCAGTGTCAAAGCGGCCTTGGCGAGGGAAGGCACCGATGTGGCCGTCTCGGCTTCGACGGCTCAGTTCGTTAAATTCCTCGCCGAAGATGAAAAGTTTTGGGTGAAGTTGGTGAAGACAACGGATACGAGTGCGGACTGATAGAACCCAGGGCGGTGTTTGATGTCGAATCGTCCTGAATCGTTCAACAAACCCGTGATCACCGTGGCCAATGCGGCCGACACAGGAACCTTTCCACTGTCTGCGCAAATCAATCTGGCAGGGCTCCAGGCCAGTGGTTTGATCTATAAAACTGCTTTTTGAGGAACCATGCAAGACGCTGAACGTATTGTGCTGGCCTCACAGCAGTTGCGTGCCCATCATCAATTCAAAGAAGCTCACGAACTCGTGGAGGGCCGTGCCCAGTCTCATGGCTTGCCCCAAGATTATGTTTGGGCGCATCAACCCATTTTGTTGTCTGACATCAGCGCAGGAATTTGTGAGCTGACCAGACGAAAGAAGGAAGATGCTGAATTTTTGATAGAGCTTTGGAGAAACAAAGATTTCATTCACGACTTTCATCGACACGCCAAAGATTTGACCACCGATCCATCTTTGCTAGGCTTGACCTTAGAGGGGGAATACACGTCGCTGTTGTCTGAAATCAATCAATTGCATTGGGTGGTGAGAGACCGCAAAGGACAAGCTTTTGGAGTCTTGAGTCTCACCAATGTATCGATATCGAACAAAAGTGCAGAAGTGTTGCTCGACGTTTTACCTCAAGCACCAATGGGCTTGGTAACGGCTTCAATGTTGATTTTGTTTCAATTTTTCTTCAAGGCCATGGGGTTTCATAAACTGTATTCATTTATTTATGAAGACAACCCCCATTCTCTCAAAGGCACATTGCACCTGGGGTTCAAGCAAGAAGGGTTGTTGAGAGAGCATATCTTGGATCCCGCGACAAGACAATTCGTCAATTTGATTCAAACGGGTTTACTCTCGAGTGAGGTTAACTCCAGCGCCAACCTGCGACTCATGGAAAGATTGCTCCAATGAGCTCGGTGTTGGCTTGCATTTGAATGTTCAATTGAATTTTGCAGCCTTTGGTGAATGCCTGACTCCTAAGCTGAGTCTATGCTTCAAAGATGCGTTGAGACTGCTTAGACTTTAAAAGCCATTCGCCGGAAGCGCTGCGCACAAAGGTGTCGTCGTAGCGCAAAATCGACAAGGGCTGCATGGGAACTGGGCCACTGCTGGGCTGGCTCAAATCACACCGGTAGACCAAGCACATATAGCTCGCACTGGCTTGGTTTTCATTGTGAATGTGCACCACCAAGTTTTGTACCATGTGTGCAGTCACTCGTCCTTTGGGGCGCTCATTCAAGGCATGAAGCACTTCAGGGGGGCCTTTGAGTTCTTTGCCCTGTCGATGCCAAATGCCATTACTCGCCATGAGGTTGGCAACGGTCATGAAATCGCATGCATCTAAGGATAAATAAAAAGAATGCACTGCTTGTTGGCAGTCAACGATAGACAAGTTCTTTTGCGAATAGTTCATGGCGATCAAGCCTCCTTGACGAATGTATTGGTCAAATGCCCGAGGCCACTGATTTCAATGTCCACCACATCACCTGAGACCAAATTGGGCGAAGAACCATCGGTGCCCATCCACATCACATCTCCAGGCCACAAGGTGAGGTATTTGGTGATCTCGACCAAAAAGGTGGGGACGTCAAAAATCATGGAGTTGGTTTTGTAAACTGTTTTGGCCACACCATTGACTTTGACAGTGGTTGTGGCGTTGTTGGGTGTGAAGTCGGTATCGATCCAAGGGCCCATCGGTTTGAAGGTGTCGGTGTTTTTGCTTCTCCAAAACGTTCTGTCACTGCGTTGCCAATTGCGCTCGCTCACATCGTTGCCAATGGTGTAGCCCAAGACGCAGGACAATGCATTGTCATGGGTCAAGTGCTTGGCTTTTTTCCCAATCACGACCACGAGTTCACCTTCATAGTGAATTTTTTCTGTGGCATCCTTTGGGATCACGACATTTTCAAGGTGTGCGATCAAGGCATTGTTCGCACGATAACCGATATCTGCTTTGGCGGGGAGAGACGGCTCAATGCCTTGTTTTTTAGCAGACTCAATCACATGCTCGGAGTAGTTGAGCCCTGCGCAATAAAAGGTTCGGGGCACAACAGGAATTTCAGTCTTGACGTCCGCCAATGACCGGTAGATCTCTTGCTTTACATGGCCATCAAAGGGGTTTCCTTGTACTTGTTGAATCTGATCGCCATTGAGCAGGCCATAGTGTGTTTCATGGTCAAAGGTATACCGTATCCAACGCATTGTGATTCTCCATTTGTATCAATCCAAAGATATTTGGGCGGTTTTGATAATTCCACCCCATTTCGTTCTCTCGTTTTTAAGAAATTCGCTGGCTTCTTTGAGGCTACCACCTGCAGGGTCAGCCCCTGCAGCGTTTAACTTTCCTCGAACAGCATTGTCTTGAAGCATTTGCTCGAGAGACAAGTTCAGTTTGGCAAGAATGGGGGGCGGTGTTCCCGATCTTGCAAACACGCCAAACCAACTTGAAGCGGTAAACCCTGGCATCCCTGACTCATCAAATGTGGGAACTTTGGGCAAGGTGTTGGATCTCTTGAGTGAGCCGATGGCAATCGCCTTGACCTCACCCGATAAAATCGGTTGAGTCATGCTCGATGACAGTGAAAACATCATCTGTACATTGCCACTCAAGAGGTCAATCGTGGCTTGGGCGTTTCCCTTGTAGGGTACATGCAAGATGTCAATTTGAACTGTGTTCTTGAGCAGTTCACCCACCACGTGAGAAGTGCTACCAATGCCATTGGTGGATGCAAAATTTAAAACACCTGGCTTGCTTTTGGCCAGAGCAATCAATTCTTGTAAGTTGTTGGCCCCCACGTTTTTATTGATCACCAAAATGTAGGGTGGGGCTGCAATGATATCGATGGGGATGAAATCTTTGTCGTGATCAAAAGGGGCGTGCTTGTAAAGATAGGGGCCCATGGCCATCATGCTTTGGGAGCCAATTGCAAGCGTGTAGCCATCCGCCTCGGCTCTGAGTAAAATTTGAAATGCTTGATTTCCCCCCGCCCCAGGAATGTTGTCAACGACAACAGTTTGTCCCAGTGTTTTGGTCAAAGACTCAGCCACGAGTCGACCGATAAAGTCAGTGGGACCAGCGGCGGTGGCGGGTACTAAAATTTTGATAGAACGGGTGGGATAAACTTTTTCTTGAGCACACACAAGCATTGAGAAGGCCAATAGTCCAATGCCGGCCATGCCCCAAGTTTTGTAATGAGTTGATTTCATGGTTGTTCTTGAGGGAAGTAGGCAAACACTTTGTTGGCTTGAAACAGATAAGTCTCAATGTAGTCTTGCACCACTGCTTTTCGACCCAAGGCATTCATGGCGCCGATCAGTGGCATCCAATTCAATATCTCGTGCTGGCCTGCTGCTTCAATGGTCTGCCTTTTTAAATTTTTCCAATAATCATAGTTTCCCGCTGTCATGGCTTCCAATAGTATTCGGTCGGATGCGTGGTCTGGAATGATCTGCTGGGTGTTGGATGACAAACTCGCGTGGGACCAGCTCGCTGAGCCGATCATCGCGACTTTGAAATCACTCTGAAGGATAATGGCCGCCAACTTTTCACCCAAACCCATGCACATGGCATTGGAGGGTGCAGGGGGGTCGGGCAGCCCTGCTTGGGGAAGGTTTTCAAACAAAAAGGCCCGACTGCGACCGCGCGTTCGAATGACATCGCTGCCATATGAATTGATCTGAAATGGAATGATTGGATAGGGAAAGCCCAACATTTCATAATCCAAAAACATGGCTGTGTTTTGAAACGCTTGAGGCAGCGTATCTTGATGTAATAAACGGTAGGCATATGAAATCGGAAAATCCATGTGCATCAACTTTGTGGCCAGGTATTTGGCACCCTCTCTATGGCCATTGAGTTTGAAATCCCAATCGTTGGGTAAATTCCAAGCATTGCCATTTTTGCCGTACCGAGCATTGACCCAAGGTTTGGTGATGAATTGATCGTCCAAGCCAAAGATACAAAATGGTGGAATGATGTCTTCTTGGAAATTTTCGTATTGATCGTCGCCAAAAATAATCACAAAATCAGGATTGAAATCATCTAGCATGGCTCTTTGCTGCTTAAAGCAATCGATTTGTCGCTGGCGATGTTGGCTTGCACTGCTCTGGCCGTGATCAAGGCCAAGTTCGCGAATCATCTCAGAAGGCCAATTGGCTTTGTCTTGATAAAAAGAAGAGGCGTTCTTGGCTTTCAAAGCGTTGTCAAACATCTTCATGCTACCACCTGGTGGCAACAAAAGAGGAGGGCTATGGGTATTGCCAAGACCAAGAATTTGTCCCACGTTGGTTTACTCCTGTTTAATCACTCAAAGCGGTTAAAACCAAATTATCGAACCAAATCGAGCCTTTTCCTGCGCAAGTCGCTTTAGTAACTATCCCAATAGACTTTCACTCAGGAAGCTATTAAATTGAGAGCATTTTTGACACGAATCGCCACCAACCTTGGGTCTTTTCTTGTCCATTGGATTGAACGACAAAAGCAGCCCCATCAACCCGGGCCGACTCACACAACTTCATATGAGCTCATCAGCAACAAAGCCTCAACCTCAATCTCAACCTCAACCCACGCGCCGACCCCAGCGCGTTGTCACAGGCCATGACGAGCAAGGTCGCTCCGTGGTCATTTTCAACGACCAAGGCCTTACGCCCAAGATCCTAGAAAAGGCAAGATGTCTTGGTCGACGCCCGGGGTTATGCCTATGTGACGCACAAGAATCAAGGCCTCTTGATTTTGTAGTACAAACCTTGAATGCATCCAGACCCAAGGTTTTTTCCCCATGAAGCACCGAATTCACAATTTGACCTCTTGCTACAGCATTGCAGACTTGAGAAGCTTGGCCCAGCGCCGCTTGCCCAAGGGGGTGTTTGAGTTCTTTGATGGTGCAGCTGAACAAGAAAACACCTTGCGCGCCAATGCGGCGGCGTTTGCCCAAGTGCGCTGGCGTCCCCACACCTTAAGGAATGTGATCGAAGTGAGTCTTGAGAGTTCGCTTTTTGGCTCCCCGCTGGGACTACCCATGGGCATCGGGCCCACCGGTGGCCTCGGATTTGGTCACCCCGGTGCAGACCTTGCCCTGGCAAAGGCGGCAGCAGCGCACCGTATCCCCTATACTCTCTCGAGCAGTGCCACGACCCGCATCGAAGACATTGCTCGGCATGCAGGAGGGCGCTTGTGGTTTCAGGCCTATATCTTGAAAGATCAAGTGCATTTTTGGCGCATGATCGAGACGGCGCGCGCTTTTGATTATGAGGCCTTGGTGATCACCGTCGATTTGCCCGTGGGGGGCAAACGCGAGCGCGACTTTCACAACCACTTTGCCATCCCGTTTCGCTTGACAGCGAGAAACATGCTCGACATGGTGCAGCACCCGCAGTGGCTCATTCGACACTGGCAAAACGGTTTGCCAACTTTGGTGAATTTAGAGGGCTCGAGCACGGCCAATCCGATCAACTTGCAGGCCTTCAAAAAATTGGGCTCCACCGTTGGACGAAGTTATGACGCGGCCTTTGATTTTGACAGACTCGCCAAAATCCGCGAACGCTGGAAGGGCAAACTCATTGTCAAAGGCATCTTGAGAGCCGATGATGCCACTCAGATTGCCAGCCTAGGTGTTGACGCCATCGTGGTCTCCAACCATGGTGGGCGCCAACTCGATGGCGCCATCGCCAGTCTTCACGCTCTACCCGCCATTGTCCAGGCTGTGGGCCAGACCGTGCCGGTGTGGCTCGATGGAGGCGTGCGTCGAGGTGTCGATGTGGCCGCGGCCTTGGCCTTCGGGGCCAGCGGCGTGTTGCTCGGGCGTGCAAGTCTTTATGGCAGCGTGAGCGCGGGCGAGCCTGGCGCTCTAAGAGCGCTGGATATTTTGAGCGATGAGCTCAAGCGCACCTTGCAGTTGTGTGGCGCCAAAAACCTGCGTGAACTCACCCCCGATTTGATTGCGAGCAACACCTGAGCCCTGAGATAACCCTCACTTTAACCTCAACAAAAGAGACACCATGCAATCCAACACGTCCAACGCCTTTGCATTGAACCACCCCACGCCAAAGAATCAACATTTCAAACCATCAAGGGTTCATTTTTCTTGGGGGCTCAAGGCCTTCGCCCTTTTGGCGATAGTTCTTGTGCAGTGGAGCCAAATCCCGAAAGCGAGTGCACAAACACTGGGGGAGTTTCCCATGAAGCCCATCAAACTGGTGGTGGGTTACTCTGCCGGTGGACCCACCGATGTCATTGCCAGAATTGTTGGCATCGATTTGGCAAGCATCTTGGGACAAGCCGTGCTCATCGAAAACAAGCTGGGTGCCAATGGCAATATCGCGACTGAAAGCGTCGCCGCCGCCCCACCCGACGGCTACACCCTATTGGTCAACACATTGTCCTTGAACGTCAATGCGATTGTCGGACAAGGCCGCGTGAAATACGATCCGGTCAAAGACTTCTCACCCATCACCTTGGCGGTCGCCTTGCCCCAATACCTGATCGTGGGCTACAGCAGTCCCTATAAAACCGTGGCCGATTTGGTCGCCAAGGCCAAAACTCAAGCCGAAGCGGTGAGTTTTGGCTCGGCGGGCAATGGGGGGTCGGCACATTTGTCAGCCGCACTGCTCGAGACCATGACCCAAAGCAAAATGCTGCACGTGCCCTTTAAAGGCAACGCCCCAGCCATGACCGAGGTGATGTCAGGGCGCGTGGACTTCATGTTTTATCCCATGATTGGGGTGACCGAGCATGAAGCGCAAAAACAAATTCGCATTTTGGCCGTCACCACCCCCAAGCGCTATCCCGATGTGCCCAATGTACCCACCATGACCGAGGCGGGTTTCCCGGGCTTTGATGAATATGTGGGGCCAGTGGGCTTTGTGGCGCCCAATGGAACACCCACGGGCGTTTTGGATAAACTCGCGTTCGCCATTCGGGCCACCTTGCACAAACCCGCTATTGAACAAAAACTCAAAGGCCTGGGCGGTGTGGTGGTTGCGTCCAGCCCAGCCGAGTACAAATTGTGGCTCAAAGAGGACCACGCCCGATGGAGCCAGTTGATCAAAACCGCGGGCATCAAAGACGAGTGAAACGGATTCCTCCATCCTTAGAGGACCTCACGCCATGACTGCACTGCAACGCAAACCCAAGCTCAACCCCACCCACGCCATGCTCCAAGATCATCAAAACACATCCTCTTTCCCCCTTTGGAATTTAACACCTTCCGGTCAAAAACTCGGTGCCCGAATTGAGGGCTTTGATCTCGCCAAACCCATGGACGACAACGCTGTCCGAGCCATCATCCAAGCCTTGGGCCAGTACGGAGTGCTCAGCTTTTCCAAGCAAAGCTTGAGTGCGCAAGGGCTTAGAGACTTCAGCGCCAATTTTGGCGAACTCGAGATCAATGTGGCCAATATGTATCAGGCCCCAGGACTGCCCGAGGTGATGATTTTGTCGAACATGAAAAAGGACGGCGTGCCGCTTGGGATTGCCGACGCGGGCCAAGATTGGCACACGGACATGTCTTATAGTCGAATGATTGCCTTCTCCAATGTGCTGCATGGCATTCGGATCCCTGTGAGAGACGGGGTCAGCTTGGGCAACACCGAGTTCAGTTGCATGAAAAGCGCCTACGCCACGCTCAGTGACCCATGGAAAGAAACCCTTCAAGGTCTCACCGTGACCCACGACTTTGAGAAGTTCTGGAACAAAATGAGACTTGAGAAAGGCAGCGCCCGCCCCGCTCTCACCGCGCAGCAAAAGGCGAGCAAACCGCCGGTGATTCATCCCCTGGTGATGGATCACCCCATCACCCACGCACGCGTGCTCTACGCCAACCCAGGCTACGCCATGCGCATCAATGAAATGAGCCCAGCGCAAAGCGATGAAACCCTGGCCTATTTGTTTGAGCACCAGTTGCAAGCGGAGTTTCGCCACCAACATGTCTGGCGCGAGGGAGACGTGCTGATGTGGGATAACTTTGGCACCATCCACAACGCGGTGGCCGACTACACACCCGATGAGCCGCGCTTCATCCACCGCTGCCAAGTCATGGCGACTCGGTTTTTCAACGCCGACGGCTCTGCCAAAACCCGCGAGGAAACGGGGTTTTAATCCCCACCCCATCAGCTTTGAAGTGGCCCGCATAGGCCGAGAGACTGCAAAAACCCCGAGGGGCTCATCAGCGCCAGAGATCAATCGCTCGCTTCGATGTGGTTTCTCTTGATCAAATCGGCGTAGTCGCTGCGCTCGAGTTTCATGGAAACGGCTAAGGCGGGCAACTCCATCACCTCAGTGATCAGGCCTTGGTCTTGCAGCTTGGCCGCAAAGGTTTTGTTTTGCGCCAAAAGGTTCAAGCTTTGATGCACCGACTGAACGATGGCGCTGGGTGTTGCGCTCGGGGCAACCAGGCTAAAGGAGCTGTGAGTATTGACACTGGGAAGACCCAGATCGGCAAAGGTCGGCAGTTTAGGAAACAAGGGGGATTTGTATTCGCTGGCCAGTGCAATCAATTTGCCCGAGTTGATCAAGGCCAAGGAAGATGCTGTGTCGGGCAGCATGAATTTGAGTTGCCCGGCCAATTAATCTTGGTAGGCTGGGGCGACCCCTTTGTAGGGCACATACAAAAACTGTGCACCGGTTTTTTCTTCCAGCATTCTCACCCCCAAATAGGTCGTACTGCCCGTTCCCGCTGAGCCAAAGGAGAGTTGGGCGGGGTCTTTTTTACCGGCCTCAATGAGTGACTGAAAACTCTTGAAGCTGCTCCCCTGCGGCACCACCAAGACCAGTGGACCCAAGACCCGGGCAATCGGCACAAAGTCTTTGTCGGCGTCATAGGACAAGTTTTTATAAAGACTGCCGTTGATGGTGAGTGCCGTGTTGGCACTCACCAAAAAGGTGTAGCCATCGGCTGGCGCGTGGGCGACATAGGCCGCACCAATATTGCCACTCGCGCCTGGGCGGTTGTCGACAATGAACTGCTGCTTAAAGGTCTCCCCAAAGCCTGACTCAAGAGCCTGGCATACATATCGGTGCCACCCCCAGCAGACGACGACACCACTAGTTTCACGGGATGGGAGGGCCACTGCTCTTGCGCGTCGATTGGGGCCATGAAAAAAACCAAACCAAGCCCCAAAACACAAGGGAGCCAGCGTTTCCAGCCCGTTAAAAAATAAATCATAGCGCTAAAAACCTCAGGTTAAAACTTCATTGTTCTGCTTTGACACCAGACGCTTTGACCACCTTCGCCCACTTCTGAACTTGGCCGTCGAGATAACTGGTGGTTTGCTGCGGGGTGAGCGTCATGGGGTTGGCACCCAGCTCCAAGAACTGCGCTTGCATGGGCACGTCCTTCATGGCTTGCGCCACGGCTTGGTTCAACGTGCTAACGGTGGCCGCACCCATCCCTTTGGGGCCGACCAAGGCAAAAAACGAAGTCGACTGCGCATTGGGAAACCCCGACTCCGCCATGGTGGGCACATCGGGGAGTTGCGACATGCGTGTGTCCGAAGTCACACTCAAGGCACGCAAGCGACCAGCCTTCAAATGGCTCATGAGATTGGGCGGGTTGTCAAACATGGCTTGGATTTGACCGCCAAGCAAATCAACCAATTCGGGTGCCGCACCCTTATAGGGCACGTGCAGCATGTGGATGTCGGTTTGCAAGTTCAACAGCTCACCCGAGAGGTGAAAGGGCGAGCCTAGGCCAGGTGAGCCATAAGCGACTTGGGTGGGGTGGGCGCGGGCGTAGGCGACAAACTCTTTGAGTGTTTTGACGGGCATGCTCGAATTGATCACGAACACACAGGGAGACTCGGCCACCAATGAGATGGCTTGAAAGTCGTGGGCTGGGTCGTAGTTCAAATTGGTGAACAAACTCGCGTGGATGGCCAAGGTACTGGTGTTGCCCAAAAGCAAGGTGTAACCATCGGACGGCTCGTGCGCCACGTAGCCAGCAGCCAAAGTTCCCGCAGCACCGGCTCGGTTTTCCACAATAAAGGGTGCTTTGAGCAAGTCGGTGAGTTTGTGTGCGAGCATGCGTGCGATCAGGTCATTGGTGGCCCCAGCGGTCAGAGACACCACGATTTTCACAGGTCGATCGGGATAGCTTTGGGCGTGGGCCTGGGGCTGGAACTGGGGCAAAACCACAAGGAGCATTGCACACACGACATTCAGAGCGGGATGAATCAATTTTTTCATTTTAAAAAGGATCGCAGTTTATTGTTTTAGTTTATCGTTTAAATGAATCGGTGCATTGCATGGGTCTGAGCCTGGATTTACCCTTGGTGTTGACGGCCAGCAGATAGACAAAGAACTTGGACTCCATGAACAGACGGCGAGGTCACACGCTCAGGAACGGGTCCCAATGATCCCAATGGAGCATTTTCAACAGCGGCAAATCCGAAACCCTGATCAATAGGCTTTTTTCATGGGCGGTATGCTGGTGTTCATACCAGCTGGGGACGGCCATCATGTCTCCGCGTTGCCAATTGAACTCACGCCCCTCCACCCGAGTAACCCCTCGACCTTGGAGCACCACAAAGAGGTGGTTGGCGGTGGTTTTGCCGCAATGCCAATCTTGCTTTTCTTCCAAAGACACGGCAAAGCGATCAAAGGTGCAAAGCCTGGGTGGGCCTAACTCCATTAACTTCACCCCCGAAGCTTGGGCCTCGCAGCGCAAGAGTTCGGCAACAAACTCAGCATAGGCAAAACGCATGGACGACTTGGGGTTGACCCGCGCCAAGGCCTGGGCTCCATCGGGGTGAATTTGAAAAAACATCGGCCCCAAAAACTGCACCAAGGGCACATCCAAAACATCAATCCAGTAGGCGTCTCGCGCGCTTTGGTTGTCGTGTCCGTGATAGCATCCGTTGGGCGTCAAGAGCACGTCTCCATTCATCATCGCAACGGCCTCACCGTCGACCACAGTGTAGGCTTTCTCATCGCCTTCCAGTATCACCCGCATGGCGTTTGGCGAGTGGCGGTGACTGCGGGCGACCTCACCGGCTTTGACCATTTGGTAGGCGCCTACCAAGGTGGAGACGCTCGCGTAATCGTTGCCTGGGATGGGGTTGGCCATGATCAGGTTTCTCCGCTCAGCATGCTCGGTACTCACCAGTCGACCCGCCGTGTGCAAGGCTGCTCTTGCGTCTTTGAATTGCCAGTGCGCCGGCACAAACACTCGCTTGGGCTCAGGGTAGAGAGACGGGGTTGGTTTGGCCCAACCGTTTTTCATCTTCACAAGATCAAGCTTGGCGTGGAGTTCATACAAATTCTGGGCCGCATCAAAGTCAATGGTGGAGGTGTGGGTCATGGCGTCAATCGTGCAAGGGGTGTATCCAACAAAAAACCGAATCAAAAACGCAAACAAAGGCGGGGCACTAGAGCTCCATCGGCAAGAAGAGTTCTTGCATGGACATCGCCTTGGCCACAACGCCTTGCTCGACCATGTGCGCCATGAGTGCATGGAGTGTGGGCAAATTGGGCGCAACACCATAAGGCCAAGGGTCGGCGCCAAAGACCTGCTCGATCTCATCCAAGTCGTCGGTGAGCCAAGGCAACATGTAGCGCAAGGCCGCCAAATTTTTCATCCTCAGCAGTGCAATGTCCTTGGCGCGATCGAAGGCCTCGAACAAGGGCTTGGCAATGTGGGGGTGGCGCTCAAATGTGCTGCGCTTGATGGCCACCAAGTGCATGATGGGGAAAATCTGCGTTCTTTGGTAATAGGCTTTCTCCTCAGCCCTGAAATCAGGAAAAAGTCTCACCACCTTGGGGTTGTGTTTCATGCAGTCTGGCAAGGTGGTGCCCATGATGGCGTCAATCTCCCCCGCGTCCAAGAGCTCACTCAAGGATTTGCCACTGTGGTTGTCCTCAATGGGAATGTTCGGCGCCCTGTGCATGGGCATGACCGTGGGTGTGCCGTGACCCGTGGCGGCATTGATGGAACCTTGCACCCAATGGACAGCGCTCAGATCCACCCCGTGGTCGCTCTCCAAAAAACCGCGTATCCAAATGGCCGCCGTCATGGTGTAGAGCGGCACCCCGATGCGTTTGCCAGCCAAGTCCTTGGGGCGACGGATACCACTGTCCTTGTGTATGGCGATGAAACTGTGGCGAAAGGCACGCGAGGGAAACACCGGCAAGGCCACAAATGTGTCGTCCCCAGCGCAGCGTCTGGCAATGAATTCGGAGCTCGACATCTCGCTCAAGTCGTAGGCTTGGCTGCCCGCCATGTTGTCAAAGATGATGCGGGGAGCCTCGATCCTCAAAAATTCCAAGTCAATGCCCTCGGGCTTGACCTCGCCGGTGTACAAAGGCTGCATGCGGTCGTAGAGCGCACAGGCAAAACTCAGCTTGATGTTGCCAGTCGACATATTGTTTTGGATGGGTTGGATGGGTTGGATCGGTTTGATGGGGCTCAGAGGTCTTGGCTCGAGCCCGGTGCGATGCCTGCCTTGGAACACCAAAACTCCCACGCTCTCCACATTTGCGGGGACTTGGGGTCGGTCTTGGAGCGGATTTCAACCTCCCCTGCACTCAACGCTTTGACGGGGCCGAGCCGGAGGGCATCCATCAAAATTTTGGCGTTTTTGGGCAAATAAACAGAGACCTTTACCACCTCCATGAGGCTCCTGCCCGCCGCGGTGAAACCGTGACCTCGCATGAGCACCACTTTGTGTTCCCCAAGTCCCTGGGCCAAATCGTCGCCTTGGTCCACATTGGTCACGAGCAAATTGGTGTCGCCAAAATGGTCTTGAATGTCCCACACCGGCACCTCTGAGCCCATATCACTTGCGGTGTGAATCACCGGCTGCAAGGGAGTGTGCGAAATGGTGAAGGGTAAAACCGAGTCGGCATGGCTATGGACCACCGCGTGAATATCGGGGCGATTTTTATAAACACCGCCATGTATAAAGCGCTCTAAATAGGGGTTGGGAGAATTCTCAAGGACGGGGCGTCCATCCAAATGGAATGCACAAATGTCTGCGGCCGTGACGAGCTCAGGACTCAATGAGCGTGACAACAAAAACTGATCGGGGTGATGCGGGTGACGTATGCTCACATGCCCGTAGGCGTCAACCACCCCTTCGTTGGCCAAAATGCGATTGGCCGCAACCAACAGATGGATAGAGCGTTCGAGCTTGTCATTGGGGCTTGTCATGGTGGTCCTAAGTCCTAAGGGTTGAGGTGTGCACCAGAGTCTCGCACAATGGGCTCCCACTTGACGAGCTCTGAGTTGATGAAACGCGTGAATTCGTCCGGACTCATCGCTTGGGGTAGAACACCGCCTTGTTCAAGCCGGGCTTTGACCGCGGGGTTGCTCAAGGCTTTTTGCGTGGCGTCGTTGAGCAACGCAATGACCGCCTCGGGCGTACCGCTTGGGGCAATGATGCCAAACCAAGTGGGCGACTCAAAACCCGTGAGCCCAAGCTCGGCCAGCGTGGGCACAAGGGGCAAACTCGCGATCCGTTGGGCGCCCGCCACGGCCAAGGCCTTGACCGAACCGCGGTCAATTTGCGGCAAGAGTTCCACGGGTGTGCCAAACTGGATTTGCACGCGTCCTGAGATCACCTCTTGGAGCGCCTCGGCGCTTGACTTGTAAGGAATGTGCTGCATCACTACACCGGTTTTCAATTGAAAGAGCTCGCCAAACAAATGCGCGGTGTTGCCAAGCCCTGAGGAGCCGTAATTGAAATTTCGGCCCTTGGTTTTCATGAGCGACACGAGGGACTTGACGCTATCGGCGGGCACCCCTGCATTGACCACCAAAATAAAGGGTACTCGCCCGATGAAGGCCACGGGCACAAAGTCTTTGCTCAAATCAAAGGGCAATGATTTGTAGAGAAAGCGATTGGTCACCAGCATATTGGCCGCACCGATCCCGAGTGTGTAGCCGTCTGCCGCTGACTTGGCCAAAAGGGACAAACCGATATTGCCACCCGCCCCTGGGTGATTTTCCACGACAAAGGTTTTGTCCAGCTTGGTGCTGAAGGCGTTGGCCATTTCTCGGGCCAAGGTGTCGACCGCACCCCCTGGCGCATAGGGCGCGATGATTTTGACGACCTTGCTTGGATAATCCAAGGCCTGTGCCAATGCAGTTTGAACACCTCCCCCAACCCCAGCCCAAAGCAAGAAGACCGCGCAGCAAAGGACACGCCAAGCCAGCGTGACAATGCAGTGCTTTAACCTGGGTGTTGGAGTCCATTTCATGCGGCAGCCCCTTGGCTGGGTTGATCGTGAGGGGTTGATGTGCGGATTTCAAAACCACATAAGGTTCGCCAAACGTGTTGAACATCGACCTCACTTGCGGGTCCCTCGTCACCCCTCCAGGCCACATGACCGTCTGGTCTGATGAGGACAAAAGCCTTGGCATAGAGCGCTTTGGCTGCCTCATGGCGGATCTCTTGCAATTGAAGAGGCACGCCCATGTGCTGCGCCCCATCGATGAGGGCTTGAACGCGGGCAGAGACACGATCAAAACAAAACAGCACAAAGTCACGACCGAGCAAATCAAGCGTCGAGGTCTTGTCACCTAGCCAGACATGGGGGGCGCGTGCACCCACCCGAGACGTGGGTCGGTAGTGAACCCCGTCGTTGAATTCCGCCTCCAGCACCTCGGCGCTTTCCACTTCATCGTAGACATTGATGGGGGACGCCGTGTAGCGGTTACCCAGGTGCATGTTCATGGAAAACCACTCTCGCTTCAAGCCTTCGCACAAAGCATCGCCCACCGCTAGCCGAACGCGAGAGCCCTCAACGCTGTCGTCCTCGATCAGGGCTGAGCTTGGCACCTTTTTCATGATCTCCAAGTTGCCCGTGGAAAACTGTGTGATGCGCTTGGCAATGGGTTGGCGCTCGACAAAATAGGACTCCAAAAGACCTGGGGCGGCAAAGCCTTGCAGCACTGCACTCAACTTCCATGACAAATCCACCGCGTCACCGATCCCCGTGTTCATCCCAAGGCCCCCCGTGGGTGAGGTCAAATGGCACGCATCCCCACACAGAAACACCCGATCTTGCCCATACGACTCGGCCACCCACTCTGCGCGCTGCCAAGGCAGAACACTCAAGATCTCCATCTCAAAGGGCGAGCCCATGGCACGGGCGGCACAATCTTTCAGCTCCGCGTGGGTATACGTTTTCTTGTCGCTTGCATTCCCAATGAGGGACATGCGCCACTGATCTTTGCCGTTGATCGCCACGATGGTGGCCCAGGTCCCACTCGGCCCGACAAACATGTAACGGTAGCCAGGCGCCTTGTTGTGCAAAGCATTGAAATGAGGGCAGCGAAAAATCACATTGGTCGTATAGGTGAGCAGTCCTCGCCCCTTCATCTCAATACCCAGGCTCTCGCGCACCGCGCTTTTCCCACCATCACAGGCCACCAAGTATTTTGTCTGGAGCGACCGCGTCTGCCCGCTCTTGATGTCTTTGAGGCGAGACAAGACGTGATCGCTGTGCTGCTCAAAGCCCAGGAATTCGGTTTCAAAATGAGCGCAAAGTCCGACTTGAGAGATTGCAAATTTTCGCAGCACGGGATCAAAGAAGTTTTGTGGACAACGCTCCCGCTTTTGTGGGCTCTCTGGGGGCGATTGTTCTGCATTCATGCTCGGCATGGGTTGTCGGCCCAGCTCATAGCCTTGGAGTGTGGTGAGATAGACATTGTCTTGGGGGTAATCGCGGTCGTAGGCAGTCGCCTCGACATCGCCCACAATGCCCCACTTGCGACAAAACTCCATGGTGCGAATGCCCACCAAGTCCATTTTGGGCTGAAAGATTGAACCATCTCCTTTTTCCAACAAAATCACCGAGTGACCTCGCCAAGCCAAGTCCCCTGCCAAGGCCAAGCCCACCGGGCCGGCGCCCACCACCAATACGTCAGCTGAGTGTTCGCGTTGTGCGTCTGTCATGAAAAATTTTCAAAGGTCATGCGCTTGAGTATAAATTTCTTTTGCTGCGATGCAATCAGGGAAAGCCTGCGCCTTGGGACTGCGCACACACGACTCTGTGACCACCTTGCACAAAGGAAGACCGTGTGATGAAGTGTTACTTTAAAACCTTGGAGCCGATTACTCTTGTTGAATGTGAGCCTGTTGGGCCATTTTTTTTGTAAAACTTGATATCACTGGCCAAGAGGGCAGACGTTTGCGCAGGGGTTTTGTAAAAGGTGTCCAAACCCGCGGCGGACAATTTGTTTTGGGTCGCCACAAGCAAGTTTTGCAAGTATTCATGAACTTGTGACAGAAGCATGTGATCGCAATGCAAGCATTCTCACACCAATTGATCTTTCATTACTCTTGACCTTCTAATTGTTTTTATTTCAATCCGACAGGATACACAACGCCTCCAATTACAGATTGTGCGATTTTGAAGAAAACATCGGTATTGTCCATTAAGCCGGTAAAGTTTAAAGCGCCTGCACCAAAAGCAGAAAGTGGAATATCTGTTGCTGTGTGAACTGCATCGTTACCAGGCACTTGTCCAGTGACCATATATTTACCTTCAACATCACGCTTGGTGGCATCGGAAGGATAGGCATTCAAGGGAGCTTGCTTCACAAAGGGTTGTTGCGAGTCCTGGATAGGTTGCTCATTGGTTCTCCAGTCTTCCATGCGGTCAGGATTGGCTCCGTATCCGACCAATAAACGACGATCGATGTTGGTGGCTTGTGGATAGCCATCCGGGGCCATGGTGTATCTGGGAAACTTTGCATCAGCATAGATGCCAACCACTTTATCACGCAAGTTGGCCACTCCACCTGCCTTACCAAGCTCGATCAATTGAGTATCGCTCACCATGGAGCCTCCGATCAAGGCGGCACCCGCACACTCATGGTCCGCTGTCACAATGACCAAAGTGTCCTTGTGTTTTTTGGCATAGTCTTGTGCGCGAGCGACCGCTTTGTCAAACTCAATGGTATCCAAAATCCATCTCTCTGTGTCCATGTTGTGCGCTTGCTTGTCAATCGATGCACCTTCAACCATCAACACAAATCCGTTTTTCTTGGTCGATAAAACGGACAATGCTTTGTCGGTCATTTCATCAAGCATGGGCTGATCGGGTAGACCAAAATCATCAACGATTTTGCTGCCTGTAGAAGTAGCGTTGCCGCGTCTGCCATCGATCTTGTCAAGCGCGACATTCATGTTGGAGAATGCAAAGAGTCCCAAGAGTCGATCGGTGTGAGATGTATCTAGGTTTTGTAAGGCTGTGCGTGTAGGTGCATAAGCAAAGCCTGCAGCTTGAAAGTCAGCAATCAAATCACGGCCTGTATCGAGCTTTCCTGGCTTGGCGCCCCAATTCTTGGCAATCAAAGCGGTGTGAGCATCGGTGCTGGAAAATGCATAGTCACTCTTATCACTGCGGGCAGAGCCTGGAACGTTCGAGGGTAGGAACCATTTGCGCCCACCTCCCATCAAGACGGTGAGACCCGAGAGATCGCGATCATCTAAGAACTGATCCACAATGCCTGTGCCCGCACCTCGGTTGCTGGTGTGCACGGCGTTGGCGGCAGGGGTTGCGTCAAACACATCCGCCGTGGTCACCACACCCAATGCCTTGCCTTGGGTGCGGTGCAAATATTCACTCAAGTATTCAATTCTTGGGTTGTCAAACGCATCCAACGTATCATCTGGGAAAACGCCTTCCTCATTGTTGTTATTTTTATTGCCCGATACGTAGGACGACATCCCCGGTGCAGAGTCGGTGATGATGGAGTTCAGGGAAGACGTTTTGACCATTCCCGTTACTGGAAAGGTATCCATGGCAAGCGGAGTAATCACCTTGCCTTGGGCATAACCTCCGCCCACAATCCGGGCTGCGGTCCGGTGGGCTGCGCCCATGCCGTCTCCTAGCATGATGATGATGTTTTTGACCTTTTGCCCACCAGCGCTTAGCGGAATAATTTCAAAGTTTCCCTGTGCCGTTACGCTTTGACCATCGCTTTGCTCAGCCTTCACGCTTAAAGTGTGAACCCCAGCTGTTGTTGCGCTGAAGGCTCTTGCAGACGCGATGGTTGCGTTTTTAGGCACTTGTGGCAGGCAGCCTGTACTGCAGTCTTTTAAGCTGACTGCGAGTTTGACGGGTTTTTGATCCACCATGAACTGAACCGCGGTGATACTTTTTGACGGATCATCTGCAGTGATGGTCGCTTGTAGGTCAAAACGTTGACCAGGTAAAAAACGCGCAATGATGGGAGCTGCTTGACCGCTTGAGAATAACTCGCTGGGAGGCGTCAACCGAGTCACGCTCGGTGCTGCAAAGGAGGCGCTAAGCGCACCACTTGAAAGCAATGCAATCGAGAGCAACTTCAGTGCAATTGTTCTGGTTTTAGTATTTGCAAGACGAGGGGAGCGAAGTGAGTGTTTGGCTTGAGTCATGGTGTAGGCCTGAGGGGATAAAAAATGAATGTCAGAAAAAGGAAATGAGAGAGGCTTCAAATGATTTTGTAGTCTGAGCTAGCCAAAGAGTGGCGAGGGGCAGGCACTTGGAATGATGGTTCCTGGTGCAGTGCAGGAGACTGATTACTTTTGTGTGTTTGATCTGCGCCTGAGCTCAAGATATTGACTTGCAAAGGGGCTGCGATCAACCGAATCCAGGAGACCTCACCGAGACTATTTTCTTCACGGCCCAACTCGAGCTTGCCTTGCACTTGAATGATGCCCTCTTGGTGGGTGAGCACCAGATTTTCTTGTGATGGGTCTAGTCTCACCAGCACCGTATGAACTGGCAAGTCATTGGCTGGTCCATCATCTTCCTCATTGACTTCGAGGGCTTTGGGAGCCAATAAAAATCGTCCTTGGTGCAAAAGATCCGTCTTGACCATGAAGCCACGAAGAGTGATTTCTTGACCTCTCAAGGCCAAGGCCTTCGAGGTGAACTCCATGCCTCTAGGGCCAATGGGGGTTTTAAAAAACTCTTGAAACGTTAATTCAGGGGGAGTGCTGGCATGGATGCTGGTATGGACTGGGTTTTGTGCGTCCGATGTATTTGGCCCTTGCGCAAGGGCGTGGCTCAAAAAGAGGACGCTAGCCAGTGACGCGACCCTGGATCGAGGCAGCTTGCCTCTGGCTTGATTCAATGTGAATAATTTCATATTTAAGGAGTGTGGCTTGTAGTTCTTAATTCAAGCCAATTTATTAAACATCCACAAAAGATGTTTTGGATTAAGCTCATATCATGTCTGCCAATTATGAAAGTTAGATGACAAAACCAAGACAAGACAAGGGGACAAAGTTTAGACAG